>OGZX01001695.1_pt1 | contig 20884 bp, 16 predicted proteins | sample 1576881 | NCBI WGS metagenome assembly OGZX01 (sample SAMEA3541542, study PRJEB24748) | human gut metagenome | biome: human gut; feature: human-associated habitat; material: faeces | place: China | collected 2012
AGTGGTACGCATTTCCCCTTATAGTAGAATAAAATTTACTCTGCAGTGGAACGAATAAATGACAGGTATTATTTTCTTTAGTTACTACATACCCCGGACAACCTGTTCGCTGATACTCTTCATTCCTTGTACCGAAGGATGGCCCCACTGTTTATCAATATCGTGCAGACGAATATTGGTAATACCATAATGACGGCAAATTTCATCCATCGAATTAGTGACGTCGTCGGAGAGCTCGGAATTAGTAATATTATAGATATCCGCTTGAGGATATTGGCTGGTAAGATAATCTAATAGATAAGAAAAAGCGGGACGGAAGTTATAAAGTTCGGTTTTCGTCCAATTTTCGTATTTGTATTCGCCAATAGGAGCACCGGCCCAGCTATCGTTTGTACCTCCGAAGACAAGAATGATGTCGGGATTTCCCAAGTTATCCATGCGCGTGATGAAAGAACGGTCGGAATAATCGGCCTTCTCATAACCAGTATTACAGATAGTGGAACCGGAATAAGAATTGTTGCGTTCCAATTGAAAGCCATGGTCATTAACTAAACGAAACCACCAGGTTTCTTCCACCTTCGTCACGTCGTTTTCCTTCTTCTCACCGGGAACACCATACCAGCAAAGATTACTGCTTGGGATAACATAACTGTAAAAAGTAGAATAAGAGTCACCAAGAATGGAAACTTTCTTTTGGGCAAAGACACCAGACGAAAAAGTCAGGAAGACAACAAAAAGCAGATATAAAGATTTGCGATTCATAACAAATATTTTTGTATGTGCCGCAAAGTTATAAAATTGCTCGGTATTTAGACTGGAAATACCTTCTTTTTGCTATAGATGCATTACTTTCTTATCCAATGCTTCGAAACAAGAGTTCTTGCTGACAAATTCCGGAACAATGTCTTTCATTGCAGCTACAATCTGCATTTGATCATAGGTATAGCTTACATCAATCAGTTTCTGGATACGCTCCTTTACTTCATCATAATCATATTCGCGAACAGTAGCAATCATAATCTTATCGTGATAAGTCGGCTTTGTCAGTTCCTTCACATTAAGTAATTCCTCATACAGCTTCTCACCATGACGCAAGCCTGTGAACTCAATCTTCACATCCGTACGACCAGAAAGACTAATCATACGTTTAGCCAAATCTACAATCTTCACCGGTTTACCCATATCAAAGATGTATATTTCTCCCCCATTCCCCATACTACCAGCCTCAAGTACCAGACGGCAAGCTTCGGGAATAGTCATAAAATAACGGATTATTTCAGGATGTGTCACTGTTACAGGACCACCGCGTTGTATCTGGTCACGAAAACGGGGAATAACAGAACCATTAGACCCCAATACATTACCAAAACGAGTGGTTATGAATTGGGTAGAAGAGATTCCCTCTTTCTGGAGTTTCTTAGCTAAAGACTGCACATATATTTCACATATGCGCTTGGAACACCCCATTACATTTGTCGGATTAACCGCCTTATCAGTAGAGATCATTACAAACTTCTCCGCACCATATTTTACAGCTAAGTCTGCTACCGCACGCGTACCATATACATTTACCTGAATAGACTCGGAAACATTATCCTCCATCATAGGTACATGCTTATAAGCAGCAGCATGAAAAATATATTGAGGCTTGAACTCCCGGAAGATAGCCTCCATACGAGTAGCATTAGAGATATCAGCAATAATAGTCTCCGCATCAATATCACGCCAACGGTCCTGCAATTCCAAACGAATATCATGCAAGGGAGTTTCAGCCTGATCTACCAAAATCAGTTTATATGGATTAAATGATGCTACCTGGCGCATAATTTCGCTACCGATAGAACCGGCTGCACCGGTAATCATGACGCGCTTACCTTCCAGATGGGAAGCTACCTTACGAATATCTATCTCAATAGGATTACGCTGCAAAAGGTCCTCAATCTGAATTTCCTTTAATTGAGTACGGTTCAGTACCTGCCCATTCCATTCACTCAACGGGGGAGCTGTCATCAACTTGATATTATGCTCCAACAGACGGTCCGCCATATCAGACTTCTTCAATTCTTCCATCTTGGCAGGAGAAATAATGATAGTCTGCACATCACGATTGCTCAAGTTGTCAATCAATGTATCATCGTTCGGAAATACTCTGACACCCATCATCACCTTATTAATCAGCTCTGGTTCATCTGCTATAAACCCACGCAGACGATAGTGGTTGCGTAGATTAACACGCAGCGCCTTAGCAATATTCACACCGGTTTCCTTGGCACCATAAATAAATACATTGGCACTATGCGTACCGTCAAAGTTCAATGCTTCAAAGAAGGTTTTGACAACTACACGAGAGCATGCCATCATGGCAAAACTAATGATATATGACATGAATAGTACACTGACAGGAGCTAAAATATAATTCAAATAACTCTCCATCAGCACACTGGCTATCATCAATAACGCAAACGACACAGACAGTGAAACAAAAATGCGCACGATATCTACAAATGAAGAAAAACGCAGCACATTAGAGTAAGTACGAAATACGCGAAAGAAAACAAGATTAACGACAACTGTCCATAAGATCGTATTATTAATAGTAGATGACTCTAAGAAAAGACTCCTGAAGTCATACCGAAGAGCATATGCCAATAGACTGGATATAATGATTATAAATACATCAATCAACAAAATAGTCCATATCGGTAATACTTTAGCAGAGAGATATCGATGAAAAAAATTTCGCTTCATTATGCTTGACAATTTTATTTAGGCGATGCAAAGATACACTATTTTAGTCAAAGCAGGCAAAAATAGAATAAAAAAATATTATAACTGAAAGTTATCTCTTATAAAAAGACAATCCCGCCTTTTCATTTAGTAGAAAAAGCGGGATAAGGATAATCATTCCATAAAATAAAGTTTTTATTACATCAAATTACTTGCTAATTCACTCAGTTGACTACGCTCTCCTTTCAGCAGGTTTACATGGGCAAATAAATTCTGATCCTTCATGCGATCAATCATATAAACAAGTCCGTTGGACTGGCTATCCAGGTAAGGCTGGTCTATCTGTTGAATATCACCTGTAAAGACTACTTTTGTACCTTCACCGGCACGAGTTATGATAGTTTTTATTTCGTGGGGGGTCAAGTTCTGAGCCTCATCAATTATACAATAGGTTTCACTCAGACTGCGTCCACGGATAAAGGCTAAGGCTTCGATAACCAACTGTTCACTTTTCTGCATATCTTCCAAACGCTTCACCTCAGAAGAATTAGAAGCAAACTGATGCTTAATCACATTCAGATTATCGAATAAAGGTTGCATATAGGGGGCAACCTTTTCGTTGGCATCACCAGGAAGGAATCCAAGATCCTTATTGGATAAAGCCACGATAGGACGCGCCAACAGAATTTGCTTATACTCGTTTATATTTCCGAGAGCAGCAGCCAATGCCAACAAAGTTTTGCCGGTTCCTGCCTTACCGGTCAGAGCCACCAATTTGATATTCGGATCGTTCAGAACTTCAAAAGCAAAACTTTGCTCGGCATTACGTGGTTCAATGCCGTAGTTCTTTGTCTTATTAACGCGACAAACAGAATGAGTAAAAGGATTATAGCGAGCAAGCACACTACTACGGTCACTCTTCAGAACAAAGCATTCATTGGGATGAATAATATCCTTAAAATCGAATTCACTAATATCCAATCCTTCTTTTGAAGAATAAATGCGATCTATCAAAGTCGGATCAATTCCTTCGAATGTTTCATTCGACTTCTCAAAGATATCGACATTAATCACTTTATCATTAATGTAATCTTCGCACAGTAAACCAATAGAACGAGCCTTCATGCGGAGATTCACATCCTTCGTCACAAGAATGGATTTCATTCTCGGCTTTTTCTCTGAAAGCCAGTCTGCCACAGCTAAAATTTGATGATCGGGAATACGTTCGGGGAACGAGTCGCGTACACGGGGAGAATCCACCGTACCGGCAACAACGAACAGACGCCCCAGCCCTTCTCCTAATGGCGCTCCTTTGGTAAAAAGATTATCATCGGTAATTAAATCGAGTTCGCGAACAAACTCACGGGCATTATAATTTATCTGCTCGTTGCCTTTTTTGAATTTATCCAGTTCTTCGAGGACTACAATGGGAAGATAAATATCGTTTTCTTGAAAATTCTTTAGACAGTTATAATCGTGAAGGATCACATTTGTGTCAATCACAAAATTTTTCTTAGCTCCCATACTCAATAGATTTAAATTGTTAATATCTTTGTTGCTCCTAAAGATAAACAAATAAATAAGGGAAAAGGATTGCTCCCTCGTTAAATTTTATAAAAATGGATTATCAGAACACATTAAGTTACTTATATAACAGTGCACCCATGTTTCAGCAAGTGGGTAGTTCGGCATACAAAGAAGGGTTAGAAAACACTTTAGCATTAGATAAGCACTTTGAACATCCACACCACTCTTTCCGAAGCATACATGTAGCGGGCACTAACGGGAAAGGTTCCTGCTCCCATACAATTGCTGCTATATTACAAGAAGCCGGTTATCGTGTAGGACTGTATACATCCCCGCACTTAATAGATTTCCGCGAACGCATACGGGTCAACGGCCAACCTATATCGGAAGAGTATGTGATTCGCTTTGTAGAAAAAGAGCGTACTTTTTTCGAGCCGCTGCAACCGTCATTCTTTGAGTTGACCACTGCAATGGCCTTCCGCTATTTTGCTGATGAAAAAGTAGACATAGCTGTCATTGAGGTCGGACTTGGAGGCCGTTTGGATTGTACCAATATCATTCGACCGGACTTATGCATCATTACCAACATCAGCTTTGACCATACACAGTTCTTAGGAGATACATTGGAGAAAATCGCAAGAGAGAAAGCAGGAATTATAAAAAACGGCATCCCTGTTATAATTGGTGAAACTACTCCCGAAACCAAACCTGTATTTCTGAAAAAGGCACAAGAGGCAAATGCTCCTATTTATTTTGCCGAAGAGAACGACCGTGAAGACTATCCCGGCATAGAATGCGAGTTGAAAGGAATCTATCAGAAAAAGAACACCCGCACTATCCTTACCGCCCTTCCTCTTCTGAAAGAAGCAGGTTATCACTTGGACGAGCAATCTGTACGGAGCGGCTTTGCCCATGTCGTAGAACTGACAGGATTAATGGGACGCTGGCAGAAGTTGCAGGACTCTCCCACCCTGATTTGTGATACCGGCCATAACGTAGGTGGAATAGCTTACATTGTAGAGCAATTGAGACAACAGTCTTATCGCCAGCTACACATTGTTATCGGTATGGTGAATGACAAAGATATCCGAGGTGTACTGGCATTACTCCCCAAAGAAGCTACTTATTACTTTACCAAAGCCAGTGTAAAACGTGCTCTGCCCGAGAATGAATTGCAGGAGCTTGCTGCCACCGTGGGGCTTCAAGGAACATGTTACCCTGATGTGCCTGCTGCCGTACTTGCCGCACAAAAAGAAAGCCTCCCGGAAGATTTTATCTTCGTAGGAGGCAGTAGTTTTATTGTAGCAGACTTATTAGCGAACCGCGATGCACTCAATCTCCACTAAAGCATCTTTAGGCAATGCTTTCACTGCAACAGCCGAACGTGCAGGAAAAGCGCCGTCGAAATAAGTGGCATACACCTTATTCATATCAGCAAACAGAGACATATCTGCCAGAAAAACAGTTGTCTTTACAATATTAGCCATGCTCAATCCGGCTTCTTCTAAAATATGCTTTATATTCTCCAAGGATTGACGGGCTTGTGCTTCCGCACCTTCTGCCATCACTCCGGTTGCCGCATCGATAGGTAACTGTCCTGAAACAAATACCATTCCATTAGCCTCAATTGCCTGACTATAAGGACCGATAGCCCCCGGTGCCTTTTGGCTGCAAATTACTTCTTTCATAATACTATTAGTTTATTTGTTAAAAATCATAAGAACTGCTTTTGTGATAAAAAGACAAAATATAGATGCAGTATTTCAATAGTTCGTGCATTTATTCAATGAATATACAAAAGAAGTAATTTCACTCACAACCTGTTTACACCTAGACTTGACTCTTTTAACACAGGGGGAGTTCCCCTTAACAAAGGCTCTGCTTGCGAAAGCAGAGCCTTTGTCTTTTTACTTGCAATGCTTTTCAATCAGTGCGTCCACATTCGGATCGCCCAATTCTTTGGCTTTGGCAAAACTTGCACAAGCCTCTTTATTCTTCTTCATCTGAATCTGTGCGATTCCCATCAGGCGATAGGCTTCTGCATATTTAGGATCCTTCTCCAAAGCAGCCTTCAATACCTCCAAAGCCTCTTCGTTACGCCCCACACGAATATTTATCACGGCTAATTCTGATCGATAAGTCAAATCATCAGGATTCAATTCAATTGCCTTGGCCATATCGTCGAGTGCGCGTTGATATTGCTTGGCCTTCAAAGCCGCTTGTTCACGGTAGTAGTAGAATACATCATTTACATTACCATTCACAGCATTATAATAGGCATCATAATCCAACATAGCATTTCGTGCCTGGTCTGCATTCATACGAGCCTGAGCACGCTCCAGCAAATAAGGTGCGGCTTCTTCCGTATAAGGCTGGGTAAAACGAACCATACAGCTATCCATCAAAGCTAAAACTTCCTCAATAGGTGCCTGCATCAATTCCTTGGCTTTGGCAGCACTATAGAAAGTGGCCGGTGATGCCAGATTTGTATTGTTTACCTTTTCATAAGAAGCAAATGCGGCCGGATAGTCCTGTTTGGCAAACAAGATATCACCTTCTATCTGAACATAGATGGGGAGTTCCTCAATGGCTATCGCTTTCTTTATTTCATCCAATGCTTTGTCATACGACCAATCCTTATATACTTTTTCCGGTTTAGCCAATATATAGTTATAAATCATCTTGGCACGGTTAAAGTAAGCATCATCTTTCTTTACTGCAACGTCGAGTGCCTTGTCCATATCCGCAACAACCTTATTCATAGAAGCATCATCCTGGCTCATGAACAGTTGCTGGGAAGCACGACGAATATAGCCATCAGCACTGTTAGGGTATTGCCCGATAAAGTCGTTCAGAAGTTCCATGTACTTTTCCGGGGTAAACTGTGAAGAAGCCATGTATAAGAAAACCAAAGCCTGCTCTTCTGTATCGGGCAATGCCTTTTTAATACCGATATCCTTTAACGAGATATCACCATACGATAATGCCGTTACACTCTGTACCATGGCAAAGTTTGCATCGATAGCATAGCAGATAGTAGCAGTATCCTGCCCCGATGATTTCTGAGCCAAGCCAAAGACCTGACCATCTACTGTCATTACCGGGCAGCTTACCATCTTATCCTTCAGACGCATATCAAGGGTATAATAAAAATATTGCCCGGACACCTTATCCATTTCCTTAACCTTTCCGGCTGTATACGAACGGCCTTTCTGAGTAGAGTACGGCAGCAGATATACATCGGCACCAACCGCAGGAGCAGTGGCAGCCAATGTCAGTGCAGGAACTTTTTTCCCGGAAATATTCACACGAAACTTAACGACATCATACATATCATTAGCGCCCATAATTGATTCTACCGGCATTTGTGCACCGTCAGAGCTCATGACAACTGCACGTTGCGCACCTTTGAACAAAGCATAATCAGACAGTGCAATACCATCTTCGGTTACAAAAAAGCCATTTCCCGTATTCAGAATCTTGTCGTTCTGATCGTAAGTTACTACAGAAAAGACGGCACGTTTGGCTTTATCTACCCATTTTGGGGCTTGCGCCACACTCCACTGAGCCAACAGACAGAGGGTGAGCATCAACAGAAATTTCTTTTTCATATCTTAGTTAGTTCTTTGTTTCACTGCTTCATAAATCAGGATACCGGCTGCCACAGATACATTGAGCGACTCAATCGTTCCTAACATCGGTATCTTCACCCACTCATCGCATAATGCCAGATTATCGTAAGAAACACCTTTGTCTTCCGCTCCCATGATGATGCACATCGGACCGGTATAGTCTGCTTTGGTATAGTCATAATCTCCCTTTTCCGTAGCTGCCACAATATGGAACCCGCTATTCTTAAGGAACTGTAAAGTATCTTTCAGGCTATGTTCACGGCAGACAGGCAAGGTATGCAAAGCTCCCGCAGAAGTCTTCATCGCATCGGCATTGACCGTCACACTATTCTTAGCAGGGATAATCACCGCATCTACCGCCGCACACTCGCAAGTACGGGCGATAGCCCCGAAGTTACGGACATCTGTAATTCCGTCGAGCATTACAAACAAAGGGTTCTTGCCCTGCTCAAAAAGAAACGGTACCAAGTCTTCGGTTTTCTGATAAGTAACCGAGGATATAAAAGCAACCACTCCCTGATGATTTTTACGCGTAATGCGGTTGATACGTTCCACCGGTACACGCTGTACCGGTATCAACGTTCCCTTCAAGGCAGCAAACAACTCTTTAGATAAGTCACTTTGAATATCCTTTTTCACCAATATCTTATCGATATCTTTTCCTGCCTGAATGGCCTCTATCACGGCACGGACGCCGAAAATCATTTCACTATTATCAACCATTTGATTATTTATGATTTAACTATTTATAATTTATGCCCGGAGATATTTCCATCCTATCTCCCCATTGCCCCTTCATAATCCAAGTAATACCCTGGCATTATTCAGCGCAGCTTCGGTCAAAGTAACCCCACTCAACATATGGGCTATCTCCTCTACCCTTTCCCCATCGTTCAGACGGCGGATATGACTGTTCGTTTCAGTTTCGTTATCTTGTTTATATACTTTATAATGAGCACACCCGCGGGCAGCAATCTGCGGCAGATGGGTTATACTGATCACCTGACGGTCTTGCTCACCCATTTCCTGCATAATATCTGCCATACGGTCGGCTATTTCACCCGATACTCCAGTATCGATTTCATCAAAGACAATGGTAGGAAGTTTTACGGCGCCTGCTATCATGGCCTTGATAGAGAGCATGACACGGGCTATTTCACCCCCGGAAGCCACTGATGAGATACTCTGCAAAGCCCCGTTCTTATTAGCCGAGAACAGGAAGTTAACCGTATCCGCTCCATATACACCCGGTTCCTTGCGTACGCCCATCTCTACCTGGAAACGGACATTAGGCATGCCCAGCGGTATCAATCGTGCCGACATCTGCTTCTCTACTTCACGGGCAGCAGCCGTACGGGCTTTAGTCAGAACCGCCGCCTGTTTTTTCACCTTATTATATAAGGCATCACAACGCGACTTCAATTCTTCTATATCTTCATCCGAAGAAGTAATGGCCGAGAGTTTGGCAGCATATTCATCCGTCAATGCCAGAAGTTCATCAACAGTAGAAACCCGGTGCTTCTGCTGAAGCGTATAAATCAGATTCAGACGTTCGTTCACTTCCTCCAGACGTTCAGGGTTAAACTCCACTTCTTCTTCCTTATCGGAAATCTCTTGTGAGATATCTTTCAATTCAATATAAGCACTTTCCAGGCGTTCGGCAAATTCACCGGCAGCCGGATAAACATTCTGCAATCCGAGCATTGTATTCAGGCACTCTTTCAACCCCGAAATTAAGCCTCCTTCATCTGAATAGAGCGTCTGCCCTGCACGAAACAATCCGGCTTTGATTTCCTCAGCATGGCTCAATGTTTCCGCTTCCTGTTCCAGTTCCTCCTGTTCACCGGAAGACAAGCGGGCTTCTTCCAACTGTTCCAATTGGAAACGAATATAATCTTCGTCTGTTTTGTCTTGCCCGGCACGGGCGATAAGAGCCTCTAAGTCCTGCTGCGCCTGCTTCCATTCGTGATATACGGCCTGGTAAGCAGACAAAGCATCTTCATTGTGCGACAAAATATCCAATACATTAAGTTGAAAGCCTTCCTTGTTCAGCAATAGATTCTGATGCTGGGAATGTACATCGATCAGTTGCTCTCCCAATTCCTTCATCTGTGACAAGGATGCCGGCGTATCATTGATAAATGCCCGGCTTTTACCTGAAGCGGATACTTCACGGCGAAGAATACATTCTTCTTCGTATTCCAGTTCATTCTCTTCAAAGAAAGACTGCATGTCATAAGCCGAAATCTCAAAACGAGCCTCAATAACGCACTTTGAAGCTCCTATACGAATAGCTTTCACATCGGCACGCTGTCCCAACAGCAAACCGATAGCACCCAAAATAATAGACTTTCCGGCACCGGTTTCACCGGTTATCACAGAGAAACCACTGTCAAAGCTTATATCCAGCTTTTCGATAAGTGCATAGTTTTGTATGTAAAGTGAACGCAGCATGATTCAATTTATAGTTTATAACACCTTTACCAGCTTATCCACAATGTCCGCTGCAACCTCAGCTTTCGATTTCAACGGATAGTCGGTCTTTCCTTCCCGGTCGATAATACTGATTTTGTTTGTATCGTAACGAAAACCTGCTCCCTCGTCATTCAGAGAGTTCAGCACAATAAAGTCCAGGTTCTTCCGGTTAAGTTTATCCTCAGCATTCAGTTGCTCATTGTTTGTTTCAAGAGCAAAGCCCACAAGAACTTTTTTCCGAGTACCGACCTTATCTTTCAAACTGCCCAGGAAAGCAGCAATATCTTGTGTAGGCTTCAATTTCAACGTCATGTCTCCGGTCTTCTCCCGTTTTATTTTTTCATCAGCCACCTGTTCGGGGGTATAGTCCGCTACCGCTGCGGCCAGGATTGCAGCATCTGCATGGCCAAAACAAGCGTAGGCAGCATCATACATTTCCTGTGCCGATTCCACTCGATGGTGTTGGCACATTGGGAAATGAGTCGTCTGCTGAACGGGGCCTGTAATCAATATCACTTTGGCACCGCGGGAAGCACATTCGTCTGCAAGGGCAAAACCCATTTTTCCCGAAGAATAGTTACCGATAAAACGCACCGGATCAATCTTCTCATAGGTAGGTCCCGTTGTTATCATCACTGTCTTTCCTACCAGATCTCCTTCTTTAGCAGCAAAGTACATCTCCAAATGGCGGATAATATTTTCAGGTTCCTCCATACGCCCCTTCCCTACCAAATGGCTGGCAAGCTCTCCCGTAGCAGGCTCTATTATATGATTTCCGTAAGAGCGAAGTATATCCAGATTCTTTTGCGTGGAAGGGTGAGCGTACATATCCAAATCCATAGCGGGAGCCACAAACACGGGAGCCTTTGCCGAAAGATAAGTAGTAATCAGCATATTATCCGCAATTCCATTTGCCATCTTGCCAATGGTAGAAGCCGTTGCCGGAGCTATCAGCATGGCATCCGCCCACAAACCCAGATCGACATGACTGTTCCACGTACCGTCACGCTGGGCAAAGAATTCGCTGATAACCGGCTTGCTGGTCAGTGCGGACAATGTAATGGGAGTAATGAACTCCTTACCGGCAGGAGTAATCACAACCTGCACTTCCGCCCCACGCTTTATCAGTCCGCGGATAATATAACACGCTTTATACGCAGCAATACTCCCCGTAATGCCCAACACTATTTTCTTGCCTTTCAGTGTATTTGCCATACCATCGAAAGTTATTTCTGGTTCATTTCACGCAAACGTATCTTTGTCAACATCGCCTTTGTGTTCAGCGTAAAGTCACTGTTCAGTATCCAACTGTAATAACCGGGATCACGTTTCAGCACCTCAACAACCGACATACCTTTGTATTTGCCGAAATTGAAAACTTCCACTCCCTTATCATCATAAACCATACGTCCGGCAAAATCCACATTCTTGTTATAACTGGAATAGTCCGAAAGGAAAGTAACATCGTTCTGCAACTCCGGATAGCGGTCCAGCTGAGACATCAGCACCTCGTAAGTGGCACGGGTATCGGCTTCTGCCGTATGGGCATCTTCCAGGTTTCTACCGCAATAGAACTTATATGCAGCAGATAATGTACGTTGTTCCAGTTTATGATAGATTACCTGCACATCCACAAACTTACGACGGCTCATATCGATATCCACACCAGCACGAAGGAATTCTTCCGCCAAGACAGGAATATCGAAACGATTGGAGTTGAAACCAGCCAAGTCACACCCTTCGATGTCATTGGCAATGTTGCGAGCCACCTCTTTGAAAGTCGGGCAATCGGCTACATCCTCGTCATAGATGCCATGAACAGCAGATGCTTCGGCAGGGATATGCATTTCGGGATTGATACGCATGGTTTTGGCTTCCTCATTCCCGTTAGGATATACTTTGAGATAACAGATTTCGACAATCCGGTCTGAGTTAATGTTTGTGCCCGTAGTCTCCAAATCGAAAAAGACAAGCGGATTTTTCAGGTTTAATTTCATTCTATTTTTTATTATTTAGGAAAACAAGGAAACGAGTTGACAAGTTAACAAGAGGGATCGTTTTACCTTCTCATTCCCCCGTCAACTTGTCAACTCGTCAACTTGTCAACTGTATTTTAAATTAGTCATTCAACATCATCGGCATCAACAGCATTAGCAAATCTTCATTTTCTTCCTGCTCTACCGGAATGATGACACCTGCACGTGACGGATCTGCCAGTTCGATGACAACCTCTTCCGCAGAAATATTGTTCAGGATATCGATGAGGAAAGTAGATTTAAAGCCGATACTCATCGGATTGCCTGTGTACTGGCAAACCAGTGATTCCTCTGCCGAAGTGGAGAAATCGATATCCTGTGCCGAAATGACAATCAGATTTTCCTGCATACGCAGTTTGATAAGGCTGCTTGCCTGCGAAGAGAAGATGGATACACGGCGCAGTGCCCCAACCAACTGTTGGCGGTCTACCGTCACCTTGTACGGGTTGTTCTGCGGAATTACAGAATTATAATTGGGGTAACGTCCTTCGATCAGGCGGCACACCATACGATAGCTTTCCAAAGTAAACACAGCATTGCGTTCATCAAATTCGATGGTTACCATGCCCTGTTCTTTCGGCAGCAGGTTCTTCATCAAAGAAGCAGGCTTCTTGGGAAGGATAAAGGCAGCACGTTCGTTACCTTTGGCAGCCAGTGTTTTGCAGCGTACCAACTTATGACCGTCCGATGCAACCATAGTAATATCTTCCGTGGTAATATCGAAATAGATACCGTTCATCACAGGACGAAGCTCATCATCGGCAGTAGCAAACACGGCACGGTTAATGCCACCCAGCAATATCTGGGCATCCATTTCCACGCGTACGGCGTTTTCGCCCAGCATAGCCGACTGCGGGAACTCATCGGCATTCTGCCCCATCAGGCTGTATTTACCATTCTGATACTGTACTGTAATTTCAAGAGAATCCGTGTTGATTTCGAATGCCAGCGGTTGCTCCGGAATTTCCTTCAAAGCATCCAGCAAAGTCTTGGCTGCAACGGCAAAGCGTCCGTCGGTGTCACTGTCGTTCACTTCGACTGTAGTGACCATCGTTGTTTCGCTGTCGGAAACTGTAACAGACAAGGTTCCGTCTTGTAGTTCAAAGAGGAAACAATCCAATATAGGCAGTGCATTCTTCGAATTAATCACGCGGCTGATAGCCTGCAAACGGCTGGAAAGCGCAGTACTTGAAACGATAAATTTCATATCTTCTGTATATTTAAGTTTTTTATTTAGCTATCTTCTAAACTAACGGACAAAGTTAAAAAAAGAATTCCCTACGACAAAGAAATAGTAAGAAAAAACAGTCTATTATTCGTCTCATATTCCTAAAAAATTGTAACTTCGCCGCATCATTTAAAAAGAGAACAATGGAATTTACAGGAAAAATCATCGCTATACTCCAGCCCAGAGGCGGAGTTTCAAAGTCAGGCAATGAGTGGAAGTCGCAAGAATATGTGATTGAAGACCACGGTCAATATCCCCGCAAAATGTGCTTCGACGTATTCGGCGCAGACAAAATTGAGCAATTTAACATTCAGATGGGTGAAGAACTGACAGTATCTTTCGACGTAGATGCCCGTCAATGGCAAGACCGCTGGTTCAACAGTATTCGTGCATGGAAAGTAGAACGCGTTGGCAACGCTGCACCCGCACCGGGCGCCCCCGTTCCGCCGCCGGCACCAAGCGCCGCACCGGAATTCCTTGCAGGTGACGCAAAGGACGATCTGCCGTTCTAAACGGTTTCCCCACACCTCACCATCCCAAATGCCACACTTCAGCACACCAAATGCCATTCATTTTAGTTGCTGAGGTGTGGCATTTGCTTCGATAAGGTGTGGCATTTGGAACGGTAAAGTGTGGCATTTTAGACGGTGACCGCAAAGAGTAAAAAATTATAGTTTATTTCCCGCCTTTATACAGCAACACGACATTGGGATACACCACTCCTTCCGAACAGGTAAACTGTATGGCAAGCACAAAGTGGCGGAAGAATTTGGCCTGACGGAAGAAGAAATTCGGTATCAGGCGCACATAGCTTTCAGGCTGGTGCAACATAGTCTCCATATCCACCATCATAAGGAAGTTATAAGTCTGTGCAAGACTTCCGATTCCCTCTTCGTATACCGAAGCCCCTTCCAAAACTTCCCCATTCTCTATTGCATCTATATATGCAGACAGGCTGGATGCATCCGGAGCCAACAGCAGATTTCCACGATAAAAACAAGCAAAGGTATATAGTGCCGATTCGGTAATACCCGTCATCTGAGTGAGCAGTGTATTGCGGGGCAGCACATACTGCTTGTACCTTCTTGCCTTAGGATACCGGGCATAATCGGGAACAATTTGGGGCATAGGCGGCGCATTCTCCTCACGTGGCGTGGTATACAGCAAAGACTGCAAACAGCGCTCCGCCGCCTGTTCGTTTTTCATAGGCACACACATCACCGCGCACGGAATTTTGTTCAAAGTATCGCCCGACTGGAAAAGGCAGGATAAAACACTCTCTCCGGCATAATCGTTCAGAAAAGAGATCCATTCTTCATCCCGTTTCTTTATATAATCCGAGTACGTGGCTTTGGCATACTCTTGCCGGGCAGTAAAGTTGAACACCGCTTCCCGGTCGGAAAGCGCCCAACGATCATAGAAGAAAGTAGATGCCGGAAGATAAGCGCCCAGGAAGCCTTCCACAGGCCTCTGCTCGCGCAAAGCATTGATAAATGTCTGTGTGGAATCCGTGCCATGACTAATGCCCGAACAGTAGATAGCGTCTTCGTTGAACTTCATATCAAATTCCGCCCAACTGCCCAAGCGGGTTTGCGAACGTATGCCATCCGTCGGTTTGCCCATGTCAACCGCTTTCATGCGCACATATACCGTAGCTGCCACATTGCTGTGCTTGCCTGCATGCATGGCGCAGAAAGAGGGCAAGTTCATCAGCGATTTTTTATCACGACGTGCATCAATCACTTGCTCTATCAGCCGCTTCTGGAAACTGACCGCCAGGAAATCCGAAGTCAGGTAAGCCGACAGAAAACGTCCGTCCGGCATCGGATAGATGCGAATCTCTTCTCCGTCATAATCAAAGAATTTGGAAGGAAATGTACTGGAGCAATACTTCTGCACAAAGGACTCCACTAACTCATAATCACCCGAACCGAGACTGCAATACAACACTTGGTTCATCGGCGTATCGGGTTCATGGAAACTGATCAGCATCTTGTTCATCTGCTTACTCAAGCCATGCGGAGTATCTTCGACCAACGTACTGAGGTGCTTCTTCAAGTAAACAAAAAGTTCGGAAACATATAAGAAGTGATTGTCTTTGCTGCAATTCAGTTCGTTGATATCGTCCACCAAATCTGCCATACGATCGGTTTCGAGTACGGCAGTGGCATCTTGCGGCACCAAAGAATAAAGATTAAACTCCCGCTGGTCTTCCACTGAATTCAATCGCAGGAACGAATACACACCGAACCCCGTACATAGCAGCACTACGGACACAACGACAGCTGTCTGTATGAGGAGTCGGAGTTTCATGGCGTTTAATCATCAACTTTTTGCAAAAATAAGCATTTCTACTAATAAAACAAAACAAATGTTTCAAAAAGTTTAGAAATCTATTTCAAGACCATCATACGCAAAATGAATATGAGGCGGAAGTTGCTCGACTATTTCGGCATGCAGCCGTATATCATGGCTCATATGGATGAAATAGGTTTCTTTGGCGCCTATACGTTCGGCTGCTGCCAACGCCTCAGAAAGGCTCTGGTGCGTGGGATGCGGTTTTACGCGTAAAGCGTTCATTACCAAAACGTCCAGTCCCTTCAATTGTTCATAAGATTCTTCCGGCATCGTATGCATATCCGTCACATATCCCAAACGTCCGCCGATGCGGTAGCCCAGGATAGGCAAGCGCCCGTGCATCACCCGGATGGGCAGCACTTCCGTATGGCAGATGGCAAACGGCTTGCCGGCTTCCACCTCTTGCAGATAAATGCGGGGAACACCCGGATATACCTTATCGACAAAGCAATATGGCATTCGCACCCGCAGGTGAGTGGCAGTGTAAGCATCGGAATAAATAGGAATATCGGCAAAACGGCCGAAGGGGCGCAAATCGTCCAGCCCGCCTACGTGATCGTAATGCTCATGGGTAATCAAAACACCGTCTATCTTCTCAAAAGAAGCGGTGCGCAACATCTGTTCCCTGAAATCGGGCCCACAATCTATCTGTATTACCGCGTCATCCGTATGTACCAAAGCAGATGCACGCAAGCGGTTGTCCCGCGGGTCGGTAGAAGTGCAAACCGGACAAGTGCAACCTATTTCCGGCACACCGGTAGAGGTTCCACTTCCTAATATTCTTAATTTCATAATATCTAATTACCTATATAAAATTCACTTCCGGGTGTATGTCAATCCCGAATTTCTCGCGGACAGCCGCCCGCACGGCATCTGACAGAGCCACAATATCGGCTCCCGCAGCCCCTCCCAGATTGACGAGCACCAACGCCTGCCTGTCGTGTACGGCAGCCGGTCCCAGCGATTTACCTTTCCAGCCACACTGTTCTATCATCCAGCCGGCAGGTATTTTCACACAATCGGCACCCACATCGTAATGAGGCATACCGGGATATTCGCGCTGCAAAGCCTCAAATTGTGTACGAGGTACAATAGGATTCATAAAGAAACTACCTGCATTACCCAAGACTTTCGGATCGGGCAACTTGCTCTCACGGATATCGATAATTACCCGGCGCAGCGTTTTCAAGTCCGTAACCGGATATTTCGCCAATTCCTGCCGGATAGTACCGTAATCCAGTGTATAATGTTCCTTCTTGCTCAAACAAAAATTCACATAGGTCACAAACACCGATTTCATTGCAGGTTGCTTGAAGATGCTCTTACGATAAGAGTAACCGCATTCATCCACCTGATAAACACGCTTCTCTCCCTGAATGTTTATAGTTTCGACCGAAGTAATCAGGTCTTTCACCTCCACACCATACGCCCCGATATTCTGCACCGCGCTCGCTCCCACTTCACCGGGTATCAACGAAAGATTTTCGACGCCATACCAATTCCGATCCACGCAGTATGCTACAAAATCGTCCCATACCACACCGGCTCCCACACGCACCCATACCTTCTCTTCGTCCTCCGCCGTCACTTCCACACCGTCGATGCGCGAGTGAAGTACCGTACCTTCATAATCTCCGGTGAACAGCAGATTACTGCCGGCGCCGATATGCAAGTAAGGCACAGTGACGCTTCCCGCTGCAATCATCCCTCTGAGTTCTTCTTCCGAACTATATTCCAGGAACTTTGCGGCGGCAACATCAATGCCGAATGTATTAGGAATCTTCATCAACCTTCACTTTTCACTATTATCAGATACTTGTATCTTCGTACTTGTACAACTCCCATTGCCCACCCCGTTTCCGGAAGTAATAAATATTGGAGTAACCATTACCGATACCGTTCACCTTCAAGATCTTCGTATTAGACTGATCCTCATTCTTCTGCCCGTAATTGATGTTCGACAACTTGCCCGTAGGCATCATCGGCCGGAATGCATACCACTGATTCTTGTCCAGCGTGGTTTCCAAAATGGAGAAATCATCATCCGGATCTATGGTAACAAACTGCATCGGGTTGTATATGTGCCGGTCCTGGTACAAACTATCCGTCACAAACCGCGTATAGAATCCTACGAAATCTTCATTCTCATCAGTTTCTATCTTACGGAGATTAATGGCTTCGAGCATCCACATTCCGTTCTTCCGCTCAAAGTAATACTTCTTCGCCATATGGGTTTTCAGATAGATCCATTCCACCTGTACAGACTTGAGCGTAGTATCTCCCACCACTTCCATATCCTCCTCGTCATCGAAGAGCAAAGTGTAATAGTTTTGCTGAGTGAACAAATAATCATGCTTCCAATACTTTTCCTCAATCCTCACAACAGTATCCCCTTTATAATAAGGTAAAGGAAACAGTGTCCGCTGCCTTTGCAAAGCATCATCCGAAGCATAATTGAAAATAAAGTCATCAAACAGCTCGTCTGCTTCTATCGGTTTCGCAACGGATGCTTTGCCATTCTCCAGTTTAGCAACAAAACGCCAGTGCTTATTCTCAGCTTCCAGTACCTTGCGACGGGCTTCGAAGTCCGCATCCAGGCTCGGCACTTTCTTCCAGAAATCATCCAATGTACCTTCAAAGAAATCATCGGGCACGAACAGGTTCTTTTCCACATCCGACTGTTCCAGTCTGTAACCTGCCTCACGCGCCAGAATCACCAGTTTGCGGATAACATCTTTCCCACTAAGGTCGATACGCGGATCCGGTTCGGAATAGCGTTCTTCCTGCGCCATCTTGATGGTCTTGCTGAAAGGAATATCCGCACTGATCTTGTTGAAGATATAGTTCAGCGTACCGCTCAGCACGGCTTCAATCTTCAATATCTTGTCACCACTATGGATAAGGTCATTGATTGTATTGATAATAGGAAGTCCCGCGCCTACGTTCGTCTCGAAGAGATACTTCACACCACGCTGGCGGGCAATCTGTTTCAGTTCACGATAATTCTCGTATTCCGAAGAAGCGGCAATCTTATTGGCAGCCACTACGGAAACGTTGTGCAGCAACAGGTCTTTGTATAAAGAAGCCACTGCCGCGCTTGCCGTACAATCCACAAATACGGAGTTGAAGATATTCATACCGATAATCTCGTCACGCAAAGTTTCCAGTGTGCTCGGTTTTCCCTTTTCTGCCAGCTCTTTGCGGAAGTCGGTCAAATCAAAACCTTCACGACTGAACATCGCGCGGTCTGCATCGGCAATACCCACGATATGCAGCTTCAAACCGTTCTCTACCATCAGCTTCTGTTGCTGGCAACGGATTTGCTCTACCAGACTGCCGCCTACCGTACCTACCCCGCAGATAAACAGGTTCAGTACCTGATATTCAGACAGGAAGAACGAGTCATGGATAACGTTCAGTGACTTACGCAAGGATTTAGAATCCACGACGAATGAGATATTCGTCTCCGAAGCACCCTGCGCACAGGCAATCACATTGATACCGTTACGTCCCAGCGTGCCGAACAACTTTCCGGCAATACCCGGCGTATGCTTCATATTCTCACCTACGATAGCCACCGTAGCCAGATTCTTCTCCGCCTGTATCGGAGAAATCTCTCCCATCTCGATTTCCTTGGCAAACTCTTCATTCAGCACTTCACAAGCCAGGTCGGCATCCGCATTGCGAACACCGATAGATGTAGAGTTCTCCGAAGAAGCCTGAGACACAAGGAATACGCTGATACCATTCTTCGCCAACGCTTTGAAAATGCGGTAGTTCACACCAATCACACCTACCATACCAAGACCCTGCACAGTAATCAGGCTCGTATCGTTAATGGAAGAAATACCCTTAATCGCTTTGGTTTGCGGATCGGAAACTTCTTGTTTGATAATCGTTCCCGTTCCTTCGGGATTAAATGTATTCTTTATTAATATGGGAATATTCTTGTGACAAACCGGGTAAATGGTCGGCGGATATACCACCTTGGCACCGAAGTTACAAAGCTCCGTAGCCTCCACATAACTCAGTTCGTTGATGGTGTAAGCCGTAGAAATCACACGCGGGTCGGCAGTCATGAAGCCATCCACATCCGTCCAGATTTCCAGTTGGTCGGCATCCAGTGCAGCCGCAATCACCGCAGCCGTATAATCGGAACCACCACGGCCCAGGTTCGTTACGTCTCCCGTCACCTTATCGGTAGAGATGAAACCCGGCACTAATGAACGTTTCGGCAGTTCGCTGAACGTTTCGCGAATCAGGTCATTCGTCAAATCCGTATCCAGCACATACTTGGAGTGTTTCTTCTCTGTCTTGATGAACTTGCGGGAATCGAACCATTTCGCTCCCGTCAGTTCTGCCACAATGATGGACGACAGGCGCTCACCATAGCTGACAATCGTATCGGATGTCTTTTGCGAAAGGTCTTTTATCAGATAAATACCCTGGAAAATATCTTTCAGTTCATTGAGTAATTCACCTATCTGGCGTTGCAGTTCCACTTGCGCCGCACCGGCAGGAATCACTTCCTTGATCATCTCCACATGACGGTAAACGATCTCACGGAACTCATTTTCGTAAGCAGCGTCGCCGGTGGCAGCCATTTTCGACGTGTTTATCAGCTTGTCTGTGATGCCACCCAAGGCGGATACCACCACAATAACCGGTTCTTCTACTGCTTCTACAATTCTCTTGACGCTCAAAATACTGTTCGCGGAACCTACGGACGTTCCACCGAATTTAATTACTTTCATTTCCTTTATAATTATTGATAAGGTTGATACAATGTGTCGAGAACAGGGCATTGATGCCTGTATTGACTTGAATTAAAATAAGAAAAGCTGCTAAAAATAGTGTAACACGTAGAAACACAAATACTATCCATTAACCCCTAAGGGTCA
>OGZX01001697.1_pt1 | contig 20851 bp, 23 predicted proteins | sample 1576881 | NCBI WGS metagenome assembly OGZX01 (sample SAMEA3541542, study PRJEB24748) | human gut metagenome | biome: human gut; feature: human-associated habitat; material: faeces | place: China | collected 2012
TCACACACCCCCTGCCCCCTCTCAAGAGGGGAAGGAGTTACTACCGGTCGATATAGACATACCTATAAATCATCATTTATGATTCAGGATACGGCAGGCTATTTTGTGATCCCGCGTCGGAGCGAGGGAACAGGATAGTTCAGTTTTTCTTAAGTTCGAATCCATGTATACAAAGGGCTTATTGTATAAAACGTATTTTTCAGCCTCAAAAGACATCCGAAACCAAACAAATGTCAATTCACTTTTTTGACCTCGAAAAGGGACTTTATCTCCTTTTTTGAGCGTTTTCCACACTTACGACGGTCCTCTTTTCCATTACGACCGTCCTGATAGGTCGTGCACTCGGCACCTCGTGACGATTAGGACGGTTGTAATGGAGATTAGGACGGTCGTAATGGAAAAGAGGACCGTCTTCAAGGCAAAAAAGCACCTGAGGATGAAATAGAAAAACGACCGAAAAGAGGGTTGTTGTATATTCATCCGGTTTGCAGGGGGCTCTAAATCTTGCCAAATAAACAATAACACAAAAGGAATGGAGCGGATTTAGAATGACAACCGCATCGTACAACGGATACCTCTTGTCTGGATGTCCGGATGATCAAGGTAGTTCAGACGCCAGGCATAGTCGATGCGGAGAAACTTAAAGATGTTTTCGATACCGACACTGGCTTCCATGTAAGGCGCCTTGCCCATTGTATAAGAGCCGGCAGGGAAAAGATACAGACCGTTTCCTCCGTTTGCCGGGTTATTCTTGTCCGTCAGATGTCCCCACAAGCCACGGAAACAAAAGACTTCCCTCCATTTCAGTTTCTTGATAAGAGGCAGGCGGTTCAGAAGATTTCCGTTCATATAATAAGTCAAATCCCAAGACATATATTCATCGTTGATAAACTCCATCGCATTCATATTCGTATAGGATTCCGGCTGGATGGTATACGTCAGGTTGGCATTGGGCAAAATCAGTAACGGATAAGGGACCTTGCTCCATACCTTTCCTGCCTTGGTAATCAGATCGACATAACCAAAAGCGGAGAACCAGAAACGTTTCTGAATGCCAATATCAGTACGGTGATAATCGTACGACGAACCCAGGAAGTCTTTCGCACTCATAATATGGCTGGCGTTAAAAATCAGGGCATCATAGGTAATCGGAATACGATCGTTGCGTGTCTGGTAAAACTTCTCATTTTTTCCGTAACGGAACTTGAGTTCCAGTTCTGCCATATCGTAGTGATCGAGGGCGGTAATGTTACCTTCCGGTCCCATGCGGTAGAACGGAGCGTACTCGGTAGCATATTCGCGGTATCCCCGGACAACAGCTCCATAAGCTATGCCATTATAATGTTCACGATAATAAGTCAGTTCACCCCGCCGCAGATAGGTGGCCCGCGTATCCTGTTTGCGCCTTATCGACAACAGCACGTTATCTTTATTGGTGTACATATATTGCTGTCCCAATTTATTGATGTCGTACATGTATTCGAAACGGATGGAATGCACCGGAAATTCTTTTCGATACTCCTTGCGGTCATTGAACGAGTATTCTACAAGAGCATCATATTTCAGCTTTCTATCTCTTGTTCCATACGCCATGTAACCATCAAAAAACAGATTCTTGTTGAATGCCGGTGTCGTTGCGCCTCCCACGCGGAGACGGGCTCCTTCAATGGAATTACCACTGATCGTTGTATTCATCGGCCCGAACTCGAACTTGTTTTTCAGCGGATCTTTATCCGTTGCGACATAACCCGACACGAGGATCGAGATCATCTTTTCCGTCACATAGAAAATCGGAACGGAGCGGAGTTTTGCCATCAGTTGCCCGACCGAATTCGGGTTCCTCTTGACGGCCTCTTCCGGACGACTGTTCACCCAGAAATCATCCGGCTGCCGGTAAGCGTTTTTGAGCGTGATGACAGGCGCACTTTCGTTGAATATCTGTGCCCGTTCCAGCCCGGGATCATCAAAAGAGTGATTACTATAGATATTCAGACGCCGGGCATACATTCCCTTCGATTTTTCATTCAGCTTGAAATTCACCTGGATATCGTCTTTCGTAATGATACGGGTACTGTCTGCCGCCCGTTTGAAAGTCTGTTCGATTGTCATCCGGGAGACGAAGTTCAGGTTGATGTCCTTCGGGACATTCAGGATGACCTTCTGGACAAAGAAGGTAGAGTCGAGTGTCACATACAGATGTCCGGTAAAACCGAATGTCTCCGAATTGAAGGGCACGAAGCCCAGATCCACACATTCCTGTCCATTCACATTTAACGTGTCCAACAGATAATACTTATAATAGTTCGGCCCGATCGTCGAAAGCGGACTTACGAACCGTTGCAGAAACAGCGGAATGTCATTCTGAAAAATATCCACCTCCCGGAATACTTCATTCAGCAGCTGCTGGATACCGTCGCGCGAAAAGATCTCATCCACACCGGACGACTGGCTTCCCTTTACGAGACGTTTCTCTGATTTCGGGTTCCTGCGATAATAGACCGTTTCGACTTTCTCCCTTTCCGAAACCGGAAGAATGGTTGTCCCGACATCAAGCGTATCCACAAAGTCTATCAGGAAATCGAATTTACCTACCTTCCCGTTTTTCTTGGGCTTCGGCTCATAGTCATTCATCGCAAATACCATCTTCCCGTACTGATCGTACCGGAAATAGTCGTGATTACGGGGGTCATTGCTTTTACGCAAAGCAATCACTTGTCTCACAAACTCAACAGCCGGATTTTCTTTCTTGCTGTATTTTTCCCTTTTCGGTTTAATGGTCACTTCGCTCAACGCGATTCCGCTCGGGGCTAACTGTATTTTCAAATCATTCGTCTTCCCCGAAGTTACTTTCACCTCTTTGGTGTCGTATCCTAAGTATGAAACCTGCAGAACACTGGCTTTATCCGGAGCAGAGAAAGAGAAATGTCCCTCCCCGTCGGTAGCCGTCCCTACAGTCGTTCCTTTCAACAAAAGGGAGGCGTAAGGCAAGCCTTCACCTGTGATCGAATCGGTTACAATCCCCTTTATGGTTATATTTTGTCCATTGGCTGTCCATACGATGAACAAGGATACCAGCAAAAAAACAATCTTATTCCTCATAACTATTTCCTATCCTCCTATTTTTACTTGATACCTAAGGTAAAGCACTTGTACGGCTAAACTTGTCAGTATTCAGGTGTCCGATACATGCAGAAACCTGTCTTGCCATGCCTGATAATAATCGGGCTTGTCCACCATAAGTTGGCCTTGAGGGTCGATGAACAATTGCGTCGTCTTTCCAACGGCGCACAACTTGTTATCGCTCTCGCGGTACACCTCATAGCTGTAATCAAGCCGTGCACCAAGCCGGTAGATGTAACGGGTATGCACGATCGCCACATCATTAATGGCGAGCGGTGCATAATATTTTATATGAATGTCGTAGATGGGTGCATAAATGCCGGCACGCTGCATATCGGCATAACCGATTCCGGGGTAATGACGGCCAAACGACTCGCGCCCATCTTCGAAATAAGTGACGTATGAACCGTGCCATACTCTCCGCATCGAATCTATCTCACTGAATTTCACCTGTATGCGACAGACATCTTCCAGTTCTTTTATCCCTTCCATCTCTTTCATAAAGACTGGGGATTAAAGACACTGTCGCTGACAGCACCGTCAAACACATAGTCAGAAAAGTCATACTGGGTATAATTATCCCCCTTCTCGTTCATACGCAGACTTATGAGTTCGGAGAGCCTGAGGTCGAGTGTCAGGACAAACGACGTGAACATCAGCTTGCGCTTCGCTTTCTCGTCCGGAGCGAGCGGGATAATGGTCAGCGTACAGATGTTGTCACGCTTCGATATATCCATATCCGCCAACTCGGAGAGGTCTACATCGGCATCAGCATCCCCACCCGAAGCAAGACTCTTGAAGACAGCCAGGAGAGATTCGAACTGGTTGTTTCCATCGCCTTTGGCTACACTCTTCTTTCCATCTGTGACCATGACAAATGTATTGCCGTCCATCAGCAGCATATCTTTTCCATCATTGAACCGCATACACATTCTGCCGGGCTTCTTAAAATAGAAATGCCCCCGGGTGACAACATCCCGGGTAACGGCAGCATTATGCCGCGTCCGGGTGACGGCGGCGGTCAGCGTATTCATATTTTTGTATCGATCCACAGCCTGCTGGATCTCCGCTTTCTGTGCAAACAAAGTCACACACACGAAGGCAAGAGTGAATATCATAATCAATATCTTTCTCATGCGCAATCAGGTATAAAGTCCTCCATTAATCGAAATCACGCTACCGGTGATATAACCGGCGGCAGGCGAAGCCAGAAAACCGACCAGCTCGGCGACTTCTTCGGGAGTACCGAAGCGGTTAGCCGGAATGGTCTTCTTCAACATCTCCTCATCGAGCCCTTCCACCATATCCGTCTTGATAAAGCCGGGGGCGACAGCATTGACAGTTACGTTCTTGCGGGCCACTTCCTGGGCCAACGCCTTGGTTGCGGCTATGATTCCGCCTTTTGCGGTGGAATAGTTGGTCTGTCCCGGCATCCCCTTCATACCGCTTACACTTGCCATATTGATGATACGGCCGAACTTACGGGCCAGCATCGGTTGCAACAAGGGTTGTGTCACATTATAGAACCCTCCGAGTGTGATGTCGAGCACACGGCTCCAATCTTCTTCCGGCATAAATGCCATGACGTTATCGCGACGGATACCGGCATTGTTTACCAGCACTTCGATATAGGCTTCCGGATGCGCCTTTTCCCAGGACTCGATCGCGCATAGGGTCTGCCGACGATCGCTCACATCAAACTTCAGCAGCTCACCGTCCTGGCCGGCTTGCCGTACCAGTTCGAGCGTCTTTCCGGCCTCTGTGACATTGTTCGCATAATTGATAATGACGTGATAACCTATTTGGGCCAGCTTCACACAGACAGCACGTCCGATACCGCGGCTTCCTCCTGTAACTAATGCATACTTCATTACTTTTATTTTTATTTATTTAACATTATATATTATCTATTTGGTCAAAAAATGGATTTTACTACCGAAAAATGTATTCGGTCGTAACAAAAAATACATTTCGATGCAGGAAAATGAATTATGTCACGACAAAAAGCATATTTTGACGCCGAAATATGAATTATGTTGCGTCAAAAACCATTTTTCGATGACTGAATGCAATTCTTGATGCCTCGACAGGTTCTCAAGATGCCGGCGCAAGTGGAAAATGCGGTTATTGTCACACCATGTAGCCCATGCAACATCAGATTTTGCCCTGTAAGATACAGATTAGGGACAGGTGTGCGCGATGAAAGCAGACTCATTACCGGATTTCTGAAATCCTTGCGCATACCGTAAGCCGATCCTTCGGGAGTACAGGTGTAATCGCGATAAGTGAGCGGTGTGCTGGTATAGCGTCTGACGGTCATATCGCCAAGACCGGGGATAAACTGCTCGGCCAATGCAATACACTCACCGGCTACACGCTCTTTCATGGCTTTGTAGTCTTCACCTCGCTGACCGACTTTTGTCTGGCTCCACGATTCGCACTGATTCCAGGTCATCGGAGTAAGCAAATCTATTTGTTGCACATACTCACTGCCATCTTCCGGCACCCTGCAACTGACCAATACACCTTTTACCGGAACGTTTTCCTGATAGAAGGTCCAGACATCGGGCTGTTTATAAATATATTGATTCCAGTTGAAATATCTGAGAGTTCCCGGCTCGATACGGAGAGATACGGTGAACATACCGAAGGTGTTCTCCATCTGTTCCATACGTTTGCGATAAATGTTTCTGATCCTGTCGCTCTGCTTCACTAACCGGCAAGTAGCAGCAGGATGTATATCGCTGATGAAGAGATTGCCTTCGTAACTTTCACCATTCGAACATACTGCATACGCCAGTTTCCCGTCCTTTTCCACCAGCTCCTCTACTTCGGCATTACAGATAATCTCGCCGCCATGACTGCGGATGTCGTTCACCAACGATTTGACGATCAACGAACCGTCTCCTTTCAACCGCCAACTGCTTTCAATGAAACTGCCGTTAGCATGGGCGAATGTAAACAACGGAAGCGATTCGCGCCGCAACTCCATCTTCAACGAAGTGCCGCTAAGCACATTTATCAGCAACGGGTCACAGAATGTTTCCGTCAGATACCGATAGGCACTTGTCTCAAAGAGTTTGGAAAGAAACAAATGATCAGTGCTTTGCGGGTCCAACGTTTCAAACTGTAACGCATTGACCTGTTTCAACAGATCGGCATAGCGGTTCAGCGCGTCACGCTCGGCCGGAAAGTCTGCCGCCAGTGTATTGACAAACCCGTCATATCCTTGCGTGAATGAAAAGGTGCGGTCTCCGATTGTCACCCGGTCGAATTCGACATCTAAGCGTTGCCACGGAAGGCGCAATAGGCCCAAATGCTTAAAGGCGGCATGCAGCGACTGTCCTTCATCCAGCCCTCCCACATAGTGAAGTCCCGTGTCGAAAGCTAATCCATTCCGCTTGTAGCTCTGGATGCACCCGCCAGCCTGCGCGCCCCTCTCTAAGAGAAGGACACGCATGCCGGCATGCGAGAGAATGTGTGCACATTCCAATCCGCCAAGTCCGCTGCCTATGATAACTACCTCGTATTTCATTTCTTACTTTTATTAATCATTCTAAAAATGGCTGGTTGTACTACGTATGAGATCACCACCGCGGCAATCATGCCTACAAGCGTGGAAAATCCGACGGACTTGATAGCAGGATGTTCGGCAAACAGCATGGAGCTCACGGTGACGATCAGGATCATCGCACTGAAAAAGATAGCCGTCTTGTGGTATCCCAGCAAGCGCCTGTTCTTCTCGCCTCCGATCAGCCCATTCATGACAAAGATGCTGTAGTCGACACCTACACCGAAGATAAATGTCGAGATGATGATATTGATCAGATTGAACCGTACGCCGAATATCACCATCGACCCCAGCACGATCAACCAACTCAGCAAGATCGGCATGAAGCCGAGCAACGTATGCTTAAGGTTGAAACGGAAGCTAAAAAACAACACAATGAGCACAAACAGCATTGAAATCCATTGCAGCACATTGAAGTCTTCATTCAGCTGAATCAACGTATCGGTGGTATAATAGTAGGTATCGAGCACAAGCAGGTTGGGCAAAGAAACCACAGCGTCGCAGATACGGCTGTAATCGCTGTCCTTACTGCGTATGGAATCGTTCTCGCATCTGACGGATGTAAAGCACAGATAGTCTCCATTATAGGATTGCTCCATCAGGGTGGATTGATAACCTTTCGGGATAATGCCTGCCTCGTAGAGGGCATCCGGTTTATAATCGGCAGTGGCAAAGCCGAAGAAGGAATCGAACGCTTCGGGGCGAAGGCCGGCTTGCGGGGCCGTCTTGCGGATAAGACTGCGTACCTGTTGCAGACGTTCTTCCGTCCAGAAGTTCTTCCAGGCGTCGATGCGTTGTTGTTGTACCTGTAACGGCACAAAGATCTGATCGGTATGCGTATAGCTCTTCACCAGCCCGGCTTCTTGTAGCGAGTCCAGCTTATCTGCCATATTCGAGAAGTTCTCAATAGCCTCTTCCATCGTTGCTCCCGAACTGGCAAAATACTTTTGCTTGTCACCGGTATGTGTCTTGGTCCGGAGCAGATTCTCAGAATAAGAAATGCTTTCGGCCCTATAGCCCAAATTGTGCATATCCGCATCAAAGCGGGTGCCTCCGACAAGGTAGAACCCGATACAGACAACGACGGCGGCAAGGATAATGAGCAACAACGGCTTCTTGCGGTCGAACGGGTAACGGTTGATACGGTCTACGATTGCAAATACGCAATGATTCACCTTGTTCTTCTCCGGGTTAAGGAATTGCGGCAGATAAATCAGGCTGAAGGCTGTAGTGCCCACAATGGCAAAGGCAGCAAACAGTCCGAAGTCCTGCAACAGTTCGGTCTGAATAAAGATAAGCCCCATGAAAGAACCAATGGTGGTAAGGCATCCTAAGCAGACTGGCTTCACTTGGTCGCGCAGCACTTGTTCAGGGTCACTTACATATTTATAATGCGTCATGATATGCAGCACATAACTGAGCGCTACTCCTAACACGACCGCTCCGATACCGAGGGCCAGCAACGAGAACTGCCCTTTGATAAAGTACATGGCGGCAAGCCCGAAGAGAGTGCCGAAGACTACCGGCAGCAATAACAGCGGTATGGTGTCGTAATTGCGGAATCAAATGAAAATAAAAAGAAGAACCAGTATCATCGAACCGATAATGGTCTCCTTCAGGTCTGACTTGATCCGCCATGAATTGTAGAACCCACTGGCGGGAGTGCCATGATAGCAAATCTTCACATCGGGGACAGAGATAGAGAACTGCTCTATGCGGTCATTCAGCATCTTGAACAAAGCCGAGCCTTGTCCCGTATTGGTCGCTGAATACATCGGGGTGATGAATGCGACGCACACCGTAGAGTCCTGAACAAAGAAATGTCCGTTCAGGATTTTGTAGCTGCCGCCTGCACCATCCGTCAGGGGTTTCAGCTGTTCCGCCAACACGCTGCGCAATCCCACAGGGTCTATCTGTATCAGTTCGGAAAACATGGTTCCAACCGGACTCAACAAATCATCGTAGTTAACTTGCATCTGCCGACTCATGTGCTGGAAAGTAAGCAACGTATCCAGACGGTTATAAATAGAGGTGTCGATATAAGCCGGAAGGTGTGCACTCAGGTAGTCAATAACATCCAGCATCAGGTCATCGGGCAGTTTATAGAAGACATCCCCTATCACCTGCCGCGTAGAATCCATAGCTGCATTCGCCGACTCCAGTGAATCGATGAAAGCATCGCACGTTTCGGCTATATGCTCTACGGAAGCCCCGTCCCTGCCCTCGAAGAGCAGGAATGTTTTATCCTTGATACGCAGGTTGGCAAAAGCCAATTTCGTAGTTCCGTCCTCGTTTTTCGAGGAAGGCATCAGCTTATTGATGTCTTCTTCCAGGTATATTTGCGAGGCAAAATATCCGAAGAAGGCATATAACGCAATCATCGACAGCCAAAAGACTGCACGGTGGCTGCGGAAATAGTGATAAACCTTTATACATAGTTCTGTCATACAATCATATCTCCCTTATATTCCATATAGGTCCTTTCCGTATCCGCTATTTTTGCTGTGACAGAGAACCCCTTCTCTGTAGGCAAAAGGTTGACGGTCACATCCACTTCGGGGCAAAGAGCCGGTGAAGCGACCGCCGTCAGGCGGCATTGTTTAATGGTACTGATCAGCAATTTCCTGCCAACCAGCAACATGGCACATTCTTTTATAGTCTCGATGTTACAAACACCCGGGCATACTGGATTACCGGGAAAATGGCCGCGATAGACATCGCAACCGGGTAAAAGGATCATGCGGTAAACAGCATTCAATCCATCAACATTTGCATTAACTATCTTATAATATTTGTTTTCAAGCAGCATAGAGGATAAATTTATTCAATCGTCAGGCTTAATGAAAATCTTCATTTGCGTATCAGCTACTACATCATCCAGGACACGGGTCTTACCAGTTATGATCGTCACACCAGCCATCTCCGCTCCCATCGTGATAGTGGTCCGCAACTCGTCACCAGGCTGCGGCCGGCAGTAACAATGGAATTTCTTCACTTCACCGATGTAACCGACGGGGGGAGCTGTTGCTCCTGCACATATCGCCCGGTATCCGGCAAAGGCCGAGGCCGACTGGGCGATATGTTCTATAAGCCCAGCCTCGGCCAGTAGTCCGTCTTCATCGATAAAGAAATTGTCTGCCTTGACGGTGAGACCGGTTACGGCCACATCGCCCTCCACCTCAATCAGCTTGTCGACCATCATGATCGGGTCGCGTTGCGGAATAAGGTTCTTTATCTCCTGACATTTCATTCTGCCGGGAGATGTGACTCTATGTAATCATAGAGATCGTTGAACGTTTTGATTTTAGGCAGATCCGATGCGGGCACCTTTATCTTATAAGTATATTGGATGATCGCCACAAGATCCACAAGACTGAGACTGTCTAAGGATAGCGTATCCTTTATATCTGCATCGGGAGTAAAAACGTCCAATTCAACTTCAAATTCCTCAGCCAATACGGCATTTACTTTTGCTATAATATCCTCACGTGTCATAATCATTCTGTTTTTATTTGTTTTTACTATACATTCTTTACAATAAGAGTTGAGTTTGTTCCTCCGAATCCGAATGAGTTGGAAAGGAACATGTCGAAATGCGCTTCCCGGGTTTCCGGCACGATATTAAGGCAGGCAGTTTCCTCATCGGGGTTCTCGAAGTTGATATTACCTGCTATGAAGTCATTTTTCATCATCAGCATCGAATAAATCAGTTCGCTGGCTCCTGCCATCCACATCTCGTGCCCGGTCTGGCTTTTGGTGGATGTCACAGGCACTTTGTAGTCTCCGAATATCCGGTCGATAGCCATGGCCTCCCTGCCGTCTCCGATACGCGTTGAAGTTGCATGGGCATTGATGTAACCTATCTGGCGCAGGTCTATACCGCCATTCTTCAGGCACAACTCCAAAGAACGGGCAGGACCTGTCACATTTGGTGTGGAGATATGGTCGCCATTGCCCGAAAATCCCCAACTCACAATTTCGGCAAGTATGGGAGCGCCCCGTTTTACGGCATGTTCATAACTCTCGACAATCAAGGTTGCCGCACCGCCTCCGGGCACCAATCCGTCACGGTCGTGGTCAAACGGGCGGCTCGCTTTGGCTGGTTCGTTCTCACGCAGGGAAAACGATTGGATACCGTCGAACGAAGCGACACTGTAGAGGTTCGCTTCCTGGGCGCCGCCACAGATAATGCAATCCTGTAATCCGTTGCGCACGAGCAGGTATGCCAGCCCTACGGCCTGGGAGCCAGAGGCACAGGCGGCGGAAGCTGTCAGGTTGATACCGCGCAGCTTGAACAAACAGGCAAGGTTCATTGTGACAGTAGAGTTCATCGACTGAAAAATAGAACCACTGCCGCAAGCGGATGTATCCCTGAACTCGCGAAACTTGTCAAGTGCATGCATGGTTGCTTCGGCTACCGAATCGTTGCCGTAGATAATACCCACCTCCTGCTTGTCAATGTAGTCCTGATCCAGCCGGGCATTTTCGAGAGCAGAGCGGGTAGCCATATAGGCATATTGTGCCTCTTCGGGCATGAATTGCCGCAAATTACGCGGAATAAACGGTTTAAGATCCGGGCGCTCCACGTCGGCACACAGGGCTGAACGGAATCCGGCGTCCTTACGTTCCTGACTGAAGACAATGCCGCTTTTTCCGCTATACAGCGAATCGCGAACTTCTTCAAGCGTCTTCCCAAGGCATGACCATATACCCATACCTGTTATCACTACTTTTCTTTCCATATTCTTATCTTTATTTATAACTTCTTCTTATAACATCGTCTTCTCTTGATGAAAGTGGGATTCAGAGGTTTCCACTGCGACAGTTCCTTTACATTATTCTCCAACTGCGGTCCCGTCTCTGCCCGCTTAAAGTGGCATTTATTATAAATAGGTATAAGATCCTCAAAAAACAATGCATTCACGCCCAGTCCCTGATAGTCCGGACGTACAGCTATCAAAAGCAGTTCTGCCGTATCTTCCCTCTTCCACATCAAGGCACGGAGCATGTAATACCACCCAAAGGGAAAAAGTTTTCCTTTCGTCTTTTGCAAGGCACGCGAAAGGCTACCCATGGTTATTGCAGCTCCTACCACTTCTCCATCTTCATTTTCTATGACGGGCAACAGTTGTTTGTCTATCAGTGGCAAATACCGCTTGATATATAAATCAATCTGTTTGTCCGACAGTTCCGTATAACCGAAGAGAGGTGCGTAGGCCATATTCAGCAGATTGAATACTTTCTTGCCATATCCACGCTTCGAGACGTCTGCATTCGTCAGCTTTTTGACATGCAGTCCAAACATCTCTTTCACCTGCTTTGATACACGAACATACTTGGAAGGAATATCCTTGGGTATCTCAATGGCAACCTGCACCCAATCCACCTCTTTCTCGTACCCGAGAGCTTCCATGTGTTTGGGATAGTAGGGATAATTGTATATGGTTATCATTGATCCCAATTTGTCAAAATCCTCAATGAGCATGCCTTCCTTGTCGAAATCAAAGATACCCATCGGCCCCTGTATACAATCCATGCCACGTTCTTTGCCCCATTGTTCTACGGCTTTCAGTAAGGCAGCCGAGACCTCTAAGTCATCGACAAATTCTATAAAGCCAAATCGGACATTCTTTGTTTTCCATTTTTCGTTAGCACGGTGATTAATGATACCGGCTATACGACCGACAGTTTTCCCTGTGGCATTATATGCAATAAATGGCTGTATTTCGGAATACTCCAGCCCGGCATTCTTACTTGGATTAAAAGAATCAATGACATCCATATCCAAGTCGGGCACGTAGTATTGACAGCCAGCATATAACTGGCCTGCAAACCTCACGAAATCGCTCATTTCACGTTTCGTTTCAACCTTTTTTAAGTAGATATTTTCCATATAGGTGCTAAAATTATGAAAACTTGTTTTAACTACAAATCAGACGAATAAAGATACGACTTATTTAGCATTATTGGGGAAATATAGAACATTTCGACAAGAAATAAGAGGTGAAAAATGAGTGATTTTATATGGTCAATCTGACATCAAATCAAGGGTGCAAATTTGAAAAGTTTACCAATCTAAGAGGAAATTCATTCTCCTCTTTTTTTATATTATTGTTAAGGATATAGATTAAATTACAGCTTCTCTATTTAAGGTATCAAAGAGTATCTCAAGAAATATATATACAATCAAAACACAGGTTCAAAGATGCAACACTTTTTAAAATTACGTAAATGTCTGAATATAAATTCTTAAGCTTAGGTGCAAGGTGCAAGCTATATATAGATATATACTTGCACCTATCCGAAAAAATATGCCGTAAAATTTGGCTATTTAAAATATCGTTCGTAGTTTTGCGAACAACAAATAAGAAAGGAGAATTGAAGTGAAAGAGAAACAGTACACAACAGAGCAGGAACAGATTGCTCGTTTTGCCAAAGCAATGGGGCATCCGGCACGGATGGCTATTCTTACTTTTTTGGCAAAACAAGATAGTTGTTTCTTCGGTGATATTCACGAAGAACTGCCTATCGCTAAAGCAACCGTTTCGCAACATTTGAAAGAACTGAAAGAAGCTGGCTTAATTCAGGGCGAAATAGAAACGCCAAAAGTCCGGTACTGTATAAACCGGGAAAACTGGGAACTTGCCCGAAAGTTATTTGCTGCTTTTTTAGGGGGCTGCAAGTGTAAAGGTACATCGTGCTGTGAATAGCAGTACCTTTTTTTGAAATAACTGTTCGTAGTTCTACGAATTACGATTATTATATTAACTTTAAAGTAGAATGAAAGATGGAAATTAAAGTATTAGGAACAGGGTGTTCAAGCTGTAAAGCATTGTACGAAACCACCAAACAAGCTATTTCAGAATTAGGCTGTGATGCAACCCTTATCAAAGAGGAAGATTTATTGAAAATCATGGAGTATAACATTTTAGGACTTCCGGCTTTGGTGATTGACGAGAAAGTCGTATCAGCCGGGAAAAAGTTATCCCTTGCAGAAGTAAAAGAGTTGATAACCAAATAAAAATGAACTATGAGAAAATTATTTTATCTACTGATTGCAACGCTGGTCTTAGTTTCCTGTGGTAATGGTTCAAAGAAAAAGACTGGAGAAAAACAAGCGGAAGAAATACAGTCTAACCGCATAGAGGTTCTTTATTTTCATGGAGCGCAACGGTGTATCACTTGCCGGGCGATAGAAGCAAATACAGTCGCCCTTTTGGATAGCCTTTATTCAAAAGAAAAAGCAGACGGTAAAATTATCTACAAAGTGATAGATATTTCAAAGAAAGAAGATGAAGCGATTGCAGACAAGTACGAAGTTACATGGTCGTCTTTGTTTGTAAACGGCTGGAAAGACGGTAAAGAGAATGTAAACAACATGACCGAGTTTAGTTTTTCCAATGCGAAAAATGCACCGGACAAGTTTAAAGAGGGAATTAAAAGCAAGATTGACGAATTGTTAAAACAGTTGTAAGATGGATTTTCTTCAATCGCTATTAGATAACAGTTCTATTCCTGCTATTACAGCTTTTATATTGGGGATTTTAACGGCGGTCAGCCCGTGTCCGTTAGCTACCAACATAACGGCAATAGGATTTATTAGTAAGGACATAGAGAACCATCACCGGATATTTATAAACGGCTTGCTTTATACTTTCGGCAGAATAGTAACCTATACGGTTCTTGGTTTTATCCTTATTCCTATTCTGCGTGAGGGGGCAAGTATGTTTATGGTTCAAAAAGCTGTAAGCAGATACGGGGAAATGCTGATTGCTCCGGTGTTAATCATCATTGGAATATTTATGCTCGATATAATAAAACTCAATCTGCCAAAAATCAATATCGGCGGTGAAAGTTTGAAAAAGAGGACTAAAGGCGGTTGGGGGGCTATGCTATTGGGTATTTTATTCGCCCTTGCTTTTTGTCCTACCAGTGGAGTGTTTTATTTCGGTATGCTTATGCCCTTGTCAGCAGCAGAAACAGGCGGGTATCTTTTGCCTGTAATCTACGCTATTGCTACGGGATTACCCGTAATCCTTGTTGCATGGATTTTAGCGTACAGTGTTGCCGGGCTGGGTAAGTTTTACAACCGGATGCAAATATTCGAGAAATGGTTTCGTAAAATAGTTGCCATCCTCTTTATTGCGGTAGGAATTTATTATGCAGTAGTCTTTTATATATAAATAAACATAGAGTATCATTTTAAATAAAAACAGTATGAAAAAGATAGAAATTTTCGACCCGGCAATGTGTTGCCCTACTGGTCTTTGTGGAACAAATATCGACCCTGAATTAATGCGTATTGCGGTTGTTATTGAAACATTAAAAAAACAGGGTATCATCGTTACCCGCCACAATTTGCGTGACGAACCGCAAGTGTATGTAAGTAATAAAACGGTAAACGAGTATCTGCAAAAACATGGGGCGGATGCACTGCCTATTACTTTAGTGGACGGCGAAATCGCTGTTTCACAATCCTATCCTACCACCAAACAAATGAGTGAATGGACAGGTATTAATTTGGATTTTATGCCAGTAAAATAAGGATTCACCAGCTAATTATTAATAAAAATGAAAACATTCAATTTATCAGATATAGATTTGACGAAATACCTTTTCTTCACCGGAAAGGGCGGTGTAGGAAAAACTTCGATTGCCTGTGCTACTGCGGTAGGCTTGGCAGATAATGGAAAGAAAATACTTCTTATCAGTACAGACCCGGCTTCAAACCTGCAAGATGTTTTTAATCAAACATTGAACGGACACGGCACGGATATTCAGGAAGTACCCGGCTTAACTGTCGTTAATCTCGACCCGGAACAAGCCGCAGCCGAATATAGGGAAAGCGTTATCGCTCCTTTCCGGGGACAACTGCCCGAAAGTGTTATTCAGAATATGGAAGAACAACTTTCAGGCTCTTGTACGGTAGAAATTGCGGCTTTCAACCAGTTTTCCGATTTTATCACGGATGCCAATAAAGCAAAAGAATACGACCATATCATCTTTGATACAGCCCCTACGGGACATACGTTGCGAATGTTACAACTTCCATCAGCATGGAGTACATTTATTAGTGAGAGTACGCACGGTGCATCTTGCTTAGGTCAATTATCCGGTTTGGAAGAACGAAAAGGTATCTATAAGCAGGCAGTTGAAACACTTTCGGATGCAAACGCAACCCGCTTAGTGTTGGTTAGCCGCCCCGAAATCGCGCCATTAAAAGAAGCTGCCCGTTCTTCACATGAATTACAATTACTGGGAATTAAAAACCAGCTATTGGTAATCAACGGGCTTTTGCTGCAATTAGATGAATCCGACAGCGTATCGAAACAAATATATGATAGGCAACAAAACGCCCTGAAACAGACCCCTGCGGAACTGCTGGAATATCCGTCTTATTATGTCCCTTTACGGTCATATAATTTATCTAATATTGCGAATATCCGCCGGATGCTGTACAATGATAATTTAACAGATGATGCGAATTATCAGCGGATTACTGATGCCAAAGGGATAGATGAACTGGTGAACGACCTCTATCAGCCAGGAAAAAGGGTTGTTTTTACGATGGGAAAAGGCGGCGTGGGAAAAACCACTTTAGCCACTGAAATAGCCCTAAAATTAACAAAACTGGGTGCAAAGGTACATCTTACCACTACTGACCCGGCAAACCATCTGAATTATAACCTTGCAGTTCAGGCGGGCATTACGGTAAGCCGTATTGATGAAGCGGAAGTATTGGAAGCCTATAAAAATGAGGTTCGCAGTAAAGCTGCGGAAACAATGACAGCCGAAGATATGGAATATATAGAGGAAGATTTGCGTTCACCGTGTACGCAGGAAATCGCAGTATTCCGGGCTTTTGCTGAAATTGTCGATAAAGCGGAAAATGAAATCGTTGTAATTGATACCGCACCTACCGGACATACTTTGTTATTGCTGGATGCAACGGAAAGTTACCACAAAGAAGTGCAACGTACACATGGTGACACTCCCGCTTCGGTAAGAAAACTGTTGCCACGTTTAAGAAACCAGCAGGAAACAGAAGTCGTTATTGTGACCCTGCCCGAAGCAACACCCGTATTTGAAGCCGAACGCTTGCAAATGGATTTACAACGTGCCGGAATTAATAATAAATGGTGGGTCGTGAATGCTTGCCTGTCATTAACTGACACCGAAAATTCTTTCTTGCGGGCAAAGGCGCAAAATGAATTGATTTGGATTAAGAAAGTAGAAGAATTGTCAAAGGGAAATGCCGCCCTGATAGCTTGGAAAAATAACTAAAAACATGAAGATTTTAATTCTTTGTACAGGGAATAGCTGCCGCAGCCAAATGGCACATGGCTTTCTACAATCATTTGACAATAAACTGGATGTCTTTTCAGCAGGAACAAAACCTGCTGAAAAGGTTAATCCGATGGCGGTAAAGGTTATGGATGAAATGGGTATAGATTTAACCCACCATACCCCTAAAAGTGTAAACCTATATATAGGGCAGGAATGGGACTATGTTATTACGGTCTGCGGTGGGGCAAATGAAAGCTGCCCGATATTTACGGGTGAAGTAAGAAACAGGTTGCATATAGGATTTGACGACCCCTCGGAAGCAACCGGAACGCCGGAGTTTATAAACAGTGAATTTCATCGGGTACGGGATGAAATAAAAGCCCGTTTCTATGACTTCTACCTGAAAGAATTAAGACCACAATTAAGCTAAATAGTTGTTGTTATGGAAAAGAAACAAGGAATTGGATTTTTTGAAAAATACCTGACTATCTGGGTTGCCTTGTGCATTATTATTGGAATTGCTGTTGGACAATGGCTTCCAGCAATTCCGCAAACATTAAGCAAATTTGAATATGCCAATGTGTCCATACCCGTGGCAATCCTGATTTGGTTAATGATTTATCCGATGATGCTAAAAATGGATTTTCAAAGCGTTAAAAATGTAGGCAAACGTCCGAAAGGAATAATAGTTACTTGTGTTACAAATTGGCTGATAAAGCCGTTTACCATGTTCGGAATAGCTTATTTATTCTTCTATGTGGTTTTTAAAACCTTTATACCTGCCGGGTTAGCCGAAGAATATTTAGCCGGGGCGGTATTATTGGGGGCTGCACCTTGTACAGCTATGGTGTTTGTATGGAGTTACCTTACCAAAGGGGATGCCGCTTATACGCTGGTACAAGTGGCAGTGAACGATTTAATCATATTGGTAGCGTTTGCCCCTATCGTTGCTTTCCTGCTGGGAGTTGGCGGCGTATCTATCCCGTGGGACACTCTGTTGCTATCCGTAGGGCTGTTTGTTGTGATACCACTTGCTGCCGGGGTCATTACCCGAATAATGGTTATCCGCCGCAAAGGTGTGGAATATTTCAATAACGTATTTATTAAGAAATTTGATAATTATACGGTAGGTGGTTTGCTATTAACGCTTATTATCCTGTTTTCATTTCAGGGAGAAACGATACTGAATAATCCCCTGCATATCTTATTGATTGCTGTTCCGCTTATATTGCAAACAGTTCTGATATTCTTTGTTGCTTACGGTTGGGCGAAATGGTGGAAATTACCCCATGATGTTGCCGCACCTGCCGGAATGATTGGGGCAAGTAATTTCTTTGAATTGGCGGTTGCTGTGGCTATTTCTCTTTTTGGTTTACAATCCGGGGCTGCATTGGCTACGGTGGTGGGTGTGCTGGTCGAAGTTCCGGTAATGTTAATGTTAGTAAGGATTGCAAATAACACACGAAGCTGGTTTCCGGCTACAAAATAGTAATAGGGCAAAAGTCCTAATTTAACTTTATCGTAAAAAGGCTTGGTGCTGGAAATGTTTGTTCCTAACGTTTCCGGCATTCTGCCTTTTACAAAAGTCAGAATAAAGATACATTTTTCGGCATTAAGACAACCGTAATAACATGAACAATGAAATTAATTTTGAAGAATTTATAAAAAACATAGACTGTACTATCTATGAAAAAATAGATGTTGATAACTGGAATATTTCAATAGAGGTAGTTCTCGATGTCGTAGAGTTTCTGCAACGGTCACTCGAAGATATGAGAACTTATATTGTCAATCATCCTTTCAGTAACAAGGAAGAAGAAATTTATTTCTTCAAACTCATCAAACCGGAAGTATTGAGTAGATTATTATACTTTACAGAGATTTACAATACCGAAATGCGAAAACCGCATGGAAGCATTGAAGTCTTAAAAAAGTATTATAACGACAGATTGGATGAATTGACTTCCTATTTTGAAAGTAATTTGGATTTTTACCAATATTACCGTTCTAAAGCGACCCACTTAGATAGTCATTATTTTGTACGGGGGCATATTGATTTTAAGCTGTGTCCGAATTGTGTACCTTATGACCGTGACCCGGAATTTTCCACTTGTTACGACCACAAAGCAGCACAAATATTAGCGAATGATATGCTTTGTATTGTAAGGAATATCCAACAGGGGAATAGTACGGGGAAAACGGGTCATAGGAACATATATTCGCAAATAGTGGCTACCACTGGGTAACGTCATAAGTTGCTCTGCACGTAGCTTTTTTAAATCTTCATAAACCAGCCCGGTGAAGCAGGAGAATACAAAAACATCACGGACTTTTTCAAGACGTTCGGAAGAAAGTTTAGCCTTTAAAAAGGCGGTTAGTTCTTCACGGGTCAGATACTCTTTATGATACTGTCTTTTCATGTGCTTATTTGTTTTAAAGTGAGTAATAATAAGGTAGAGAACCTGCCGTTTTAACGGCAAGTTCCTTGTTTGAATGGTTACAGGGCTTCTTTATAAATCTTCTCGATACCGACAAATTTCTTATCAAGTCCCTGCATATCGTTACCTATCTTATTATTGGTAATGCGGGCGTAAATTTGCGTGGTTTCTATATTGGTGTGTCCCAGCATTTTGCTGACCGTTTCGATGGGAACGCCCTTTGCAAGCGTGGTTGTGGTCGCAAATGTATGGCGGGCAAGGTGAAATGTCAAGTTCTTTTTAATCCCGCAAACGTCCGCTATTTCTTTCAAGTAGGCGTTAAGTTTTTGATTACTGATTACCGGAAGTATCTTACCGTTCGGCAGCTTGCCCTTATACTTCTTCAATATCATTTTGGGAATATCCAGCAAGGGAACATTTACGTCCGTATTGGTCTTTTGGCGTTTGGTGATTATCCATAACTTACCGTCAAAGGATTTGCGAACATTCTCTTGGGTAAGGTTGGCGACATCAATATAAGCCAAACCTGTGAAACAGGAAAAGACAAACAAGTCCCTGACGTTTTCCAACCGTTCGGAAACCATCTTCTTTTTAAGGATGATTTTTATTTCGTCCTCTGTCAAATACCCTCTATCCACTTTCTCCAAACGGATTTTATAATTGGCGAACGGGTCGCCAATCAAGATGCCGTTATTACGGGCTATCAGGATAATGCGTTTGAAGAACTGCATAAACTTGGCAGTTGTATTATAACTGCATTTGCAGGTAGTACGCAAATACAACTCGAAGTCTGTTATAAACATCGGAGTGATTTCATTGATGGCAATATCCGATATATTGTATTTGCTTTGGATAAACTCGGCAAGGTGGCGGCGGGTCACTTCGTATTTACGATAGGTGGCAATCGTCTTGGATATGCCGACCAACTGTTTCACATCGTCATTGTGCTTTTTGAAAAGGTCTAAAATGGTTTCGTGTTTTTCACTGTGTCCCAAAAATTCATTCTTCACCTTTTCGGCTGTCACATAGTTATCACGCCGTTGCTGTTCGTGGTAGATATTATTCAAGGATGCTTTTATATCCTCCAATAAGGCATTTATTCTGCCTGCATCCTTACCTTTGGCTTTACCTGCTACTATATTCCAGTTTTCGGGCAGGATGCTTTGTTTTGTACTGAATTGGCACAACTTACCGTCAATGGTAATTCTTGCCATAATCATAACCTCACCGTTCTTCTTTTCAGAACCTTTCTTTAAATAGAAAAGGACTTTAAATGTACTCTTCATAACCTCACATTTTTAAGTTGCAAAACTACTAATAACTTATTAAATATGAGATAGATAGACGGTGGACAAATTCGGACTTTCTGCGGTCATTTCGGGACAAATCGTTACCGTTTTTGTCCGGCAGGGAATAGGTAACGATTTAGTAACGA
>OGZX01001701.1_pt1 | contig 20815 bp, 14 predicted proteins | sample 1576881 | NCBI WGS metagenome assembly OGZX01 (sample SAMEA3541542, study PRJEB24748) | human gut metagenome | biome: human gut; feature: human-associated habitat; material: faeces | place: China | collected 2012
ATTCTCCTCTCTACCTCATCACAGACCAGATTGATGTACTCGGTCAGCGTTGTATCCTTGCAGCCCACAATCATGTGGTTGCAGCGGTTTACGGGAATAAAAATTTTATAGGCACTGCTGGAACCGATGGCCACAGACATAGCCGGAGTGATTTCACCCAACAGGGAATTTGCAATGACAATACCCATGGGGCCGATAATGATGTCAGCATCCCTGGAATTGACAATGGCGGGATTTTCACCGGTGGCGCCGTAAGAGGCGCCGGCCTTCATCATGGCGGCAGTAGCGGTGCTGTTTGTGCCGATGGCGTAGGTCTCAAGAGAAGGACACCTTTTTTTGAGCTGTTCAATGACTGCCTTGCCCATCCGGCCTCCTTGACCGTCGATAATTACAATCTTCATTTTTTCACCTTCCAAATCTGTTGGAGTATCTATTACGACATTACGATTTTAACAGAAATGCTGCGGAAAGTAAATCTTATCCACAAAACAACAGGAAAACAGTGGAAAAAACAAAAATAAATTGTCAAAATTATCTAATTTGTGTTAGAATACTCATAATAAGCAGATATGCCGCCTGACGATGGCATTAAGATTATTTAATGGGGAAGGAAATATAAAAATGCTGACTGCGTTAAACTCAGAAGAAAAGACTCTGCCGGAGCGGGCCGCAGACAAAATTATTGATATGATTGTGGAGAATGCTTTGAAGCCGGGCGACCGCCTTCCGACGGAGCTGGAATTGCTTCAGTACCTGAATGTGGGGCGCAGTACGGTGCGTGAGGCAATTAAGCTTCTGGTAAGCCAGAATATTATCGAGGTGCGGAGAGGCAGCGGCACCTTCGTGAGAGAGCAGACGGGGGTTATGGACGATCCGCTGGGGTTTCGTTTTGTTCAGGATAAGCTGAAGCTGGGCCTTGATTTATGTGAAATCCGTATTATGATAGAACCGGACATGGCGGCGCTGGCGGCGGAACGGGCCACAAGAGAAGATTTGGAGCAGCTAAGGGAAGCCTGCCTTAAGGTGGAAGAGCTGATTTTACAGGGAAAGGATTATGCCCAGTGGGATATCCGGTTTCATACTGTCCTTGCCCAGTGTACAGGAAACAGCGTGGTTCATGCCCTGGTGCCTATTTTTACTCAGGCGGTTCCATTTTTTATCGACATTACCAGAAAAGGTCTCCTTAAGCAGACCATTGACAGTCACAGGGATATTCTGGAGGCTGTGTGCGCAGGTGACGGACAATCTGCAGCCCAAGCGATGCTGCATCATCTGGAGGACAACCGGCGCAACATGCTGGACATTAGCGCCAAGTTGGCAAAACGACGATAAACCTTGTATAAAAATCACAAAAATTGGAAAATATTGCAATAGTATTGACAATAAATATAAAAAATGTTAGTTTATATACATAAGACATCAGACATATTTAGAACCTGTCTTTCGGAGTTGAACTGAAGAAATAGTGCTAAGCCATGGACTAAAATCTATGGCTCAGCACTTTTTTAATATCGGTATTACCCATAAAATAAGAGGTTAATGGAAGTCCGGTATGATCGGAAAAAAACTTTATAAAAGAAGAATTCCGTGATAAGTTTATATATTTTCGGTCAGATATTTTTGCAACTCTGAAGTCACGTATGAAATCAAATATCTCTTCGGTACCATACTGGTTTTTTAAGATGTGTATCTGTAAGATCCTGGTCAGCAGTACCGCAAGGTAACAAATGAGGAAATGTCCGGTGATCGTTTCCTGTTTTTGTAAATATACAGGTCTTGCATCAAGCTGGGATTTCATGACACGGAAAGATTCTTCAATGCGCCAGAGATTATGGTAGGCAGCATACACCTTGGACGCAGCCATGTGGATCTCTGAAGTAACGATCATGTTATAACCTGCAAATTTGCGGGCATTCTCAATGGCTTTTTCGTTTATTTCAACTTTTACAGCACCCTCTGTTTCTTCTCCCTTTTTATTAGTGGGAATAAAAGAAACATATTTAGAACTATCGCCATATTCGGATCTTTTTGCCTGACTGGCTTTGAGCTTCTTTGCTTTCTCGACCTGCCGGTTTATTTCATATTTCTGTTTTGCGGCAAGTTTTGGATTGAATGTTACGATCCGTTTTTCTGTAAGTTTTACTGTTTTTTTATGTCCAGCGGTATCTGTGCAGGAATAAGAAAAATCATCTACGCATTCCTTGATACGGTACAGTATCTCTCCTCTTTTGTTCATAACGTCTGCATAGTCATTTTCAAGCAGGACCCATGTTTTTTCCGTCTCAGGAAGAGTTTTTACAGATTTGGAGAAGATGTATCCATCGCCAGCTTTCAATGCGTGTGCGATGTTATTAAAGCAGTTAAGTCCCTTATCCGCGATCTGGATCGTTCTGCCGGATATGTGACTGCGTTTTTTAAGATCATCAATGATGTTACGTATAACGGGTTTTTCACTTTCATTCCCAGGATACATTTTCATACCGATAGGGATCTGGTTGGCATCCAGGAGCAGGCCCATACCGATGATCGGTTCCCTGCGGTTTTCTTTTGAGGGGCCTTTCAGGCGGAAATCATCTTCTTTATCAATCTCAAAGTAAAAGTTTGTACAATCAAAGTATGTGTGGGCCGTATCAAGCGGATATGTCTGATTGATCTGGTGGTTATAGATCTCGATCACCTTTTCGTATTCGGAGCCAATGTACTCCAGACCGGAATACAGCTGGTCCAGTGAAAAATCGTGGTTTTCAAAGAGATTTGGGATAACCTCATCATAAGTTTTTGATTTCGAACAGGGCTGGACTGTTCTTGCATAAATTAAAGCAGACATCATATCAAAAATGTTAAATCTGAAATTAGTTGCCGTCTGCATGAGATCAATAAACCGCTTACAGCCGAGAGAGTCATTGATATTTTTTAAAGGAAAATACCCCAGATGTTTTTCGGGAGACACATCGGAGATCTGTTGTTCTTTTTCTGCCTGTTTTTTCTGTTTGCATTTCTGATTAAGTTTCTGGACCTCTTTGGTAAAAACAGCAATCGGATCCTCGATGCCGGTAGCCTGAAGTTCGTGTACATACCCCAGAGGTTTGTAAGAACGATGAGCACCGCATTTTCGAGTAGGATCATAATAACTTTCGTAGATCTGTAAATAAGTACCCTTTTTATTGTTTGTTTTCTTTAAGAAATAAGACATATAAATCACCCTTCTCCATTATAACACTATAGCACTACATATGTAAAGGATAAAAACAAACTTTGTCAAATATTTTTAGCAACAAAATAACCAGCAAATATGCCGGTTTATAATAAAAGGGGGATTTTATTACTCCCAAAAGTAATAGTGCTAAATCCTAAAGACGGGGACATTAGCGCCAAGTTGGCAAAACGACGATAAACCTTGTATAAAAATCACAAAAATTGGAAAATATTGCAATAGTATTGACAATAAATATAAAAAATGTTAGTTTATATACATAAGACATCAGACATATTTAGAACGGTCAGGCTTTTTGAAAGCAGGGGTCTGAACGCGAAGATTATGTATAAAGGTCGAAAGGCCAGCCAAGCGCGAGTGAGGCGAAAGAAAAAAGGAGGAAAAAAGATGAAAAAGAAATTTTTAGCAGTAGCATTGGCAGCATCTATGACAGCAAGCCTTTGCGCATGCGGCGGCTCCAAACCAGCTGAGACCACAGCAGCTCCAGCAGCAGCTGAGACTACCGCAGCAGCAGCCGGAGAGTCCAAAGCAGAAGAAACTACCGCAGCAGCTGGCGACTACAAGATTGGTATTATGACAGGGACAGTAACTCAGGGTGAGGAGAGCTACCGTGCAGCAGAGATGCTGGAGAAGCAGCATCCAGGCAAGATTGTTCTGGCTACATTCCCAGATAAGTTTGCTACCGAGCAGGAGACAACCATCTCCACAGCACTGAGCCTTGCTTCTGACCCAGACGTTAAGGCAATCGTCTTCAGCCAGGCTGTACAGGGAACTGCAGCTGCCTGCCAGAAGATTCGTGAAGTACGTCCTGACATTCTGTTAATCGCAGCTGGTTACCAGGATGATGCAGCTACTACTGCTGCAAACTGTGATATCTTCTATCACACCAACGTTCCGGAGATGGGAATCCAGATGGTAGATGAGTTAAGCGATATGGGTGCTAAGACATTCGTTCACTATTCCTTCCCACGTCACCTGGCATGGCAGCCAACCGCTGACCGTCTTCAGAATATGAAGGATCGTTGTGCAGAGCTTGGTCTTACACTGGTTGAGACCACAACTCCTGACCCGGTGTCCGATGCAGGTGTTTCCGGTACACAGCAGTTCGTTCTTGAGGATGTTCCGCGTTCCGTTGACAAGTACGGTGTCGAGACCGCTTTCTTTGGTACAAACACTGCTCAGCAGGAGCCAATGATCAAGTGTGTTGTTGATACAAAGTCCTACTTTACATATCCTTCTGACCCATCCCCATTCGTAGGTTTCCCATCTGCACTGGGTATTGAGGTTCCGGATGACAAGCTGTATGATACAGAGTATATGATGAACGCTATTAAAGAGAAGCTGGCATCTGTTGACATGACCGGACATATGGGTACATGGACTGCTCCTATTATGACACTGTTTATGACCGGTAGCTACGCATATGCAGAAGCATTCTGCGAGGGCAAGACCAACGGCGAGAAGCTGGATGCAGATGTATTTAAGACAGTTCTTGGCGAGGCAGCTGGTGCAGATGTAGACGTAGAGAACATCGTAGATGGCGGAACTACTTATGACAATGGTTTCTTCATTATGTGTTCTTACGAGAGATTCTAATGGAATCGTTTAAATCAATCTAAATAACGAGGGAATACAACTTCCCTAATGCTTTCAAAAAGGATGGGGTGCAAGTCGTTCGCATCCCTCTCTTTTTTACGGGGGAGAAATGTGGTACCTCATTAATAAATACACCGGGTGCCTGTATGAGGGACACTGGAAAGGAGAAAAGATTGAGCAGCAAGTATGTATTGGAAATGAATCACATCGAAAAAGATTTCTTTGGAAACAAAGTATTAAAGGATGTGAGCATTAAAGTAAAACCGGGAGAAATCGTTGCTCTTATCGGAGAGAACGGAGCCGGAAAATCCACCATCATGAATGTACTGTTCGGAATGCCGGCCATTCACCAGACCGGAGGTTTTAAAGGAGAGGTATTAATTGATGGAGAAAAAGTAAACATCAAATCTCCCATTGAGGCGATGCAATACGGCATTGGCATGGTGCACCAGGAATTCATGCTGATTGATGGTTATGATGTAGCGGAGAATATCAAGTTAAACCGCGAGAATGTGAAGAAAAACCCACTGAGTATGATTTTTGGAAAACGCCTGAATCTGGTGGACCGCGCATCTATGCACAAGGAATCAAGAGCAACTCTGGATTCTCTGGGAATCGAGTTAAGCGAGAAAACCCGTGTGGGAAGTCTTCCTGTGGGCTACAAGCAGTTTGTCGAGATTGCCCGTGAGCTGGATAAGAAAAATATTAAGTTAATCGTTCTGGACGAGCCGACAGCCGTTCTGACAGAGAAAGAGGCGGAGCAGTTCCTGGAGTGCGTGAAGGAAGTTTCAGAGAGGGGAATCGCCTTTATCTTTATCAGCCACAAGCTGGATGAGATAAAGCGCTATACACATCACACCTTCGTATTGCGAGACGGTGAGATGGTGGGCGATTATGATACCGATGAGCTCAGCACCATTAAAATGTCCGAGCTGATGGTAGGACGTAAGGTTGAAATTCTGAACCGTGACATTACGGATGAAAAAGAGAATGAAAATCAGGAAGTATGTCTGGAGCTTGAGCACTTCAGAGTCAGCATGCCCGGTGAAGTGGCCAGAGATATTTCACTGCAGATAAAGAAGGGCGAAATCTTCGGTATCGGAGGTTTGGCCGGACACGGAAAAATCAGTATCGCAAACGGAATCATGGGTCTGTACCCATCCAGAGGTACCGTTAAAATCCGAGGAAAAGAGATTGACGTAACAAAGACCAGCGAAACCTTAAATGACGGAGTTGCTTTCGTATCAGAGGATCGCCGGGGTGTGGGACTGATGCTTGACGAGTCCATTGAATTAAACATTTCCATTGCAGCATTAAAGACAAAGAATCGTTTTGTGGTAAAGAAATGCGGTATCCCATTCTACGACAAGAAGAGTGCGGTAGAGTACGCAAAGCAGATGATTAAGGAGCTGGATATCCGCTGTACAGGATATACGCAGCCGGTAAGAAGCCTGTCAGGCGGAAACCAGCAGAAGGTATGTATTGCAAGAGCGCTGACTTTGGAACCGGATATCCTGTTTGTATCAGAGCCTACACGAGGCATTGATATCGGTGCCAAGAAGATGATTCTGGACTCTCTGTTAAAGTTAAACAAGGAGAAGGGCGTTACGGTTATTATCACCTCCAGTGAGCTGGCAGAGCTCCGTTCCGTGTGTAACCGTATTGCCATCGTCACAGAAGGAAAGATTGCCGGTATTCTCCGTTCCAATGAGGATGACTACAAGTTCGGTCTTCGGATGAGCGGATCTAAGATTGAAGATGCGAAAGAGGAGGCGAAAGAGGCATGAATAAGTTAAAAAATCTGGCAGATTACATCGGCATATCCCGCCTGGTGGTAATCGGATTTCTGCTTTTGCTTATGATATCAGTATTTCCGCTGGGAATTAACCCTGGTATGATTTACTCCGACTGTCTGGTTCGCGTGGGAATGAACGGTTTCCTGGTGTTAGCCATGATGATTTCCATCGTGTGCGGCGCAGGTCTGAACTTTGGTCTCCCAATCGGAATCCTGTGCGGACTGTTTGGCGGCTCCATTGCAGTGCAGTTTAACTGGAGCGGTCTGGGCGGTTTCTGGGGGGCATGCCTTGTATCGGTACCGGTTGCTATTGTTGTCGGATTCCTGTACGCAGCTCTTTTGAACAATGTAAAAGGCTCCGAGATGACCGTCGGCAACTACATGGCATTTTCCATTGTATCCCTGATGTCCATCGCATGGCTGGTACTTCCCTACAGCAACCCGAAAATTGTATGGCCAATCACCGGTGTAGGACTTCGTACAACCATGACACTGGAAGAGAACTATGACAAGGTACTGGATAACTTCTTAAAGATTGACTTTAGAAAAATGGGAATTTTGCAGGATAATCCAAATTGGAAGGATTTGTCCATTTCAACTGGACTTCTGCTTACCTTTGCAGTTGGCTGTCTTTTAATGTGGCTGTTTATGAAAACAAAGGCCGGCGTTATTATGCGTTGCAGCGGCGGCAATCCGGGCTTTTCCAGAATGCTGGGCATAAACAACAACAAAATCCGCACCATCGGTATTGTAGCTTCCACCGTTATTGCAGCAATCGGAATTAACATTTACTCCCAGAGCTATGGTTTCTATCAGTTCTATTCCGCACCTTTAATGATGGCATTTCCGGCGATGGCGGCTATCTTAATCGGAGGAGCTACACCGAAGAAGGCGACAGTGTTCAACGTGGTGCTGGGTGTTGTCCTGTTCCAGAGCCTTTTAACTCTGGCGACACCTGTAGCAAATGCCCTGATCAATGCAGGAAGTATCTCCGAGGTTGTGAGAATTATCGTTCAGAACGGTATTATTCTGTATGCGTTGACTAAGATTAAGAGTAATGGAGGAAAGTAAACATGGAAAATAAGAAACGCAATAAAGTGTTGGAAATCCTTCAGGGAAATATGGTTCCCATTTTGTTTACAGTGCTTTGTCTTGTGAGCATTAAAATATCCGGTCAGACGGCAGGCTATGTAATTACTGAGACTATCTCCCGTGTAGGCCGTAATGCGATTCTGATTGTATCCCTGATTCTTCCGGTTATGTGCGGAATGGGTCTGAACTTCAGTATTGTACTGGGAGCAATGGCCGGTGAGATTGGTCTGATTCTCATTACCCACTGGAGCATTGATGGTCTTCCGGGAATCGTAGTTGCCACTTTAATCGGTACGGTTCTGGCAATCATCCTTGGAACACTCACCGGTATCCTGTTTAACAAGGTAAAGGGACAGGAAATGATTACCGGTATGATTCTGGGCTTCTTCGCAGTTGGTATCTACGACCTGATATTCATCTTCATGGTAGGAAGCGTGATTCCTATGGTAAACCCGGAAATCATGCTGAATTCCCAGAATGCAGCAGGCGAGACCGTTTATGTAGGACTTAGAAACACCATCGATTTCCACGCTGCAACCAAATATGCAATTGATAATGCATGGAAGGTAATGTTTGTGAAGCTGCTTCCGATTCTGCTTGCAATTTTTGCAGTTGTGACGGTTCTTGTGGTTGCATGGAATATGGGAAAGAAGAAGCTGGATGTTAAGAACTCCCTGTTTGCGGCAAAGGGCTTTCTGATCACAACGGTGCTTCTGGCAATTCTTCAGATTCTTATGAAGACCTCCAAGGCAGTCCAGAAGGCATTCTTTATCGTACAGGTTCCGGTGCTGACAGCAATTCTTATCGCGCTGGTATGTATGCTGATTGTATTTATCACAAAAACAAAGCTGGGCCAGGATATTAAGACCGTCGGTATGAATATGCAGGTTGCTACAGCAGCAGGCATCAACGTAGACAAAACCCGTATTGTGGCTACGGTGCTTTCTACCGTAATCGCTTCCTGGGGACAGATTATCTTCTTACAGAACATTGGTAACGTACAGACTTTCAACAGCCATGAGCAGGTAGGTACTTACGCTGTTGCAGCTCTTCTGGTAGGCGGCGCGTCCATTGACAAAGCAACGATGGGACAGGTATTTACAGGAACCATTCTGTTCCACATCCTGTTCTTTATCACACCTCTTGCAGGCAAAGTTCTGTTCAGCGACCCGCAGTTAGGTGAGTATTTCCGTGTATTCCTGTGCTACGGAATCATTGCAGTATCCCTGGTTCTCTACGCATGGAAGAAGATTGCGGCGGACAGAAGAAGAATTGAAGAGGAAAACCGTCAGCAGATGGCAGAGCTGGAGAGCAAGTAAACGAATATGGCAGTTCAGGTCTTTACAGACTTGAACTGTTGTAATTTAAAAGTATTTCAGGAGGAGAACAATGATGACAGAGCAGGAACTTTTACAGAAAGCGGATGCCTTTATTGATGCGAATATGGATGGCATTATAAAGGACATTAAGGCCGTTGTGGACATTCCAAGCGTAAACGCGCCGGCAGAGGAGGGGGCTCCCTACGGAAAGGAAATCAAGAGAGCACTTTTGGAGGCTTTAAAAATTGCAGACCGTATGGGATATAAGACTGTAAACTGCGAGAATTATATGGGTTATGCCCAGTTAGACGGAGAGCAGGAGAAGTACATCGGAACCATTGCCCATCTGGACGTTGTACCGGCAGGAAACGGCTGGCACACAGACCCCTATAACATGACCGTGAAGAACGGTTATCTTATGGGCCGCGGCGTAATCGACAACAAGGGGCCGTTTATTCTCACACTTTATATGGCAAAATTCTTCAAGGAGCTGGGCGAAAAGCTTCCATACACACTGCGCATGATGTGCGGCTGTGATGAAGAGTGCGGTATGTCAGATGTAGAATATTACGTTCACCACTATGAGGAGCCTGTATTCCTGTTTACACCAGACTCCGAGTTCCCTCTGTGCAATGGTGAGAAGGGACATCTGGGCGGCAATATTACCAGCAAAAAGTTTGAGAATGGAGCTATTCTGGACTTTAAGGGCGGTATGGCTAAGAATGCGGTTCCTGACGAGGCTTATGCCATTGTAAAGGGCGATATTGCAAAGTTTCCGGCGGCTGACCGCATTACACTGACTGCAGTTCCCGAGGGTATACGCATTGATTCCACAGGTATCGGCGGCCATGCATCCCACGCAGAGAACACCATCAACGCCATTGGTGTTATTGCAAATTATCTGAGAGACAATGATCTGGTAACAGAGGGCGAGAAGGACTATCTGAAGATGGTTTGCCTGCTGTGCGAGGATCATCAGGGCCATGGTCTGGGAATTGAGTGCGACGACGGCAAGTTCCCGCCATTAAGCATTATTGGCGGCCTTATGCGCATGAAGGACGGAGTCATGAAACAGAACTTCGATTCCCGTTATCCAACCAACACCACTCCGGATGAGCTGGTGGCAAAGATGGCAAAGCTGGGCGAACAGTACGGCGCAACCATTACGGATGTAACAGCTACAAAGCCATTCTACATTGAGGCAGATAGGCCAGAAATCAAGGCATGCCTGGATTCCTACAATGATGTGCGCGGCTTAAACGGAAAGCCATTTACCATGGGCGGCGGAACCTATGCACGTCACTTTAAGAACGCAATCAGCTTCGGAACCGAGATTCCGGCTGAGCCGCTTCCTGATTTTGTGGGAAAAATTCACACAGCAGATGAGGGAATCGGAATTGAGCGTCTGAAAATGTCTCTGAAGGTTTATATTTTGGCGCTTCACAGACTGATGCAGATTGAGTTCTAATTACGCAGGTATATTCAAGAGGAAAATTCCATGCTGAAAAAAAGCCGTTTAAACGCGGTTCTTGGCCGTATGGAGAAGATGGGGCTGGAGCAGATGGTGGTAACAGACGCCATCTCCATCCTCTATCTGACCGAGGTCTGGGTGGACGCCTGCGAGCGCCTGGTGGCCTTGTATATCAACAAAAACGGCGAGAACCGGTTCTTTGTAAACGATATGTTCCATGTGCCTGAAAATGTAGGGGTACAGGTGGTTCGCTTTACCGATACGGATCCCTATCTTAAGATGCTGGCAGACTGCACCGATCACACAAAGCCTCTGGGTGTGGACAAGAACATTCCTGCAAGATTTCTGCTTCCTTTGATGGAAATAGGAGCGGGAACCTCCTACGTCAATGCCTCCATCTGTGTGGATGAGACGAGAGCTTTTAAGGATGAGGAGGAGTGTCAGGCCATGCGCCTGGCTTCCGCCATCAACGACAAGGCGATGGAGAGGTTTAAGGCCCTGTTAAAGCCCGGAATTACCGAGCGTGAGGTGGCAAACCAGTTTAAGGAGATTTACCAGAGCCTTGGAGCTGATGATGTGTCGTTTCCGCCTTCTGTGTGCTTTGGGCCGGATGCGGCAGTGGGACATTACCGTTGCGGCGATGTGGCCTTAAAGGAGGGCGACTGTATCCTTATTGACACAGGCTGCATTAAGGACAACTACTGCGCGGACATGACCAGAACCTTCTTCTGCGGGAAGGTGAAGGACGAGGAGCACAAAAAGGTTTATGAGCTGGTGCTGGCAGCCAACCGGGCGGCAGAGGCCATGATAAAGCCGGGTGTGCGCTTCTGCGACATTGACGCGGCGGCCAGAAAGGTGATTGCGGACGCGGGCTACGGCGATAAGTTTACACACCGTCTGGGCCACTTTATCGGTATGGAGGTTCACGATTTCGGCGACGTGTCCAGCGCCAATGAGGCAGTTGCCCAGCCGGGAAACATTTTCTCCATTGAACCGGGAATTTACCTGGAGGGAAACATGGGCGTCCGCATTGAGGATCTGGTTCTGGTGACAGAGGATGGATGCGAGATATTAAATTCATTTGACAAGGAACTCCAGATAGTGTAAGTATAAAGCTGCGAAAGGAAGGATTTTATCATGGTAGAAGCATTAAATAAGCGCATTGAGGAAAATGCAGATAAAATGGTTCAGTCTTTAAGTGAAATCGTACAGATTCCAAGTGTATACGGCGAACCGCAGGAAGGCGCTCCCTACGGAAAAGAGTCCCGCCGGGCATTGCAGTATGCTATGGATTTAGGTAAAAAGCTGGGATTTGAGACCGTTGTCAATGTAGATGACAGGGTTTGCTATATCGAATACGGCACAGGAAGCAAGCTGGTAGGTGTATTTGCTCATCTGGATATAGTCCCTGAGGGCAAGGGCTGGACCTATCCACCATTTGGCGGCGAGATTCACAATCACCGTGTTTACGGACGCGGAACCGTAGATAATAAGGGGCCGTTCATCGCTTCTCTCTACGCTCTCTACGCAATCAAAGAGCTGGGACTTCCTCTGGGAGACTGGAGAATCCGTATTGTAGGCGGAACCAACGAGGAAAAGGGAATGGAGGACATGAGGTATTATGTATCCAAGTGCGGTGCTCCGGATGCAGGCTTTACACCGGACGGACTGTTCCCTATGTCCTTTACTGAGCGTGTGATCAACTACTATTTTATGTCCTATGCACTTACTGAAGCAGCAACCGGAAAGGTAAAGGTTGTAAGCTTAAAGGGCGGAAACATTCTGAACATGGTTCCGGACGAGGCAGAGGCCGTTTTGGAGGCAGTTGACGAGGCAGAGGCAAAGAAGGTTGCTGAGGCTGTTGCAAAGTACAGCGCAGAGAACGGAAAAGAGCTGACCGCAGAGGTTGACGGAAAGCAGATTAAGATTCATTCCAAGGGACTGTGCGCACATTCCTGCACACCGTTTAACGGAAAGAATGCAATCGTGGCAATCCTCATGTTCCTTGCAGAGCAGAATATGGGCGGTTCCATGGGCAAGTTCCTTGACTTCTTCAAGGAGAAAATCGGCTATACAACCGACGGAAGCCTGATGGGAATGGCAAGAGCTGACGAGTGCGGCAAGCTGACCTTCAGTCTTTCCAAGATGGAAGTTGACGAGAACATGTTAAAGTGGGTTGTAAACATCCGTCTGCCATTTACATACAAGGATGAGGTGACAGCAGACTGGAAGGCACAGGTTGAGCCGGTTGGCATCAAGATTGACGATATGAATCTTCACAAGTCCTACCGCTTCCCCTTAGACCATCCGCTGATTACAACACTGCGCACCGTATATGAGGAGCTGACCGGAAAGGATTCCACACCAAGCTTTGAGGGCGGAACCTACGCACAGGCAGTACCGAACATTGTTCCATTCGGATCCATTTTCCCAGGAACACCGGATCTGTGCCACAGACCGGACGAGTGCATCGAAATCGACGAGTACATTCTGGACGCAAAGCTGTTCGGAAACGCTATGTATGCGCTGACACAGACTGATAAATAATCAGACATCAGACACAAATAGACCAGAAAAGCTGCTGCATGGCCGGTAAAAGGGCGTGCAGCGGCTTTGCGCGTTTTGCGCGGGCGGTCGCTGCGGCAGCGGGTTAAACCTGCGGCGCAGGCTGCTCCCCGCGGCAGCGCAAGGGAGGAAATTTTTTGATAGAGGTAAGAAATCTGGTAAAGCAGTACGGCGATTTCCGTGCCGTGGATGATGTAAGCTTTACCATCGAAAAAGGAAAAATTTATGGATTTTTAGGGCCAAACGGTGCCGGAAAATCCACAACCATGAACATGATAACAGGATATCTGTCAGCCACCTCCGGAACGGTTCTGGTGGACGGACACGATATTTCAATGGAGCCGGAGGAGGCAAAGCGCCACATTGGCTATCTTCCGGAGATACCGCCGGTGTACCCGGATATGACGCCGGAGGAATATCTGGCCTTTGCCGGGGAGTTAAAGGGCGTTCCAAAACGGGAATTAAAGGCAGAGGTGGAGCGGGTGATGGAGCTTACAGGCATTACCCATATGAGAAAGCGCCTCATAAAGAATCTGTCCAAGGGCTACCGCCAGAGAGTGGGCTTTTCCTGCGCTCTTTTGGGAAATCCGGAGGTCATTATTCTGGACGAGCCTACGGTGGGACTTGACCCGCGGCAGATCATTGACATCCGCAGCCTGATACAGTCACTTCGGGAAAAACATACGGTTATTCTCAGCAGTCACATTCTGTCGGAGGTCAGCGCCGTGTGTGACCATATATTGATTATTTCAAAGGGAAAGCTGGTTGCCAGCGACAGCGCCGAAAACTTAAGCAAGCTTATGCGCCGGGCAAACACCTACGACATGCTGATTCAGGGTGAGCCGGAGAAAATCCGGGAAGCTCTGGAAAAAATCCACGATTTGTTAAAGCAGATTCGGGTAGAGGCGTCTCCAAACGGGTTTACGGCGGTTCATCTGGAAACCGACGAGACCGTTGACCCAAGAGCAGCAGTGTTCCGGCTTCTGGCACAGGCGGACTGCCCCATTATGGAGCTGACCAGCGCCAGCTTAAGCCTTGAGGATGTATTTATGGAGCTGACCGGACAGGACGAGCAGGCAAATCTGAAGGCGGACGGTAAGGAGGAAGCAGACCATGTGGGCAATTTATAAAAAAGAGATTGGTTCGTTTTACCGTTCCATGATGGGATATCTATACACCGCGTTTTTCCTGCTGATTGCAGGGGTTTTCTTTACGGCCTTTAACCTTCAAGGCGGCGTGGCGGAGTTCGGATATGTGCTGGGAAACACCATGATGGTGCTTCTGGTTGTGATTCCGGTGCTGACCATGCGTACTTTGGGAGGCGAGCAGCGGCAGAAAACCGACCAGCTTCTTTTTACGGCTCCGGTGAAAATCAGCAGCATTGTGCTTGGCAAGTTTTTTGCAGTTCTGACTGTATTTGCCATTCCGCTGCTGGTTCTGACACTGTGTCCCCTGGTTCTTTCCAGGTACGGAACCATTCCGTTGGCGCAGTCCTATTCCAGCTTTCTGGCCTTTCTGTTTATGGGAGCCGCGTGCATTTCCATCGGCATTTTTGTTTCCAGTCTCACGGAAAACCAGATTGCGGCGGCAGTTGTCACTTTTGCACTGCTGCTTCTCAGCTACCTGATAAACGGCATTGGAGGCATTATAAAGGGCAATGTCATCGGAAGCGCGATTTCCCCGTACATTGGCTGGCTGTCCCTGTTCCAGAGGTATTATGACTTCGTGGACGGCCTTTTTGATGTGGGCCATCTGGTTTATTACGCTGGAGTGGCGGTGCTGTTCTTGTTTTTTACGGTGCAGTCCGTGGAGAAGCGTTTCCGGAAAAATTCCGTTTATACAGCTGTTATGTGTGTGCTGGTGGCTGTGATTGTGGTTTTAGCCAATGCAATCGCCGGAAAGGTTCCCACGCAGTACACCCGGTTTGATACCTCCGCATCAAGGCTTTACAGTCTGTCGGAGCAGACAAAGAACATGGTAAGCGGTTTAAATGAGCAGGTGGAGCTGTATCTTATCGCCCCCCAGGGCAAAGAGGATGAGAAGCTGACCCGCCTTCTGGAAAAATATGAGAGCGCAGGCAATAACATTAAGGTAGAATATGTTGACCCAATTTTGTCTCCCACTTTTGTGCAGAATTATACTTCAGACAAGGTAAGCGACAACAGCATTATCGCAGTGGGGTCGGAGCGTTCCAAGGTAATCCGCAACTCCGATCTGTATCCGTCCAATTATGATTATAATACAGGAAAGGTCACCAATGACTTCGACGGGGAAGGACAGATTACCAGCGCCATCCATTTTGTCACCAGCGACAAGCTGTCAAAGATTTACGTTGTGACCGGACACGGGGAGACCGAAATTTCAGAGCAGTTTGGATCGGCTCTTGAAAAAGAGGGCGTTGAACAGGCCTCCTTAAATCTGACCACGGTAAGTGCAGTTCCGGAGGATGCAGGCTGCCTTCTGTTCCATGTTCCGGTATCGGACATTACAAAGGCAGAGGAGGAGGTTCTCACCTCCTATCTGGAAAACGGCGGCCGGATGATTTTAATTACCGGCATTTCCGCTGCGGAGACGCCAAACTTAAGCGAGGTGATGTCGGGCTACGGCCTGGCGGCGGTTCAGGGACTGGTGGTGGAAGGCGATGCGAACCGCAGTATTCCATCTTATCCAAACTTCCTTCTGCCGGAAATCAAGAGCAGCACCATTACAGCCCCATTTATCGCAAACGACGGCCTGCTTCTGCTGCCAAATGCCCATGCAATCACCCTTCTGCCGGATGTGCGCAGTACCGTGGAGACACAGGTGCTTTTGACAACCAGCAGCAATTCCTGGTTGAAAACAGATACCTCCAACTTAAATTATAAGGCGGGAGATGCGGCCGGGCCATTTGCGGTGGGAGTGACTGCGGCAGAGTCCGCAGGAGACGGACAGACCAGAATTGCATGGTTCTCCAGCAGCAGTCTGCTGACCGACGACATTGACCAGATGGTAAGCGGAAACAACACCAATCTGGTGCTCAACTCCATTGGCTGGATGACGGAGCAGGAGGACAGTATTACCATCCGTCCAAAGTCCACAGAATCCACAACCCTGCGTCTCACCTCCGGACAGGCAATGCAGTGGGCACTGCTGTTTGTGGCAGTAATACCGCTTGCAGTGCTGGCAGCGGGAATCGCAGTTTGTGTGAGAAGGAGGCGCCAGCAGTGAGAAAAGAGCAGAAACGGAATCTGATTGTGACATTTATCATTGCTGCGGTGCTGCTTGCAGTGTATGTATTTCTGGTGCAGGCGGAGAAAAAGCAGAGCGGCAATGACAATACAGTCGTGTATACAATGGAGGCGGATGCCGTTACGGCTCTGTCCTATAAAAGCGGCGATGAAAACGTAAGCCTTGTGAAAAAGGACGGAACCTGGTATGACGCGGAGGACGAGAGCTTCCCGTTAAACCAGAAGTTTCTGGAAACCATGGTAAATAAGACCGCCCAGTTAAAGGCACAGCGTTATGTGGGAAACGGAGATAAGGCCTTCAGCCAGTATGGACTGGAAAATCCTTCCAATGTCATTACCGTTACCACGGCGGACAAGGAAGTAAAAATCCTTTTAGGTGACACAAACGGCGCTACAGGCGACTGTTATATGGCAGTGGAAGGCGCGGGAAAGGTTTACACCGTGGATGCCACCTTCCAGACGCTGTTTTCCAACGGCCTTACGGCCATGGCGGCCAGAGAGAGCCTGCCGGAGATGAAGCTGGAGGGAATTATGTCCGTCCAGGTGGAAAATAACGGGGAAAGCATTGCTTTTGAAAAGCAGGAAAATGATGTCTGGGCCATGGCGGACGGCGCAGAGGCAGACAGCGGCCTTGTGACGGAGCTTATTGGAAAAATTATGAAGCTCCGCTATGAGGCAATGGTGGTCTACAGGCCGGAGAAGGGCAAACTGGCGGAATACGGGTTAGATAAGCCCCAGGCCCGCATTGCCGTAACTTATAAGGATGCAGACGGCAATGAAAAAACCTATGAGCTGCTTGTCAGCAGCCAGGGGCCGTTGGGGGAAGGTGCGGACAAAGCAACCCGCTATGTGTGCGCCCAGGACGGACAGGCTATTTATACCATGCGGGAGAGCAATCTGGACAGCTTTTTCCAGCTGACGCCGGAGGCGTTTTTATCCCTGAATGTAGCGCCTGTAAAGAAGGAGCAGTTTGACACCCTTACAGTTACCACCGCAGCGGGAAATGCGGAGTTTTCCATTAAGCGGGATGCGGGAAGAAATGCGGAAACCTACGCATTGAACGGAACGGAAATCACGGAGGCGGAATTTAACTCCGTTTATTACCAGCTCTATGCATTTTCCGCGGAGCGCAGAGTTTCGGACATTGCCGGCCAGCTTACAAAGGATCCGGTTCTTACCTGCATATACAGCGACAGCACGGGAAACAATGAGACTGTGCAGGCGGAGCTGATTCCCTACGATCAGAACTATTACGGGGCAAAGGTAAACGGAAAAGCCTTCCTGCTGGTAAACCGCCAGAGAGTCAACGAAATTTTGAGTGAAATTTCAAAGTATATTGTTGACAAATAAAAGTCAGATGCTATAATCATCAGTGAAGCAATGAAGGAACCAGTAGCTTGTTTTCAGCCCATCCAGAGAGCGGCGGTCAGGTGGAAAGCCGTATGTGCGAAGCAGGTGAAGATCAGTCCGGAGCTGCAGCAGGGAAGTTGAACCGATGGAAATGCTGCCGTGTACCCGCGTTAAGGGATAAATGAGTGAAAAAGCAAGGTGGAACCGTGTATATGCACCCTTGGACATAGGAATATGTCCAGGGGTTTTTCTTATTCTGGCGGCCATGCTTCTGCAGTTTTTGGAGGTATCCAGCCGGAATGGAAAAATCCCGGGCGTATTCAGGAAACACACACAGGCGGAAAAAGATTTTTCGCGCAGGAAAGGAGTTTACCATGAAGATTATTTTACCAGACGGAAGCGTACAGGAAGCAGAGGACGAGTTAAGAGCTATCCGCCACACCGCATCCCATGTGCTGGCTCAGGCAGTAAAGAGACTGTATCCTGAGACAAAGCTGGCTATCGGACCGGCTATCGACGACGGCTTCTACTATGACTTTGACAGAGAGGGCGGATTTACCCCCGAGGATCTGGAAAAGCTGGAAGCGGAGATGAAGAAGATTGTAAAGGAAAATCTTCCGTTGAAGCCATTTACATTGCCCAGAGCAGAGGCAATCAAATTTATGCAGGAAAAGGGCGAACCTTACAAGGTAGAGCTTATTGAGGACTTACCGGAGGACTCCGTTATCAGCTTCTATCAGCAGGGCGAGTTTACCGACCTGTGCGCAGGTCCGCACATTATGTATACCAAGGGCGTAAAGGCATTTAAGCTTACAAGCATTGCAGGCGCATACTGGAGAGGCAGCGAGAAGAACAAGATGCTTACCAGAATCTACGGAACGGCCTTCTCCAATAAGGAGGATCTGGAAGCCTATCTGACTATGATGGAAGAGGCTAAAAAGCGTGACCACAGAAAACTTGGAAAAGAGCTTGGCCTGTTTATGTTTGCTGAGGAGGGACCGGGCTTCCCATTCTTCCTGCCAAAGGGCATGATTTTAAAGAATACCCTGATTGATTACTGGAGACAGATTCACCAGAGAGAGGGATATCAGGAGGTTTCCACTCCGATTATCTTAAGCCGTAAGCTTTGGGAAAATTCCGGACACTGGGATCACTACAAGGACAATATGTATACCACCGTTATTGACGACGAGGACTACGCTGTAAAGCCAATGAACTGTCCGGGCGGCATGCTGGTATACAAGAATACACCTCATTCCTACCGCGACCTGCCATTAAGAGTTGGCGAGCTGGGACTGGTTCACCGCCATGAAAAGAGCGGACAGCTTCATGGACTGATGCGTGTGCGCTGCTTCACGCAGGATGATGCCCATATCTTTATGAGAGACGACCAGATCGAGGATGAAATCAAGGGCGTAACAAAGCTGATTGACGAGGTTTACAGCCAGTTCGGCTTCAAGTATTTCGTAGAGCTGTCCACCAGACCGGAGGATTCCATGGGTTCCGACGAGGATTGGGAGATGGCAACAAACGGTCTGAAGAAGGCCCTTGAGGACATGGGAATGGATTACATCGTCAATGAAGGCGACGGCGCATTCTACGGCCCCAAGATTGACTTCCACCTGAGAGACTCCCTGGGAAGAACCTGGCAGTGCGGTACCATCCAGCTTGACTTCCAGATGCCTCAGAGATTTGACCTGGAGTACACCGCAGAGGACGGCAGCAAGAAGCGTCCGATTATGATTCACCGCGTATGCTTCGGCTCCATTGAGCGTTTCATCGGTATCCTTATCGAGCACTTTGCAGGCAAGTTCCCGTTATGGCTGTCTCCGGTTCAGGTAAAGGTAATCCCCGTATCCGAGAAGTCCATGGACTACGCAAATGGCGTTTACGAGAAGTTAAAGGCAGCCGGAATCCGCACCGAGCTTGACCACAAGGATGAGAAGGTTGGCTATAAGATTCGCCAGGCACAGCTTGAGAAGGTGAGTCCGGCGCCCTGCAAGACACAGATTATCCTTGATGTGATTGATATCTCTTTCCACTACAGTCCTGATTTTATAGGTATCATCCCATTCTTCGGTTCCACGGATTGTCCCGGGATAAGTACGAAGGTTCTTTTCAGGATATATGTATACCATGCGACCGCATTTGGAAGAAGTACACGGGTTTTCACAAAAACATTGGCGATGTGCTTTTCGAGTCGTCTTGTCATAGACCCATTTCATTTTTGGACAGACAAACTTGAACGTTGGTATACCGCTTCGTAAGTTTGATTTACTGCCCTCGGGTTTCATAGGCAGAGAAGGGTCGTGAGGGCAACAGGGAACCCCATTTTCATTAATGGAATAATCCTTATTTTCAAGACCCGATCTTGCATTCAGAGGGATATAAGCTTTCGAGAAATGTTTATGGTCACCGGTAAGGAGGCTCTTATAAAGCTCAACGGTATCAAAAGCCGCATCTGCGAGGAAGGTTTTCGGATTAATTAGCGGATGTTTGGAAAAGAAGTCTTTCAGTGTTGGAATCAAAAGCTTTGAATCATGAACACATTTATCTTCGTCAGGGGAATCGGATTTCTTTTCGACAACGATATCCGGATGAGACAGCATAAATTCTTTGTTATAAAAAGAGATATGTCGGATAATGCCCAGCCCGTTGGTGACAATACCAAATTTGAAGACATAGCAAAAATGCCCATTGATATATAGCTGTTTGATCTCAGGATTAGCAGAGGCATGGGAAGGCATGGAGCCATAGGCAGCCTTGTAGGGATCATAAGATTTATCAAAGCCATGAGCTTTCGCATGCGCCTTAAGCTGCTTGATGATCCTGTTCGCATACTTCGGATTATTTTCGGTAACAAATGCTTCAATACCGGAAGAATCAAAGCTGGTCATATCTGCTTTCGCAGAGTCAATTGCCTGGCAGATAGGTTCGGTAACATCAACAAGCTTATCGAATACGAACTGTAAGTCATCTAAAAAGTCCTGTTTGAAACGAGTGATTTTGGAAGTGTCAGGGACTTTGGTAAAGCCGCAGAACTCACGAAGCGGTTTTGAATAAGCGAGAAAAGTCAAGAGAAGCTGATCTGTAGGGATAGAGAAAATACGCTGGATGATCAAAGCCCACAGAAAAGCTTGCAAAGGGTATTTACGGGTTCTGCCCGTTGATGCATAAAAATGATTT
>OGZX01001711.1_pt1 | contig 20667 bp, 17 predicted proteins | sample 1576881 | NCBI WGS metagenome assembly OGZX01 (sample SAMEA3541542, study PRJEB24748) | human gut metagenome | biome: human gut; feature: human-associated habitat; material: faeces | place: China | collected 2012
CCCTTGTTATCGCGACAGTCGCCAAGGTCTCGTGCAAGCGCGGACTTTGGCTCGTCGTTCGCGTAAATAAAAACACTCTGCAAAGATCTTCCATGTCTTACGTCCATCAGGATCTCTTCCAGAGTGTTTTTCAATAATGTTTCAATTTTTTCAAAACGGGGCGTCAGAAATGTCCTTCCGACTCCTGGACACAGCTCCTGCCGGTCCAGCCGTCATCCGCATTTATTTATAGAACGCACAGAACGCCTTATATGTATTGTATACATCAAGCTTCGAAGCCAGCTCAAACGGTGCGTGCATAGAAAGGATCGGAACGCCGAGGTCCACAACATCCACATCCATCATCGCCACATACTGGGCGATCGTTCCGCCGCCGCCCGCATCGACTGCACCGAGCTCACCGGTCTGCCAGTAGACACCGTTCTCTTCCATGATGCCGATGACCTTTGCCATCGTCTCCGCGCTTGCATCGCTGCTGCCGGACTTTCCTCTCGCGCCTGTATATTTTGTGAGCACGCAGCCTTTGTTTACATAACTCGAGTTTCTGCTCTCGTAGACACTCGCGAACGTTGGATCATAAGCCGCGTTTACATCGGAAGAAAGGCAGATGGAATGGCGCAGCACAGTCTTTGTGTCCGCCCCGAAGCTCTCCGCGAGGTCCTCGACTGCATGATGGACATAGTCCGAGTGAAGTCCCGTATTCCCGACAGAACCGATCTCCTCTTTGTCCGTAAGGATCGTAAATGTCGTGTGTTCCGGATTCTTTGTCCCGATCTCCGCCATCAGAGCTGTGTACGCGCAGACGCGGTCATCCTGGCCGTAAGATCCCACAAGTCCGCGGTCAAGTCCGATATCGACCGCCTTGTATGCCGGGACCATCTCGATCTCCGCACGGGTGAAATCTTTTTCCGTGATCCCGTAGCGCTCGTTCAGTAACTTCATCGCAAGAAGCTTTGCCGGATTTTTGATCTTCTCGTTCTCCTCGTCATGGTACGGGATCGAACCGATGATAATATTGAGTTCCTCGCCCTTTAAACCTTCTGCGAGCTTTCTTCCGTTCTGTTCGGAAGCAAGATGAGGGAGAAGATCTGTCACGCAGAATTGCGGATCGCCCTCATTTTCGCCGATGGAGATCTCAACGACCTCTCCGTTAGCTTTTACAACGACGCCATGCATGGATAACGGCACGGTCCCCCACTGGTATTTGCGGATCCCGCCGTAATAGTGCGGTTTTAAATATGCGATCTCATCCTTCTCAAACAGCGGATTCGGTTTTAAATCCAGGCGCGGGGAATCGATGTGGGCACCGTTCATCCTCAGTCCCTCGTTCAGATCTTTTGTTCCGATCGTAGAAGCAATGATCGCCTTCTTCCGGTTGTTCCAGTAGATCTTATCCCCTGCTTTGTAGGAAGCTTTCGGGTCAAATTTCTGATATCCTGCGTTTTCCAGGAGTGTAACTGCCTTTTTCACGCATTCTCTCTCTGTTTTTCCCTCATTTAAGAATGTCTTATATCCCTCACAGAAATCCTGTGCCTCCGGGATCTGCTCCGGCGCTTTTTCGCCGATATGCGGAGCTTCCCAGAGAAGTACTTTTTCAAGATCTTTGCCGCTCATTCTAAAAATCCTCCGTATGTGTAATAGTATCCTATTTCGGGAACAGCTCTTTGCTGTCCAACATCAGTGTAAACGGTCCGTCATTCAGCAGATCCACCTTCATATCCGCTCCGAACTCCCCGTGCGCCACTTTTTCCACATGCTTTTTGCACTGTTCCATAAAATATTCATAGAGACGGTTCGCATGGTCCGGCGCTCCTGCACCAGTAAAGCTCGGACGGTTGCCCTTCCGGCAGTCTGCATACAGTGTAAACTGGCTCACCACAAGAATCTCGCCGCCCACATCCTGAAGAGAGCGGTTCGTCTTTCCGTTCTCATCCTCAAAAATGCGGAGTCTGCAGATCTTGTCCGCCATTTTATCTGCGATCGTCTCATCATCCTCATCAGATACACCGAGAAGGATCAGGAATCCCTGTCCGATGGAACCGGTCTCCCGCCCGTCCACATGTACCGACGCATGTTTTACTCTCTGTAGTACGACTCTCATCTATCTTTCCTCCAGACTGGCCGCTCTGCATCCGCTTTTCCGGAGTACAGATCTTTCGTCTTGGAACTTTCTGTCATCAAAACAGCCGAAAACGGTCTATGTCGGACCGTTTCCTGCAAGTTCCTCCAGTTTTCTTTCTGCTTTCTCACGCTCGCAGCGCTTTTCTTCCTCACGCCTGCGCTCTTCCTCCTCGACGGCCATGATCGCCTGGTTTAAGGAGAACATCTTCATATCCAGCATATCCACCATATCTGCACAGGACTTTAACTCCCGTTCCAGATAATCCGGTGCCTTTCCCTCAAACTTATAAGCGATCTTGTGTTCCAGGGACGCCCAAAAGTCCATCGCGATGGTGCGGATCTGGATCTCGACCTTCGTATCTCTCTTTCCCTCCGACAGATAGACCGGGATCGTCACCACCATATGGTAGCTCTTATATCCGTTCGCCTTCGGATATTTAATGTAGTCCTTGACATGCAGGACTGTAATATCCGCCTGTCTGGCGATCATATCCGCGATGGGATAAATATCGGACATAAAGGAACAGATGATCCGGATCCCCGCGATGTCGTTTAAGTGCTCCACCATGTTATCGATCGTGACCTCACATCCATCGTGCTTCAGCTTTTTCACGATGCTCTCCGGCGTCTTCAACCGGGAAGTGATATGTTCGATCGGGTTGTAATTGTATAACTGGATAAATTCATTATTTAAGATCTCGATCTTCGTGTTGATGGATTTTAACGCGGAGCTGTATAAAAACATCGTTGATTTCCACTGATCGATCTGATCAAACCCTCCAGACTCTTTCGTCATGCTGACGCCCCCTTTCTTTGCAGCCGGGAACGTTCCGTCCATGCGACCATGTCTTCACGCTTTCCTGCTACAGCTTCAGACCCTTTAAGAGATCCGCAAGACCTGTGCTTGCCTGACCTTCTTCCTTATATCCGTAGGTGTCCTCAGCTTCTCTCTCCGCTTCCTCCTCGATCAGCTCTTTCATGGACAGACTGATCTTGTTGTTCGCGGTGGAGATGATCTTTACTTTTACGTTCTGTCCCTCTTTCAGCACCGCACCCGGATGTTTGATCCGCTTTGTGCTGATCTGGGAGATGTGAAGGAGACCGGTAAGTCCGTTTTCCAGCTCAACAAATGCGCCGTAATCCTTTAAGGTCTCGACTGTGCCGTTCATAACAGCGCCGACTTCACATTTTGCGATCTTTTTATTTGTCTCTTCCTGCTTTTTCTCTCTCGCTGCCTCGCGTCCGGATAATACGAGACGGTGTGTCTCCTCATCTGCCGTGATCACGGTCACTTCGATCGTCTTTCCGTCGAATTCCTTTAAATCTTCCACATACTCGTCGCTGAGGCGGGAAGCCGGGATAAAGCCGCGGATCCCTTCCAGATATGCGACAGCACCTGCGTTTACGATCTCAGAGATCTTTACCGGAACGACCGTGCGCTCTTCCATCATGGTCTTCAGTTTATCCCACGCAAGGACCTGGTTTGCCTCCTTTTTGGAGAGGACCATGTTTCCTTCCCCGTCATTTGTCGCCATCACGGTCGCCGTGATCTCATCACCCGGATGGATCATCTCCGCCATGTTGAAATCAGGATCTTCGCTCAGATCTTCTTTGCGGATCACGCCGTCCGCGTAGGTCTTTAAGTCCACGATCACCGCGTCATCTGTCACATCAAGCACGGTACCAGTCACAACATCGCCAACTCTAATTTTTTTAAGGGAAGCTTCTAACTCCTCTTTGTAATCGTCCATGGATTCCATATTTCATCTCTCCTTTTCTCATCCTCCATTTTTATTCCGCTTATTTCTATAAAAAGGCCATAAAAATGGATGATAATTTCTTCCTCTATTTAACCATATTCTGTGAATATTTGCCATAGTTTTCATAAAAATTTTATGATAAAATGTGCATAGTGATTACTGTATACAGGTAGGAATTTTCTGAACTGAAAATTCCGTATGACACCGTTATGGTCGCAGATTTTGCCGATTCGGAATGCGAAGCATCGGCAAAATCCCGTTACAGTGTGCGGGCATGAAATGCCCGTAGACTGTAACGCATAGTGATTACTGCACATAGGTAGGAATTTTTCTGAACTGAAACAGGAATTTTCTGATATTTTTGGAGGCATTTACCATGAAAGATTATGCTGATCTGCATACCCATACCATCGCGAGCGGACATGCCTACGGAACCATCACGGAGATGGTCCATGCCGCTGCATTAAAGAACCTGCCGATCCTCGGCATCACCGAGCACGCCCCGTCCATGCCGGGAAGCTGCGGGGAAATGCAATTCTGCAACTTCAATGTGATCCCGCCGGTCTTAGAGGGTGTCCGTCTTTTATTCGGATGTGAATTAAACATCGTGGACTACAGCGGGACCATCGACCTGTCAGAGCGGATGTTAAAGCGCTTATCCTACACAGTCGTCAGTCTCCATGACCTCTGCCTGAAACCGGGAACAATGGAAGACAACACCTTCGCGGTGCTCACAGCGTTAAAAAATCCGTATGTCACGATCCTCGGACATCCGGATGATGGAAAATTTCCACTGGACTATGAGGCGGTCGTAAAAGCCGCAAAGGACAACCACCGCATGATCGAGCTCAACAACACCTCCCTGACACCAGGCGGTTCCCGCATCCACGCATATGAAAATGACAGGATCATTCTCCCGCTCTGCGCCAGCTACAAGGTTCCGGTCATCATGAACAGCGATGCACACTTTACGACATCGGTCGGCGACCACGCGCGCGCGGAGGCCCTCTTAAAAGAGTTAAACTTCCCGGAAACACTCATCGCGAACTATCACCCGGAGATCCTGAAGGAATATATCCCGGACCTGGCGGATTTTCAGGGCTGAATATCTCGCATCGAACTGGCAGAAATTCTCCTGCCCCGCCAGCGAGATCCATAAAACGATGTTTTTTACAGAAAAATGAGCACAAAAACGGCTGTGAAGTGATTCTTTTCTTCACAGCCGTTTTTCTTTCGTAAGAAACCATGTTTCAGGTTATTTTTCTGGACCTGCTCACCGGAACCCGTCCTGTCAGATCTTTGTTCCACCGGGCAGACGGTTTTCAGAGCTGAACCTGCGCTCTATTTTAACAGTTTATCAACCTTCGCCCACAGCGCCTGCAGTTCCTTCTGATCGCTCAGACGATCCTTCTGGATCCGGATAATGTTCTCGAGCGCCGCATTCGCGCCGTCCGCGTTTAATTTCGCGTCACAGGATTTCTTCGCCTTTGTGTAAGGATCCATACTCTCCTGATCTTCTTCCTGCTCCGCCTGGAGCTTCTGGATCTTATCCACAAGCTTTACCGCCTCATCCGACGGATTCTTCACATCCTGCCATTCCAGCAGATGCGTATTATTCTCCGCATTGATCGTATCCAGAGCGATACTGTTCTTTAACATCGTTTTCCAGTTGTCTGAGATCGCTGTCTCATACGTCTGCTTCGCAGTCTTATTATCCGCAAAGGCCGTAAGCGGCATTCCCGCAAGACATACCAGAAGACCGAATAAAAATAAAATCTTCTTCATCATTGTGTCCTCCTGTGATGTAAGCTGATAACAGATTTCCAAAAATCCGCAGATATTTTCCATGCTTTCATGTACAGAGAATCCTTCCTCTGAACTGTTACCATCTTATCACACTTCCGTCCATTCTTCTACGGCAAAGCTGCGGCAATCCTGCGGCAGTATGATCGTAAACACGGCACCGTCCGGAGAACTTTCTGCCGCGATATCGCCTCCCATATATTCCATGGAACGCTTCGCGATGGAAAGCCCCAGCCCGTGATTTCCGTTCTTTCCTTTATAAAAACGGTCGAACAGATGCGGCAGATCATTCTCTGCAATCCCCGATCCATCGTCGCGGATCGTAAGTTTCAGCTGATCCCCCGACTCTTCCACAGAAATCTGAACCATCTCCTTCGCATAGCGGATACAGTTTGATGTCACATTTGAGAACGCCCGCCCGAGCAGCATCACATCCGAGATAATCTTATGCTCGTCTCCCGGCAAAAATTCCAGTTTTATTTTTTTCTGGTAAGCAAGACCTTCCAGCCGCTCGATCTGATCCTCGATATATTCCCGGATCCCCAGCTCCACCGGAACGACCTGGTAGCGCATCTGGTCCATTCTCGTGAGCGTCAGGATCCCGTCGACCACCTCCGTCAGACGGCTGCTCTCATCCAGGATCACTCCTGCTGCCTGGGATGTATCTTCAAAGACACCTCGCTGGATCCCCTGGGCATAGCCGCTGATGGACATGAGCGGGGTTCGGAGTTCATGGGACGCATTCTGGAAAAAGACGCGCTCCGCCTCGTCCGCCTTCAAAAGATTGTCCTGCATCTGGTTGATCTCATTCTCCAGTTCATAAAGCTCTTTTACGTTTGTTCCGGTCTCCACCTTTTTAAACTTCTTTTCGCCGATCCCGCGCGCTGCCTCACAGAGACGGCTCACCGGATTTGAGATACTTCCAGCTACAAACCAGAACAGCACGATGGAGACTCCCGCCATGACTCCCATGATCATGAACACCAGTCTCGACACTTCATGTAAGATCACGCTTGTATCATGGATCGGGCAGTACAGCAGGATATTCTGGACACGCCCCGACCGTTTCTGCCCCACATCAAGAAAATAGAGCATGTATCTCGTATCTCCGATCATCTCCTCGGAGATCTCCCCGCTTTCAAACGAAGGATCATTTCCTGTCATTCTTGTCAGGAATTCCGAGTACATCTGGGTCATCTCCGGCTGATCATCGTAGTTTTTCGGATACAGTACGCGGTAATTCTTTCCGATCACCAGCATCTTCGTCTCACCGGACTCCGTCTGGGCCGAGTTTCTCAGGGCATTCAGGAGACTTCCGCGGTCATCCTGTGCGCTGTTCTCATCCGGCACATCCACGTTGCTGTACTCCTCCGTAAGTTCCTCCACGGTCTTCACCATCTGCCCCAGATCCCGCTTCGCATTGTAGCTCATATGTCCGTCCAGCGCATAGCTGAACACGAACCATGCCGCCACCGGAAACGCGATCAAAAGCAGCATCACCGGGAGGAAGATCTTCATCCGGATACTTAATTTCATTCCTCTCCTCCACTCGTCAGGCGGAAGCCATATCCCCATACCGTCTCGATCTTCACAGTACTCTTCTGGTCCTTCAGCTTCTTTCTGAGACGTTTCACCATATCATCCACAGCTCTTGTGTCTACTTCCTTGCTGTCCACCTTCCACAGGGATTTTAAGAGGTCATCGCGGCTCGCCGCATGTTCCTTCCGCTCAAGCATGTGGCACAGAAAATCAAATTCCAGCGGAGTCAGGGCAAAATCCTCATCCTTTAACTTCGCAGCGCGGCGCTTCGGGTAAAGTCTGATATCCCCGATCTCATAGGAATTCTTCGACTCTTCCTCCTGTCCGGAGAACGCATCCACGCGGCGGAACAACGCTTTGACTCTCGTCACGAGTTCCAGCGGCAGGAACGGTTTCACCATATAGTCATCACTTCCGAGAGTGATCCCCGTGATGCGGTCCAGCGGGGAATCCTTTGCGGAAACGATGATGATCGGAACATGGCTCGTCTTCCGGATCTGCGTGCAGACCGTCAGTCCGTCCATTCCCGGCATCATAATGTCCAGGATACAGAGATCCGGAGCTTTTTTCTCAAACGCCTCCAGAAGAGACTCTCCATCCCCGAAACACTCCACCTCATATCCCTCTTTTTCCAGGAAATTCTCTATCAGAAAACAGATGTTTTTCTCATCATCCGCGACATAGATCAGTTTTGACATATATATTTCCTCCTGATTTTTATCTATCCAGATAGTTTTCTCGCATTACTGTCACGATTATATCACGTTCTTCCTCGCATGGTAAATATCTGCCGCAGAATTGCCGCAAGACACAGGAGTATTGCCCTCTGTGCTTTTTCCATTTTCCCAATAACTACCAGCGGTGAGCTTCCGAACAGGAGCACCTTGATCCGGGGATCTGGCTCCTCTTAGGTCCTGGGTGACTGCGTTGGAAAAAAGATGACACTTGTTTGAGCGCAGCGAGTTGTGTCATCGTTTTTCCGTCTTTAGCAGTCTCCCGGGAGCTTAGAGGAACCATCCCCGCATCCCTGAGTGCTCCTGCTCGGAAGCTCACCGCGTACTTTCGCCAATACAATCATATCATATTTCCCATTGTACTTTTTCAGAAACTGTAGTAAACTATCCCTATAATGCGGTGCAGTGTAAAAGGCTCCGGCATCGCCCACACCCTAAAAGAAAGGACGGAACCCACATGAACAAAGACCTGGAATTTCTCACCCGTGTGATCGACGAGAAATCCGCAAAGATCCTGGACGCCAACGATAAGATCTGGGAATATGCGGAACTCGCTTTCCACGAGACAAGATCAGCAGCCCTGTTAAAATCCATCTTAAAAGAAGAAGGCTTTACCCTGACCGAGGGCGATGCCGGAATCCCAACCTGCTTTACCGGAACCTTCTCCTACGGAACCGGAAAACCGGTCATGGGAATTCTCGGAGAGTACGATGCACTCTCATCCTTAAGCCAGAAAGCAGCAGATCCGCACAAAGAACCTCTGACGGAAGGCGCTCCCGGCCATGGATGCGGTCACTGCGCACTCGGAACCGGTGCGCTCGCAGCAGCGATCGCTGTGAAAGAATACCTGATCGCAAATAAGAAAGACGGAACGATCATCTACTTCGGCTGCCCTGCTGAGGAAGGTGCCGGTGCCAAACAGTTCATGGCCCGCGCCGGAATGTTCGACAACGTTGATTTCGTATACTCCTGGCATCCGGCAACAAAAAACGCCGTCGAATGCAACCACAGCAATGCGATCATGGGTGCAAACTTCTATTTTAAAGGCGTTGCCTCCCATGCCGGCGCGACCCCGTATCTCGGAAGAAGCGCTCTGGATGCCGTAGAACTCATGAACGTCGGCTGCAACTACTTAAGAGAGCACATGATCCCGGAGGCAAGGATCCATTACGCTTACATTGATGCAGGCGGAACTGCCCCGAACGTTGTCCAGGATCACGCGACGATCCGCTACGAGGTCCGTTCCCCGTGGGTATACCAGGTAAAAGAGCTCTTCGAGCGCGTGAAAAACGTTGCCCGCGGCGCCTCCATCATGACCGATACCTCCGTGGAATGCGAACTCTCCATGGCATTCACGGAATACCTTCCGAACAATGCTCTCGCAAAAGTTGCCGATGAGTGTTTACAGGAAGTCGGTGCTCCGAAATGGGATGATGCAGATTACGCGATGGCGAAAGAATTCTTAAATACCTATCCGGAAACCACAATGGAAACTATCCGTGCACAGATCATCGAGACTTACGGAGAAGACCGCCTCGAAGAGATCCTCGAAAAACCGCTGGATTCCGAGATTCATCCGTTCAACCCGGATAAGATCAAACTGACCGCCGGTTCCACCGATGTCGGCGATGTCGGCTATGCAGCACCGACCTTAAACATCAACATTGCTACCGCGTGCGTCGGAAATGTAGGACATTCCTGGCAGATGGTTGCCCAGTCCTGCAGCCCGCTGGCCCACAAAGGTCTCTTGACTGCCGCAAAAGTCCTGGCCCTCTCCTGCATCCGCACGATGGACCGCCCGGACGTGATCGAAGCGGCAAAGAAGGAAGTCACAAAGCGAAACGGCGGACACTACACCTGCCCGCTGCCGGATTCCGTGCAGCCGCCGCTTGATACATACTAAATTTCATATCAAGAGGATCCTCCCCGGCATGTTGGAATTTCTGCCGCAACAGAAATCGGGTAAAATTCTCTTTTGCAAACAAGCACAGGATAAAGCAATCTGCAGGATCCTGTGCTTGTTTCGTTTCCTGCAGTATCACGAACGAAAAAACACAGCCTCAACTGTCTGATCTATCATTTATCTGTAAAATGACCATTTTTATCACATTCCATGGATAGAATTTTATAAACTGAAAATTTCGTACAATAAACCCATTTTTTTATAAATCTTTTCAGATGCTGTCTGTCCTATGATTTTCTGTTATAATAAAGATATTTCAACAGCTTCTTTCCCAGTGAAAATATTTTTTACAGGACTTTCAGGAAAAAGCTCCCGGGGCTGAATGTCTTTTCCATCCATCCCCACAATTTCATTGCACACACAGGGGGGAATTTTTCATGTACATCTCAACAGAAGCCGCCGAACGGATTGTCCGCGAAGTCTCTCTGGCGGTGGATCGCCCGGTAAATCTCATGAATGATCACGGGATCATCATCGCCAGTACGGATCTCTCACGGATCGGTACTCTCCACCAGGGCGCCTACGAATCGATCCGCGATAACATGGACTGCCTGATCGTTCGTTCTGACTCCGATTACCCGGGATCACGCATCGGCATTAACATCCCGATCCGGTTCGAAGGACAGATTGCCGGCGTCGTGGGAATCCGCGGAGATGATTACGAGGAATTAAACCGCTATATCCGTCTGATCCGAACCACCGCGGAAACACTTCTCAGAGAAAGCGCTCTCCACCCACTGCCTTCCCCGGAAGCTGCACAGGATCGTCTTCTAAAAAGAATTCTGTTCGAACAGCCCCTTTCTGAAAAACAGATCTGGGAATATGGCAGACAATACGGTCTCTCTATGGAAACATCCTATCACGCCGCCGTTGTGATCGCAGATCAGGCCCTGACAGAAAATGGAACTGCTGATCCTGTGAAGACACTAAACAATATTCTTCCAGCACCCGGAACTTCCTCGTTTTTCTGCACTGCCCCAGGCTGTATTGTATTGCTGCTCCATGGTTTCCAGGGAAAAAAGCAGGAGCTTTCCGCATACCTGACCTCTTTTTCTTCTGCGCTCGGAGTTTCCAAAGCTCCCAGCCCCGGATTTTTTGTTGGATATGACCAGGAAACCTGTACATTTCTGACTTTTTACGATGCCTTTCTTCGGGCACGGATTGCATGCCGGACTGCACAGATCAGAAAGCTTTTCACCCCTGTCTGTTACCAGGACCTCACGCTGGAACTTCTTTCCGCCGGGCTTTCCGATCCTGTCCGGAACACTTACCTGCGCCGGATCCTGCCGGACATGCCGCCGGAACAGCTTCATTCTTACTTACATCTGTTGCATGTCTTTTACGAATGCAATGGATCCGTTGAAAAGACAGCGTCAGCACTTTTTGTCCATAAAAACACGGTTCAGTACCAGTTGAAAAAGCTGGCAGAACTCACCGGCTTTGATCCCAGAAACATCCGCCACGCTGCACTTTGGGAACTCGTCCTGCTTCTGTATCCAAATTCTGAGCTGGACCATCACGCATAATTTTTGTGCTCCATAACATTTCTCACGCCGGATTCTTGTGTTCGGTGACATGGACGATATCGTTACAACGATGTTATACTAATCGCACAAATGAGAAACAGCAGTTGGAGCAGTCATATTTTTCAGGAGGAATTGACCATGAATATTCTGATCGCCGCAGATTCCTTTAAGGGGAGCTGCTCTGCCCGTGAAGTCACTGATACAATCGAACGCGCCGCGAATACTGTTCTTCCGAATGTAACCGTTACAAAGATTCCCGTCGCTGATGGTGGAGAGGGGACTGTAGATGCACTCGTCGCAGCGATGAACGGGACAAAGGTCTGCGTCCCTGTACATGATCCGCTGGGGCGGCCGATCACAGCCGAATATGGACTTCTGCCGGATGGCAGTGCCGTGCTTGAAACTGCTGCTGCCTCCGGACTTACTTTATTAAAACCAGATGAACGCGATGCCCTTCATGCTTCCACCTTCGGGACCGGAGAACTGATCCGCCATGCCCTGGAACACGGGGTAAAAAAGATCATTTTAGGACTGGGTGGAAGTGCCACAACCGACGGCGGTGCGGGGCTGGCTCAGGCACTTGGAATCTCTTTCCTCGATAAAGCAGGGAAAGAACTCGCCCCGGGCGGTGTCCATTTAAGTGAACTTGCCCGGATTTCCACAGATGCTCTTCTGAAGGAAGCTGCCGAATGCGAGTTTGTCATTGCCTGTGACGTAAAAAACCAGCTCTGCGGTTCTAACGGAGCTGCTGCGATCTTCGGACCGCAAAAGGGCGCCACACCGGAGCAGGTCCGGATCCTGGATGCAGCACTGAGCCACTATGCATCCATATTAAATGATCAGCTGACATGCAATGCAGCAGAAACAGACGGAAGCGGTGCGGCCGGCGGCCTGCTCTGCGGGATTCTCCCGTATTTTCCGGTCACAATCTGTTCCGGCATTGATCTTGTTCTGGATCTCACAGATTTTGATGAACATGTAAAGCATGCGGACCTCATCATTACCGGAGAGGGACGGATTGATTATCAGTCTGCTCTCGGGAAAGTCCCGGTCGGAGTTGCCTCACGCGCAAAAAAGATCTGGAATGTCCCGGTCGTTGCGATTGCCGGTGCAAAAGGGGATGGCTGCGAAACTCTTTATAAATTTGGAATCGATGCAATTTTTGATACAGTCCCCGGGATCATGTCACTTGAAGCGGCCATGGAACATGCAAAAGAAAATCTGGAACAGACTGCTGAAAATGTACTGAGGCTTTTCTTCGCCGGACAGGAGAACAGGTTGCGTTGAAAATATGTTTTGCAGCCTTCCGGAATCTGTAACGGATTCACCGTGTCATCCGAAATTTCTCTTACTGAAAGCTTCCGTGAAAAGGGCTGATCACACATCAGAAAAAAGGAGATGTTTGATATGAAACTTGTCGTTTTAGATGGATACACAGAAAATCCCGGTGATTTAAGCTGGGAAGGATTAAAAGAATTTGGTGAGCTCACGGTGTACGACCGTACTTCCTATGTTGAGTCACCATTGATCGCAGAGCGGATCAGCAATGCTGAGATCGTCATCACCAATAAAACTCCGATCTCCCGGACAACGATTGATAAATGCCCGAACATCCGCCTGATCGCAGTCCTTGCCACTGGTTACAATGTCGTTGATTACAATTATGCAGCTGAAAAAGGAATTCCTGTTGTCAATGTCCCAACTTACGGAACCGCATCCGTCAGCCAGTTTTCCATCGCGCTGCTCCTTGAAATCTGCCACCATATCGGTCACCATGATAAGACCGTCCATGAAGGGAAATGGGCTGAAAATGCCGACTGGTGCTACTGGGATTACCCGTTGATCGAGCTGGAAGGAAAGACTATGGGAATCATTGGTTTCGGGCGGATCGGCCAGGCGGAGGGACGAATTGCAAAGGCACTCGGCATGAACGTCATTGCATACGATCTCTATCCGAATGAAAGCGGCCGCGTGATTGCGGACTATGTCACACTGGACGAATTATTCGCAAATTCGGATGTAATCTCCCTTCACTGCAATCTGACTCCGGAAAACACGGAAATGATCAATCGGAATAATATTGCAAAAATGAAAGATGGCGTGATCCTTTTAAATAATGCACGTGGTCAGCTTGTCAATGAGGCAGATCTCGCAGATGCCCTGGCATCCAGAAAGGTTGCTGCCGCAGGACTTGATGTTGTCTCAACAGAGCCGATCAAAGCCGACAATCCCCTTTTATCCGTGCCAAACTGTATTATCACTCCACATATTTCCTGGGCTCCGAAAGAGAGCCGCAGCCGGATCATGGACAGCACGGTGGAGAATATTCGGGCATTCCTCGCAGGAAAGCCAGTCCATGTGATAAATATGTAGAAAGGAAAAACAGCTTTTTTAAGCTGGATATCAAACTTCTCATGAATGAATCGATCCACAAATTTTTCCGTGTCGGCACTCTCCAATGGATGAGTTTCCCTGACAAAGATCCAATTGACTCCTTAATTCAGATCGCCTGCGATGATTTTTTTGATGCAGTCGAGGTAAAAGGATACAGCAATGTATCTGAGCAGGCACAGGCAGCAAAGCTTCTCAATCAGAGCCACCTCACCGTATGCTACGGTGCGCAGCCGCTTGAGCTCGCCAATGGACTGAATCCAAATGCGATTGATGAAGACGAACGAAAAAAAGCGGAAGAAGCTCTTCTTCACACAATTGATGAAGCACATTTTCTTGGTGCGGAAGGGATCTCTTTTCTTGCAGGGAAATGGACTCCGGAGCATCGGAATGAGGCTTTTTCCCAGCTATTAAAAACAACACGGACACTTTGCGATTATGCAAAGACGAAAGGGATGATGGTCGAACTTGAAATCTTCGATTACGATGTCGACAAGGCTTCTCTCATGGGGCCTGCTCCATATGCCGCACAGTTTGCTGCGGAAATGCGAATGACCCACAATAACTTCGGACTTCTCGTCGACCTGTCACACATCCCGATCACCCATGAATCAAGCGAATTTGTTGTCCGGACTCTGCGCCCTTATATCACGCATTTTCATATCGGAAATGCCGTTGTAAAGGAAGGTTGTGACGGTTACGGAGATAAGCACCCAAGATTTGGTTACCCGGAGAGTGCAAATGACACCGACGAGCTCAGAGACTTCTTCCAGGTACTGAAAAACGAAGGCTTTTTCAATGCTGCAAAACCATATGTGCTCTCCATTGAGGTTACCCCGCGCCCCGGAGAAAATTCAGATATCGTTCTCGCCTCCACGAAGCGTGTGATCCGCCGGGCATGGGCGTTAGTGGAATAGGACATGGACCGTTTGAAACCGAGCACACAATGGATTTCGCAATCACTTGTTGAACTTTGCCGGATCAAATGCCTGTTACTTTAAGCGATAAACCGCAAGAAATGTGTTTCATGTCCGTTCCAGTTCTGAACAAAATATAATTCATCACTCGATTTCTCTGAGAAACCTATCACTTTCCCGACAATGCATAGCAGTTTAAATAAGGACAGACGTTTCAAGAAAGAGCGTCTGTCCTTACTGTATGACTGAAATTTCCAGATATATTTCTTCTATCCACGGATTATTTTCTCCGCACTTCTCACCGTGTTCACCAGATACCGGATCACCTCCACCGGATAATCTCCGGCCGCAGTCTCCCCGGTCACCATGACGGACGAAGCGCCGTCCAGCACCGCGTGGAAGATATCATTCACCTCCGCGCGGGTCGGAACAGGGTTCCGCTCCATGGATGCAAGCATCTGCGTCACCACCATAAACGGTTTTCCGGTCACCAGACATTTCTGCGAGATTTCTCTCTGCACACTGGGAAGGTCCCAAAGATGGACCGCATTTCCGAGATCTCCTCTGGCGATCACGATTTCATCAGCTTCCGGGATCAGCTCTTCCAGTTTCCGGACTCCGTCCAGATTCTCGATTTTCGCAAAAAGCTTCACATCCTCAGCTCCGGCTCCCTTCAGTGCATTTTTTACACATTCCAGATCTTCCCGTCCCCGCACAAACGGCTGCATGACTCCTGTCACGCCCATCTCTTTCGCAAGCCGGATATTTTCAAGATCAGCTTTTGTCAGTGTCGGAGAATTGATCTTCGCTCCCGGAAATGCTGCACTCTTTCTGCTCTTTAATAGTCCGCCCCAGAGTACCTTTGCAAAATATCTCCGTTTTTCTCCACTTCCCATCTTTCTATTCTCCGGGTTTTCCACAACCTTCAGGTGAATTTTCCCATCATCGAGGAGAATCTCCTGCCCTGGAATCAGGTATGGGATTGTACTATCCGGCAGCTCGATCCGGGCAGGCATCCTCTGAGCAGATGTCCGGTTTTGCACCAGCGAACTTTCACTGTTTTTCTTTTTATCGGCCGTTTCCGTTAATTCTTCTCTGTTTTTTTCTAAAAATTCAACAACCTTCTGATCTGCCGCCGCACAGATCTCCACGATTTCTTCATTCTTCAGCAGGATTGGCTCCGCAACCGCCCCTGTGCGAAGCTCCGGTCCCTGAAGATCGATCAGTAGCTGTGGCTTCACCCCACGTACTTCTGCCGCCCGCTTCATCTTCCCGATCAGCTCCCCGGACTCTGCCAGTGTCACATGGGACAAATTCAACCTCATTCCGGTCATTCCAAGTGAAAACATCTCCACCAGGATCTTTTCATCCTGACATGCCGGTCCCAATGTTCCATAGATTTTTACCATTGCAATTCTTCCTCCGCTCTCCTGATAACCATCCTGTTCCAAGAATAACATAAGGCATCACACTTGTCACTCACATCTGGTAAACAGGTAACTCTGCGCAGTTGCATCAACGATCCTTCGCGATCCCGGATTTTCCGAGCAGAAATCATCTGTCATCCGTATTTCTGTCAAAACAGTTTTCAAACGTGACAAACATCCGTTTCGAAGCTTGCACATGATTGCTTCCGGCACCTTGGATCCACATAAATATGGTTTTCTTCTCATTCCGTTACACATAGAGAAACGGCAGCCGGATCTATCCGATCTCATGATCGAAATTCCAACCGCCGTTCTCACTCTTTTACTTTCTTTTACACCTGGATCCGGTCTGCAACCTCGCATCCGATTGCAAGTCTGCATCCATCATTTCCAATGATCATCCAGTCATTGTTCTGCTGGATCACATCGATCGGATTTCCTTCGCAGAAATCATGACGATGAAGAAAATCCATCACTTGCTGATTTCCAAGCATCCATTTAATCGTGTACCGTTCCCCGGATTTCGCTGTTGATAAAGCCTGCATGATTACGCCCCCTGATTCTACACTCTACAATAAGTTTCCTTTTATGTTTACTATATATTGTCTGACATTTTTCTCTGCATTATTCTTTTTGTATCTTCTTTTACAGGATACTCTTCAAACTATCGGTTAGTCAAGCATAAAACCAGTTAGGGGCAGATAATCTTTTCACGATCTATGAAACAACGTTCCTTCTTTATCCATGTGCATTTTTGACAGATACACTCTTATCTTCTATATCAGCTGTGACATAACATGCTCCATCGCATATGTAAACTTTTCCACTGTCATCCCTGCGTCTTCCGCCGCTTCTTCCATCGTAATCCGGCCTTTTTGCATCTGTTTTACCAACATCTGGATCTCACCAAGCTCAAGTCCCTCTTTTCGTCCCAGCTTTATTCCTTCCTTTATCCCTTCCTTTATCCCTTCCTTTCTGCCTTCTTCACGAGACTCATCCTTTTCCTGACGAATATGTTTCTCCTGGTCATACTCAAAAAGAAACACCCTTAACACCTCCGCTCTGCTTTTTATCAAGAAGCTCCTCAGTATGTTGTTCCGTATGCAATCATCGATTGCATACTCAACTGCTTCTTTGAATTCATACTCTTTTTCATAATTCCGCACTGTTTCTACAAAAATCATGTACTCCCGAAGTGTCCGGCTCTTTTCCATCAGCTCTTTATTATATTCGGAGTTTATATTGATTGCTTGGATCACAAGTTCCAAATCCAGGCTTCCATAGTGTTTTTCATAGGCATCTGATAATCATCGGAAAAAGCTTTTAGGAAAGAACTTCTAATGTGTATCATTGACTTATTTTATTTGTCTGCTAAAATATTAATATATACTATAAGGAGGCTTGCATATGAAATATCGATTATTTAAAACTGCAGCGCTTACATCTGCCTTTATTTTTGCATGTTCGTCTACCACTTTTGCCGGCACTTGGACCCACAACGATAAAGATGGATATAATTGGGATTCACTCTGGTTCTATGTAAAAGACGATGGTTCTTATGCTCAACAGGAGTGGATTGCTGACAGTGGAACCTGGTATTGGATTGATGACAATGGATATATCCCTGTTGTTGCCGGAATTTCAAGTGACGGTTTTCTTTATAATAGCAAGGGCATTTATGTTCCAACAAATGATGGCATTCATCATTTTGTTGATCAAAACATGTATGGTCAGCTTCATGAAGGTATGACAGCTAACGAAGTTAATGCGGTTTTAGGTCAGCCTCATGAATTATCTAGCAGTTCTTCTGCTGATTATGGATCCAGACATTATGACTATGCATCATATTACTGGTACTCTTCAAACACAAACGGTTCTATCTATGTCAGTTATACAAATGGAATCGTTACTTATTTTTCTGCCTATTGGAATTAATTTTTTAAACCGACAGATGAATCAGTTCTTACGCTTACTGATTCATCTGCCACACCAGCAGCCTGCTTTCTGAGCTACACCATCTCACTTACACTGTCTGTGCCATAACATGCTCCATCGCATCTGTAAACTTTTCCACCGTCATCCCTGCGTCTTCCGCCGCTTCTTCCATCGTAATCCGGCCTTTCTGAATCTGCTTTACTAACATCTGGATCTCACCAAGTTCAAGTCCTTCTGCTCGTCCCAGCTTTATACCTTCCTTTATACCTTCCTTTCTGCCTTCCTCGCGAGACTCATCCTTTTCCTGACGAATATGTTTCTCCTGGTCATACTCAAAAAGGAACACCCTTAACACCTCCGCTCTGCTTTTTATCAAGAAGCTCCTCAGTATGTTGTTCCGTATGCAATCATCGATTGCATACTCAACTGCTTCTTTGAATTCATACTCTTTTTCATAATTCCGCACTGTTTCTACAAAAATCATGTACTCCCGAAGTATCCGGCTCTTTTCCATCAGCTCTTTATTGCATCCATAATTGATATTGATCACCTGAATTACAAGTTCAAGAGACGGAGTCCCGGAATGTTTTTCATAGGCATCTGATAATCTCAATTCTGAGCATTCCGGCATCTTCTCTTTTCCGTTATAGAAGATCACAAATTTCGGTTCCGGAACCAGAATCTGATGTTTTCCATAGATGTTCCCATTCATGATCAGACCAGAAAACACACACGCTGTATAAAACAGATCTCTTAACGGCATATTTGGATTGATCGATGATTGATGTTCATACAGAACCAATTGTGAGCTGATAATAAATGAAACATCGTTTTTCATCCCCATATAAACAGCATTTTTCAGTGTCGAAAAAACAAGTTCATCCGGATTGTCATAATTACTGTCGTTCATCGCATTATAAACTTCCAATGCCGTTTTTCGGTCCGATAATAGCATTCGAAAAATCCGATCTTTGTAGGTTCTGGTTGGTTCTCCAAGGATGCGGATCAGGCGTTCTGCCGATTCTTTCAGGAACTCTTCATCCTGAATATCTGAGGATGTTTTAACCAACTCAGGGTTCATCTTTTGGATGTCATTTCCCCAGTTATTGCGTTCTTGAATCTTTCTTCTGACATATCGTTTCCCGTTTTTCTTCATACGCAGTCCTCCATATTCCGAGAGAACTCCGTACATTTTCATTCCAGAACTCTCTCTGCTTTTGTTTGTTGTGATAAAAAGCATTGAAAATTCCAGATTTGAAAACAGATATTTTAGATGATATTAAGATGCTCAGAATTACATGCTTTGCTTTTATTTTATCACTTCATCTCGAAACTGTCACCCGGGAATCTGTACAAAAACTGATGGTCAAAATTGATATGCATAAACAGAAAGAGGCACTGTCCCCTTCAAACAACATTTACCAAAAAAGGCAAGGTCATTCTCTATGAAAATATCTAAATATATACCTATTTACTAAATTAGCAGTGTATTTCTTGTGCATTTTTAGTGTATGGCTCCTACAGGACCTGCTCTCTGCATTGCTTTCTCGATTCAAAATAACAGAAAAACCCGCAGAACAAAGTTCTGCGGGTCTCTTACGCTTGGACACAAATATCTCACGGAGATACTATATATTAAATTTCGAATTAATTACTCGATGATTGTAGCAACTCTACCGGAACCAACAGTTCTGCCGCCCTCACGGATAGCGAAACGAAGACCCTGCTCCATAGCTACCGGATGGATAAGCTCGATTGTCATCTCAACGTTGTCGCCCGGCATGCACATCTCTGTACCTTCCGGAAGCTCGCAAACGCCTGTAACGTCTGTTGTTCTGAAGTAGAACTGCGGACGATAGTTGTTGAAGAACGGTGTATGACGGCCGCCCTCGTCTTTAGTAAGAACGTAAACCTGAGCTGTGAATTTCTTGTGGCAGGTTACGGAACCCGGTTTAACAAGACACTGACCTCTCTGGATCTCTGTTCTCTGAACACCACGAAGAAGAGCACCGATGTTATCACCAGCCTGAGCCTGGTCAAGGAGCTTACGGAACATCTCGATACCAGTTACAACTGTCTTACGAGTCTCCTCGTGAATACCAACGATCTCAACCTCATCGTTGAGTTTAAGAGTACCACGCTCTACACGGCCTGTAGCAACTGTACCACGACCTGTGATTGTGAATACGTCCTCGATCGGCATAAGGAACGGCTTATCTGTATCACGAACCGGATCCGGAATGTAGCTATCTACAGCATCCATAAGCTCCATGATCTTGTCGCCCCACGGTCCCATCGGATCCTCAAGAGCCTTAAGAGCAGAACCCTGGATGATCGGTGTGTCATCGCCCGGGAACTCGTACTCGTTAAGAAGGTCTCTGATCTCCATCTCTACGAGCTCAAGAAGCTCCGGATCGTCAACCATATCGCACTTGTTCATGAATACTACGATGTACGGTACGCCTACCTGACGGGAAAGCAGGATGTGCTCTCTTGTCTGAGCCATAACACCATCAGTAGCAGCTACAACGAGGATAGCACCATCCATCTG
>OGZX01001732.1_pt1 | contig 20409 bp, 17 predicted proteins | sample 1576881 | NCBI WGS metagenome assembly OGZX01 (sample SAMEA3541542, study PRJEB24748) | human gut metagenome | biome: human gut; feature: human-associated habitat; material: faeces | place: China | collected 2012
AGGCGGAAGAAGTACTAATTATGAACTTGTAATATGATAGTTTGCGGGGATTAATATTTGTATTTGCCGTATAATATGCGGAGATTAGTTGCCGTATTCTCCGCATATGGAATATGACTACCCAAAAGTACATTAGTTAAACTTATTTCGTATCTAACCTGTTCCTATGAAAAACGTTTATCATGGAAAAGTTCAGTTTTGTATTTTTGATTCGTGAAGACACTTGCTGGAATCAGTTGTTTTCACATGTGGATAATTTGAAGAAATCATCAGACGAAGTTGGAAACATCGCTGTTGTTGCTGTAGGAACCGCTTTACTTTCTTGTTTGCGATTCACGAATTTGGAAACTATCAAAGAAACTATATCACGCCTGTCGTATGAGGGTACACAATTTTATTTATGTATAAATACGATGTCTCGTTATGGCATCCAGGAAGACATGTTACTTCCCCAGATAGCCATTGCCCATGAAGGTGGCCTTTTGAAAGTCGCAAAACTGGAATCAATGGGCTATCATCAGATTGTTTTGGGATAATATGAAAGAATATAAGTGATTCTACTTTCTTCATATTTATAAACTGGATCAATGGTAGGGTTTGTAAAAGTAAGTCGTATCTTTGTATTTCAATCAGTTTGTATGATAGAAGAAGAAAACTTACAAGCACTCATTCATAGCGGAGAAGGCTATAATGTAGAATTTAAAGTTCGTGTTCCCTCAAAAGTTCGTGAACTGACAGAAGAAATTTGCGCTTTTGCTAATGCAGACGGAGGTTATTTACTTATTGGAGTAGATGATAGTGGACAGGTTATTGGAACTAATTTAGAAAATGACAAACGTTCTGCTATCCAGGGTTCTATCAGTGAAATATCTCCGGCTCTCCACTGTGATATGTATGCTGTAAACATTGAAAATACAACGGTATGGGTTATCGATGTTCCGTCAGGAAAAGATAAACCTTATATATTTTCCGGTTCTATTTTTGTCCGTGAAGGAGCTAATTCTCAGAAACTTCGCACAGCAGAAGAAATGCGTAGTTTTTTTCAGGAATGTAATAAGATTTTTTTTGATGCAATTCCTTGTCTCAAGTTCAATATCTATTCAGATGTAGATGAACAAAATTTCAGGGACTTCCGCAGAGAATCCAAACTTAGTCCTGAAACTTCAGATAAACAGATTTTTGAGAACTTGATGTTGTTTAATGAGAAGGGAATAGCGAAGAATGGGGCAGCTATGTTTTTCGGTAAGCATCCAGAAAATATGTTTCCTCATGTTGTTGTGAGATGTCTTCTTTTCAAAGGAACAACTAAAGTTTATATCATAGATGATAAATCTTTCGGTGGCCCACTGTATCAACAATATGTGCAAGCAATGGCGTGGCTTGAAAGCAAACTTCAAGTTGCATATAAAATAGAAGGTCCTGGACAGAGAGAAGAAATATGGGAAATACCGTTGACTGTATTTAAGGAGGCCATTATAAATGCTTTGTCCCATCGTGACTATTACGAACAAGGAGCAACTATTACGATAGAAATGTTCGATGACAGAGTAGAGGTTTCCAATCCCGGAGGATTATTACCGATAGTTGCTAAAAAATTTGGTCATAAAAGTATGACACGTAATCCATTAATATTTGGATTGTTTACCCGTATGCTTTTGGTTGAGACAAATAAAGAACTATGCCACCAATGACATAGTAAATGACATAGTAAATGGCATAGTAAATGAGAATGAACAAGCGATAATAAACCTACTTAGAACTAAACCAGGATTAAATGCCTCAGAAATAGCTGAAAATATTTCTAAAAGTTGGAGAACAACAATGCGTTACCTTAAATCTCTTAACGAAAAAGGAGTGATAGAGTTTAGGGGTGCTCCAAAAACAGGAGGATATTATTTGAAATAAATCATTCATTATGCTCCTTACGGCATCTGTATCCAATCTGTTCAATTCCGTTATAGAGGTTTTTCCGATACGGCACAGACACACCGATTGCAACAGCGGATTGAATAGACTTTTTGAAATGTAGATTATAAAAACTCTTGCAATATATCGAAGAGTTTTGTTTTATCGATAGGCTTCATCAGATATTCATTGCAACCGGCGGTCAAAGCTGCTTGGCGGTCTGCATCGAATGCGTGAGCTGTGAGGGCTATAATCGGTAGTTTGGTGTTGAACTGCCGGATCTTCTCTGTTGCTATCAATCCATTCATAATAGGCATTTTCATGTCTATCAGCAGTAAATCGACAGGCTGACTTTTGATAATATCCATAGCTTCCTGCCCGTTTTTAGCCCGGATCAGGTCATAATCTTTCTTTAAGATAGTCGAAACCAATAAGTAATTACTTTCGATATCCTCTGCTATCAGAATCGTTTTCCGTTCGTTTGAAATGGATGATTTGTTTGGAACCGGGACGGTTTTTTTCTCCGTTTGAAGCTGTTTTTCCTGGTGTATCTCCGTTCCACAAGGCAGAAAGGCCCAAAACAAAGAACCCTGACCAAACGTTGATTCAAAGCCGACGTTACCACCCATCGCTTCGGCAATGGCTTTGCAGATGGATAGTCCTAATCCTGTGCCTTGAGCAAATTCGTCCAACTTTTCGAAACGCTGGAAGAGTTTATTCTTCTTTTCATCGGGAATGCCGATGCCACTGTCTCTCACATAGAGGCGAATGCCATTCTCTACCACCTCGTATCCCATTTCGATAAATCCTTTTGGGGTATATTTGATCGCATTGCTGACGTAGTTGGTTATGATTTGGGTGACACGGTTCCGGTCCAGATTAACTTTGCAATCCGGGTAGGGATTATGAGAAAGCAATCGTACATATGAATTTGTTATCCGCTGCTTCATCGAGATGACCAGGTCCTCGAAGTAGGTTGAGATGTCGAATTTGTCATACTTCAATTCAACGGTTCCGGATTCGATTTTCGATAAGTCCAGGATGTCGCTGATTAGTTTCAGCAACAGTTCGTTGTTGATATTGATGATTTTGATGTATTCGGCTTTCTCTTCCGGCTCGGTTGTCTCCATCAACAGATCGGAAAATCCGATGATAGCGTTCAATGGAGTCCGTATTTCGTGACTCATATTGGCAAGGAATGCAGACTTGAGTTTGTCCGACTGTTCTGCAAGGGTCTTGGCATGTTTCAGTTCCTGTATCATATTTTCCCGTTCGGTAACATCGTCCATGCGGATGACAATACCATCTGCTGTCCCGTCTTCTTTGAAAACGGGGGTACAGAAAATTTCAAGGGTATGTCCGTTTTCAAACGTGTTCTGCATCTGTTCCGTTTGTCGGGAAAGGATTGCTTGTTGCATAACGCAATCCTCGCAAGGGGAAGTAAACCCGTAAGACTCATAACAGTGGCTTCCTTTTTTGTAAGCTTCGTAGGTGAGGCTGGCTGAACAGTTGGCGACGTTTTCCCATTGCACGATATAGTCCGTGGTGATATAGACCAGGCCGGAGTAGGTATTGTTGAGTATAAGCTCGTTTTGTTGGATGAGGCCGTTCAGTTTCTTTTCGTTTTCCCGCATCATCGTCAATTCATTCTGCTTGTGCTTGTCGATGCTGATGGTCATACCGAACATAAATGTATAAAGACCTTCGTCGCGTTGGGTTGTTTCGACTAATCCTTGTGTCTGCCACCAGTTATAGGTGCCGTTATTATTCAGGTCGGCACGGTACTCTACGTTCCACTTTTCGTTTTCATGGGTTATTGCATGTCGGAAAGAGTCCAGGAAGAGTTTCCGGTCGTCGGGATGGACGAAGCTGATGAATTTTTTTAGAGAATCGTGCAATACGGGGTTAATTATAAGATTATCGGAGCCTTCGCCAAAACTGAACTTATCCTTATCCGGCTCGTAGAACCAGGTATGGGCGTTCATTATTTCCATGGACAGGTCGAGCATCTTAGTCCGTCGTTTAAGGTCGTTTTGCAGACTCTGGTCCCAACGGACAGTAAGCAACATACGCTTGCCACTGTCGAATATAACACTTTTACGGACGAGTGTGTCGAAACTCCGGCCGTCCTTCAATTCGATATGCTCCAATCCGTTGTAGGGGTTGCCAGTGGCGAATACTTCCTTGTCGGTCTTTTCGATGCGGCTGACACGTTTAGCCTCCATCACATCGTAAATCGTTTTATCGACACTGATTCCGAACAACCGCTGACTCTCATCATTACAGAATACATAACGCGAATTATCTTCTATATCTTTAATTTGTATGCAAGCCGGAATACTGTTGAGAATGTTGTCCTGTAATTGTTTTTTTTCTTCGAGTTGCCTGGTGGCACGTACTGTCTCGGTTACGTTCTGTACGATAAACAGATAATTTTCGAGTTGTCCACGGGCATCTGTAATAGGTCGGCCGATACATTCAATATGGATGTCACCATCTTGAGAGGTCGAATAATAACTGGAATCTTTTACTGTATTGAAACTATATGGAAAGGAACAGCGGATATCACCACCTTCCATCACTACTTTTTTTACTTTGTCGGGGAGGTTTGGATTGCCATTAATATTTACGCCGCTGATGTCAAAAGTCTCTTTGGGGATACCGAATATCTTGAAATCTGTGTCGTTAAGGAATTGCATCTTACCGTCCGGTGAATATATCTCAACGCCTACTGGCAACGTATTCACGATGGTGGTCATCTGATTGTATAAGGATTCGTATTTTTGCTGGAGCAACCAGCTTTCGGCTGTATTTTCGAGTTTCCCGTATTCCTTTGTCTCTATCTGGTTTCGTTTGATTACGATATCGGTGATGTCACGGATTTCGTTGAGTATCTGCCCGTCGGATAATTTGCTGATCGTCGATTCTAGGTAGTTGTCGAGGATTTTGAAATGGTATTTTACCGGAACTCCTGTCGTGGAAACGGATTCGAATGCGTCGTTCAGCATTGAGCAAGCCTGATGGAATGGTGAAGTAGGATCGCTGGCATACATGAGAATATTTGTACCGAGGATATCGTCAACCGATTTGCCAGCCAGTATTTTTAGTGAGAGGTTGAAGATACCGATTATATTTTTGTCCTTATCCAGAAGTATCATCGATTGTGGCAAAGCCTTTACTATGGTTTTGTAAAATTTCAACTCTTCTTCTTGGGTGTAATCCTGAATGAATTTCATGGCTTATGTGTATTGTACATGACAAAGGTAATATAATTCATCATCTTTCAACTAAAAAGTAACCGAAAAGTCATGATATACATTCGACATAGAGAAAACCAACTGAATATGGCTCTTACATTCTCCGGAAATGCTAAAGAAACGGTAGTGGGGGGATACCAAAAACTGGTTTTGTTTGATGGCATTCGTTAGATACTCCTTGTAATTGACTAAAATAAGCAATAAATCGTTATCTTTGCCCCGAAATTATAAATATTCACGTTTTGGGAGCAATTCTTAAATTTATACTGGCTTAATATTGGCCTTATAAACCGCAGGCTGATAATTCTTTCGTTTGAGTAGTCCTACTTGAACAGGTTTCTTATTTAATTTTTTTCATTCACAGCATTGAACTTTAAGGGCATAGGCCTTTGATGTGGTTGTTTATGGCGACTTCTGAGTTTGCTATAACTGTAATGCTGTGGATCATAATCAAATATTTCAAAGAATATCAAGCACAGTATAAAGAATGGAAACTGAATATATATGGGAGATAAAGCCTAAAAATACTCCTGCCTTAAAAAGAAAATGTAATCACTGTAATTGCGACCGGTTTTATTGTAGTAACAAATTTAGAATGAATGCGCAAAAAAGGAATATCGATGTCTGGTTGATTTATAGATGCGTAGAATGTGATAGTACATATAACCTAACGATTTTGTCACGCACAAAACCTGAACAGATAAAGAAAGAGTTATTTCGTAAGTTTTCGGAAAACGATGAAGAACTTGCGTGGGAGTATGCTTTTTCTTCTGAAACAGGGCGAAAAAATAGTGTTGAGTTAGATTATAGCAGTGTTGAATATGAGATATTGCATGACGATATTTCGATAAATGATATCTTGAATGCGGATGATGAGTTTGTAACATTCAAGATTCAAACCCGTTTTGAGTTCGGATTAAAGTTGTCTTCTGTCATTCGAACTTGTTTAGGGTTGTCTGCAAATCAGTTAAATCGGCTGATAGAGGCAAAAGCGATATTCAGTCCTGAGGGTTATCCGCTAAAGAAACATAAAGTAAAGGATGGAGATGTTGTGCTGGTAAACAAACATATTGCGGGAATGTTTTAATTTTGTAGTGATATAGAAAAGTATTTTAATCAAATAAGTCAGCATTATGAATTTAGAAGAAGTTCTCAATTACCGCCGTTCGGTACGGGCATATGATAAAGAAAAACCGATGGATCCGGAAAGGGTGAAGCATTGTCTGGTACTGGCGACATTGGCTCCCAACAGTTCGAATATGCAGTTGTGGGAGTTTTACCATATTACGGAGCCCGAATTGTTGGCGGAAGTTTCAAGAGCTTGTCTCGACCAGAAAGCGGCTTCGACTGCTTCGCAAATCGTTGTTTTCGTTGTACGGCGAGACTTGTACAGGAAGCATGCTCGGTTTGTTCTCGATTTCGAACGGGAGAATATTCGTCGGAACAGTCCGAAAGAACGTCAGGATAAACGTATCAAAGACCGGGAATTATACTACGGGAAATTGATGCCGTTTGTTTATGCCCGGTGCTTCGGGCTTTTGGGGTTGTTTAGGAAACTGCTGGCTAATACTATCAGTATCTTTCGTCCGATGATGCTTGAAGTATCTGAGAATGATGTGCGTGTGGTTGCCCATAAATCGTGTGCACTTGCTGCCCAGACGTTTATGATTGCGATGGCAAACGAAGGGTATGATACTTGTCCTTTAGAAGGGCTGGATAGCCGACGGCTGAAAAAGGCACTGAAGTTACCTCACGGGGCTGAAATAAATATGGCTATTCCCTGCGGAATACGAGACGGAAATAAGGGAATCTGGGGAGAACGGTGCAGGCTGCCGTTTGAGGATGTTTATCGGAGGGTTTGAGGTTGCTCGTTTACTGATAAACCTTTTTATTTCTAAATAAATACTTGATGGAGACTGTCTTATTCGTTGAATGGATAGTCTTCGTCTTGTCATAACAAAAAACGCTTCATAAGATCTATTAATTCTTTATCTGATATAGTATCCTGATCGGCTTTATCGTAAATATAGAGTAAAGTGATTACTCCGTCTTCTACACTGACAATTGCTGTGTGGGTAATCACTCTGGCTCCATGACTTTTACCTTTTCCTTTGGAGGCAATAGACATACGGACTTTGTGAAGTCCGTTTCCTAAGTCGGTACCGAGGGTGGGATTTTGCTCAAGCTCTTTTACTAGTGCTGCCAGATCGCTTTTTAGTGAATGGTATTTTTTACTCAAGCGTTTGAACTCTTTGTCAAACTCTATATATGTGTCTATCCTATATTTCATTGAGTAACTCATTTACATCTTTGAACATACCCTTAGTCTCTTTTCCATCCTTGCGAGCTTTAATGGCTAATAATCCATTTTTTATACTATCCAGCATCTCTTCCTTGGTTGGCTCCCGGTCTTCCTGATCAACATTGGAGGCCGCTTGTTTCATACGGCGGATAGAAGTTAAAGCTTTTTTGACGAGTACTTCATCATCGAGGATAGTGGCAATTTCCTGTAAGAGGGTAAGTCTTAATTCTACTGCTGTCATATATAACTCCTTTCTATTAAATAAATCTTCTCACAAAGATATACTTTTTTTAGGGATGATATATAGGTAAATACAATTAAATTATTTGAACTGCTCCTGATTTAGAGAGTAATATTTCCCTTTTAAGCGGAGAAGTTCTTCATGATTTCCTCGTTCTACGATCTGTCCGTGTTCGAGTACCAGGATCACGTCTGCGTTTCTGATGGTAGAGAGGCGGTGGGCGATGATCAGGCTGGTGCGTCCTTGCATCAGTTGGTCGAGACCTTTCTGGATGAGTATCTCGCTACGGGTGTCAATATTGCTGGTTGCTTCGTCCAATAATAGGATAGGAGGGTCGGCAATAGCGGCACGGGCGATGTTGAGCAACTGACGTTGTCCCTGGCTGAGGTTGGCACCGTCGTTTTCCAGCAAGGTATCGTATCCCTGGGGCAGACGTTTGATGAAAGAATGGGCGGCAGTCAGTTTGGCTGCTTGTACAACTTCTTCATCGGTCGCGTCAAGACGTCCGAAACGGATATTTTCGCGGACAGTTCCTGTGAACAAGTGAGTGTCCTGCAAGACGATCGCCATGGATTGGCGCAGGCTGTTTCGTTTGATCAGTTGTATCGGGTGACCGTCTATGGCAATTTCGCCCGACTGGATATCGAAGAAACGGGGGAGCATGTTCAGTATGGTTGTCTTCCCGGCTCCGGTGGCACCGACTAATGCTATTTTACAACCGGCAGAGGCATGGAGCGAGATACCTTTCAGGATCGTTTTCTCCGGTTTGTATCCGAAATAAACGTCTTTCATGGAAACATCTCCCTGTACCTGCTGTAAAGCGATGGCTTCGGGGGAGTCCGGTGTTTCCGGCGCTTCGTCGATCACTTCGAAGATACGTTCGGCTCCGGCGATGGCTGCCTGGATACTGTTGTAAAGGCTGGCCAATTCATTGATCGGACGTCCGAACTGGCGGGAATACTGCAGGAAGGCTGCGAGACCGCCGACATCGAAACCACGAAAGATGGCGAGTAGGGCACCTACAATCGTGATAAAGACGTAATTCAATGTGTTCAGGTTTTGCATGACGGGCATCATCATACCGGAATAGAACTGAGCTTTCTCTGATTTGCCTTTCAGGTCGTCATTGAGCGTATCGAAGTCGGACTGTACTTTCTTTTCGTGTCCGAATACTTTGATCACCTTCTGGCCGCTTATCATTTCTTCGATATAACCGTTCAGGGTACCGATAGATTCCTGCTGGGCTTTGAAGTATTTGCGGCTTCGCTGAACGATCCCTTTGGCAAAGAGGAACATTAGTGGAACGGTGATCAGAGTTACCAGAGTAAGTATCGGACTGATATATAACATCAGGCAGAAGATACCGATCAGGGTAAGAGCGCTCGACAACATATCCGACAGGCTGTCGGTCAGTGCATCACTGATCTTGTCTATGTCATTCGTGTAACGGCTCATCAAGTCGCCGTGCTGGTGTGTATCGAAATATTTGACCGGCAGATGTTCCATCTTTTGGAAAAGGTCGGCACGCATACGGGTAACGGTGCGCTGGCCTATTTTATTCAGTAGGATATATTGGATATAGACGGCGGCAACTCCTGTCAGGTAAATGGCGGCAAGGATAGCTAATACCTTGATCAGTCCGTGAAAGTCTCCGGGAAGGATGTAATCATTGATAATCGGTCGTAACATGTATGACCCCAACAGATTCGCCACAATACTGACAATGATCAGAAAGCCGATCACGAACAATAGACGCTTGTCGCAGGACAGGTACGAAATCAGCCGGAAGAAAGTTTTCTTTCCTTCCCGGGGCTTTGCATTCTCTTTTAAATGATCTCCGTGTGCCATATCCTATAATAATACTTGTTGTGAATGATAGATTTCCTGATAAACGGTAGATGTTTCGATCAATTCATCCGGAGTTCCTATGGCGTTGATCTCGCCCTCTTCGAGTACGATCACCCGGTCGGCCGATTGCATCGTATTGATCCGCTGGGTGATGATAAATACAGTCGTGTCGTGTAACAACGCATTCAGGTTGTTCCGTATTTTCAGTTCTGTTTCCGTATCGACAGCACTCGTACTGTCATCCAGGATCAGTATCTTAGGTTTACGGAGCAACGCACGGGCGATGCAGATACGCTGTTTCTGTCCGCCGGAAAGATTGATACCTCCGCGTCCCAGCAACGTATTGTAACCGTCCGTGAAGGACTGGATAAAATCGTGTGCTTCGGCGGCACGGGTGGCTTCTTCTATCTCTTCCATCGATGCGTCGGGTTTTCCCCATCTGAGGTTCTCGACGATCGTTCCGGTGAATAGCTCGTTTTTTTGGAGGACCATGCCGATCCCCTGGTGAAGTTCATCCAGGTTATAGTCTTTTATCGGGATATTGTCGATCCGAATTTCTCCGGCAGTAACATCGTATAACCGTGGTATCAGTTGTACCAGGGAGCTTTTAGCAGAGCCGGTAGCACCGACCAGCGCAATCGTTTCGCCGGGTTCGGCCCGGAAGCTGATATGCTGTAGAATGTCATTTTCTCCACCGATATAACGGAAACTGACATCATTAAATGTCACTTCTCCTTTCTCTACCCGGTGTTTGTTTTGAAGTCCTTCCCAGGTGTTTGTCAGGGAGGGTTCCGTATTGAGCACTTCCATGATCCGTTTAGAGGAAGCGGAAGCGCGGGAGTACGACATAATGACCATTGAGAGCATCATCAATGACATCAGTACCTGGAAAACGTAATTGACGAATGAGATCAGTTCGCCTACCTTCAGTTCGCCGTCCATCACCTTTTGTCCGCCCAGCCAAAGGATGGACAGTATGGATAAATTCATGACTAACTGCATGACCGGAAAGATGGAAACGACGATGTTGGACGCACGGATAACCATATCGCGCAGTTCTTCGCTGCTTTTGACGAATTTATCCGTCTCAAAATCTTCCCTGACAAAAGATTTGACGACACGGATATTGATGAGGTTTTCCCTGACCACGCCATTCAGTTGGTCTACTTTCTGCTGGACTTTCAGGAAATAAGGAAATCCTTTACTCAGGATCAGGTATACACTTCCTCCGAGGATCGGGATAGCTGCTATCAGGACCAATGCCAGTTGTTTATTGATGCTGACGACAAAGAAAACGGCCATAACAAGCATCAGTGGAGAGCGTAATAAAAGTCTCATCGACATCAGTACGATCTGTTGTATGCGGGATATATCGCTAGTAAGCCTTGTGACAAGCGAAGCTGAACTGAATTTGTCGATATCGAAAAAGGATAGTTGTTGTATTTTATTGAAGAGTGTTCCCCGTAGATCTGTACCGAAGCCGATTCCGATGCGGGAGGAAATGTAAGTATTCACAATACTGACTAATAATCCCCCGACGGATACTAACACCATATAGGTCCCGATCCGGGTAATAACCGACAGGTCACGCGGCATGACCCCGTTGTCAATGATTTCAGCCATGAACATCGGCTGAACCGTTTCACACAGCACAGTGATCAGTACAAGAAGCGGGCTGATCAACAATCCCACTTTATATCGTTTAAGAATTTGCCAGTATTTTCCCATATCGTTGTTACAAAGATAGAACATAATTGGGAAATGATATGTTCAACGTGTTAAATACACTTTTATCCACCACAAAAAGCAATATATCCACCTCTTCGTAAAGTGTTCGTTCTACATTTGCTCTCGTTAAACACGATACCAATAATTTAATAGACATGAATACACAACGAAGTTTGTTAGCCGGGTTATTGCTTTTTGCGGCAATCCCATTTATCTCCGCGCAGGAGAAAGCTCAGATGGTTGTTAATGCCGATCTGGGAACTGAAACGATCAGCCGACATATCTACGGACAGTTTTCCGAACATTTGGGAAGATGTATCTATGATGGCCTTTGGGTAGGGGAAGACTCTAAGATTCCTAATACGAACGGAGTGAGGAACGATATTATCGCCGCTCTTAAACATATTAATATACCTAATCTGCGCTGGCCGGGCGGTTGCTTTGCCGACGAATACCACTGGCGTGACGGTATCGGTCCACGTAGCCAGCGTCCGAAGATGGTCAATACCCATTGGGGAGGCGTTACAGAGGATAATAGCTTCGGAACACACGAATTCCTGAATCTTTGTGAGGAACTGGGTACAGAGCCTTATATCTGTGGAAACATGGGTAGCGGTTCCGTAGAGGAAATGTCGAAGTGGGTAGAATATATCACTTTCGACGGGGAAAGCCCGATGGCGAACCTGCGTAAACAGAACGGACGTGAGAAACCGTGGAAGGTACAATTCTGGGGTGTAGGAAACGAAAACTGGGGTTGTGGTGGAAATATGTCCCCCGAAGGATATGCTGAAAACTACCGTCGCTATGCCACCTATTGCCGTAATTACGGAACCAATCATCTGTTTAAGATTGCCGGTGGTCCGAATGTGGACGACTATAACTGGACAAGTACTTTAATGAAGAATATCCCCGGTCATATGATGAACGGTATCTCATTACATTATTATACGTTTGCCGATAGCTGGACCAACAAAGGGAATGCCACCGGATTTGATGATAACGAATATTTCCGTACAATCGAAAATGCTGCACATATCGAAGAATTGATCGAACGACATACCGCGATTATGGACCAGTACGATCCGGAAAAACGTTTAGGTCTAGTCATCGACGAATGGGGGGCCTGGTATAATGTAGAACCGGGAACAAACCCGGGCTTCCTTTATCAGCAAAACACATTGCGTGATGCTTTATTGGCTGGTGTTTCCCTGAATATCTTCCATAAACATTGCGACCGGGTGAAGATGGCGAATATCGCCCAGATGGTAAACGTATTGCAGGCAATGATCCTGACAGAAGGCGAAAAGATAGTCTTGACACCGACATACCATGTCTTCGATATGTATAAAGTACATCAGGATGCCACCTTGCTTCCGATCGAAGTAAAATGCAGCGAATATGAACGTCTTGGACGTAGCCTTCCGGCAGTCAGCGCATCCGCTTCAAAAGATAAAAACGGAGCGATCCATATTTCACTCGTTAATATAGACCCGGCAAACGATATCGAACTGTCTTGTGCCGTACGTGGAACGAATGCTGCAAATGTAAGTAATGCACAGATCATTACAGGAGAGAATGTACGTGCGTGCAATACATTCGATAAACCGGAGAATGTGCGTTTGGCAAACTTCAAAGGGGCAAAATACAAAAACGGGGAATTGACCGTGAAGATTCCTGCCAAATCGCTGGTAACTATCGAATTGAAATAATTTAAACACGTATAATCTATGTGTAAAACAATTATTAAGGCAGCCATTTTAATGGCTGCTGCAACCCTTGTTGTCTCCGGATGCAACTTCGGCAGGCAGCCGATAACACCGGAAAAGAACCCTAATCCGTGGAAAGACGATTACACATCTGTCTCCGCCATGAAGGATTACCGTTCGTGGGGTACTTATAACGTACACGATCCGGCAGGTCGAAAGATAGGGGATACGTTTTATCTCTATTCGACTGATGCCATTTTCCGGGAGAACAAGGAAGAGGCCAAAGAGGCAGGCGTTCCGCTCGGATACATTCAGGTGCGTAAGTCGACGGACCTGGCGAACTGGGAATTTGCCGGTTGGGCTTTCCCGGAAATTCCGGCAGAGGCGGTAGAACATGTCAGAAGTAACGCCGGGGGAGAAGGGGCAACCAATATCTGGGCACCTTATCTGGTTGAGTATAAAGATAAGTTTCGCCTGTATTACTGTGTCTCGGCTTTTGCCAAATCGGTGTCCTATCTGGGGATGGCTGAGGCATCTTCGCCGGAAGGTCCCTGGGAACTGAAAGGTTGTGTAGTGAAAACAGACTCCACTTCTGTCATGAATGCGATCGACCCAAGCGTCATCATAACTGAGAATGGGGAACATTGGATGGTATACGGCTCCTATTTCGGAGGCCTTTATGAATTGCAACTGGATCCGGAAACCGGACTGGCTATGCGTAGCGGAGATCAGGGACATTGTATCGCCCGCCGGGCAAATGGCAAAAAGGATAATATTGAAGCTCCGGAAATAATCTATAACCCGGAATTGAAAAAGTATTACCTGTTCGTCTCCTACGATCCGTTGATGACAACCTATAATATCCGTGTCGGTCGTTCGGATAAGCCGGAAGGTCCTTTCTTCGACCTGTTTGGCAAAGAGATGAGTGAAGAAACCAATAACTATCCGGTTCTGACGCACCCGTATCGTTTCGACAACCATCCGGGATGGGCAGGTACGGCACATTGTGGTGTCATTAATGATAACGGTCGTTATTTCCTGATGCACCAGGGACGCCTTAGCCCAGCTAACCAGTTGATGGATCTCCACGTTCGTGAAATATTCTGGACCAAAGACGGCTGGCCTGTTGTATCGCCGGAAAGATATGCCGGTATCCCGCAGCAGGATTTCATAAAGGATGATTTCGTGGGCGAATGGGAAATGATCCTGATCCGCGACAGCAAATACGAACGTCAGCTCTGGGCCGGGCAGATCCTGTGGGGGGAAGGGGAACTGCACGATAATGAAGTGAATGTCTCTGTCCATTATACTTTTACGCCGGATGGGAAAATTACCGGCGAGCAGGAGGGACGCTGGACATACACGCCGGAAACCGGTCTGAATATCCGCCTGGGAGAAGAAGAAATGCAAGGACTCATACCACATATAGGACAAGACTGGGAGAATGAAATGAAAACGATCCTGTTTACGGGATTAGACTCCCACGGCTTCTCTGTCTGGGGGAAACGAGTCGTATCAAATCAGAATGAGTTAAGTATGAAGTAACCTTAAAACAAAAAGTTTTTATGAATTATCAATTTATTAAGAGTAAACAGCTACCCAAGTTACCGGTAGTCCTCTTGTTTTTATTGGCCTTTAGCTTCCGGCTTATGGCGCAGACAAATGTGGTAACAGGAACCGTGACCGATCCGACCGGGGAGCCGTTGATCGGTGTGAATGTGGTCGTAAAAGACAATCCGAATGTCGGTACGATTACAGATATGGACGGTGCATTCTCTTTGGAAGTAGGGAATGGTAAAGTCCTTGTATTCTCTTATATCGGTTATGCGCCGCAGGAAGTATCCATTGCAGGAAAGAAAAATATCCAGGTACAATTGAAAGAAGACAGCGAAGCGCTGGAAGAGGTGGTCGTTGTCGGTTACGGTACCCAGAAAAAGGGCTCATTGACCGGGGCTATCAGCAGTGTTAGATCGGAAGAACTGACACGTACTACGACTCCTACGACGGCCGGTGCGCTGGTCGGTAAGACGCCGGGTATTTCCGCCCGCCAGGCCGACGGTCGCCCGGGTGCGAGTGCAGCTATCCAGATCCGTAACATGGGTACACCGTTGTATGTGATCGACGGGATACAATGTGAAGAAGGACAGTTCAACAATATCGACGTAAACGATATCGAAAGCATCACGATCCTGAAGGACGCTTCCGCCGCCATCTACGGTTTGCGTGCAGCCAACGGTGTTGTGTTGGTGACAACCAAATCCGGTAAACGGGGTGAAAAGAACCAGATATCAGCCAATGCCTATTACGGTATCCAGAACTTCATGCGTTATCCGGAAGTGGCCAACGCTTCACAGTTTTACGAAGGACGCATGCAGGCCGACCTGAATACCTATGGATCGACTGCCCGCACTATGGAAGAGCTTAACCTGTGGCGTCAGGGACAGGGCGAATACTCCAGCTTCGACTGGCAGAAATTCATCACCAACAAGAACGCTCCGGTGTGGTATGGTAATGTAAGTGCTACCGGTGGTTCCGAAAGGATCAATTACCATTTTGGTGTATCCCACCTCGACCAGAAAGCTATGATTAACGGGTTTAATTTTGCCCGTACCAACCTTCAGAGCAATATCGAAGCGAACATCACTAAATCATTGAAGATAGGAGCCCGCCTGAGCGGCCGTATCGAAGAACGCCATAACGTAGGTGTGCCGGGGCTGGACGATTACTGGCAGCCATATTACGCCATGTTCCAGAACTGGCCGACACAGCATGCTTATGCCAACGATAATCCGGATTACGTAAACGCCACCCGTAATAATGCTACCGGAGCTGCTATTTTTGACAGAGATATTACCGGTTATACGGATGATATCTGGAAATCGGCCACCGCCAACGTTTATGCGGAATGGCAGAGCCCGATTGAAGGCCTGAAGGCAAAAGTGGCCTATAACTACTGGATTGCCCGCAACGACCAAGAACAGTTCGAGTATACCTATAATGTTTACACCTACGATAAAACGAATGACACGTATAACGAAATCGCCGGTAACCAGAATCCCTGGCGTCGCCGTGTGAAAGACGAAAAGGTAGAACAAACTTTCCAGGCTCAGATGAACTACGACCATACCTTCGCTGAAAAACACCATGTATCCGGTGTGTTAGGTGTGGAAACATTCGAAAAGACCAGAGACTGGTTGCAATATAACACTTTGCCGACCAATAATTATATTCCCCTGACAAACGGTATCGCCGATATGCAGTCGATGGAAACCAAGATGACGACCGCCCGCCGTGCCGGTATGGTGTTCCGTGCCGCTTACGACTATTCCAGCACTTACTTTGCAGAGTTCAGCGGACGTTATGACGGTTCTTATCTCTTCCAGAAAGGCAACCGCTGGGGCTTTTTCCCTGCTGTTTCGGCCGGTTGGAGACTGTCGGAAGAATCTTTTATGGAAGGCGTAAAGGCCGCTACCAAACTGTCAAACCTGAAGATACGTGCTTCCTGGGGACAGATGGGTGATGATAAGTTGGATGTAGATGACGACGGCGACGGATACCTCGACGACATCGTCTCTCCCTATTCTTTCCTGAACGGATACACTTACGGATCGGGCAACGCCGTGTTGAACGGGAACGCCATGACCGGTGTCGTTTACCGCGGTATTCCTATTACTACTTTGTCGTGGATCAAATCGACCTTGATTAATATCGGTGTGGATTACGGATTTCTGAATGACCGCCTGAGCGGTACGTTCGAAGTCTTCCAGCGTAAACGTACGGGATTGCCGGCCTTGCGTTATGATGTACTGGTTCCTACCGAAGTCGGTTTCTCACTGGCAAAGGAGAATTTGAATTCGGATTACCATAAAGGATTGGAGCTGGGTATTACCTGGCGCGACAGAGTGCGCGACCTGAATTATTCTATCGGTGGTAACTTCACCTTGGCTCGTAAGATGACGGGTGAATCTTACAAACCACGTTTCGGTTCAAGTTGGGACGAATACCGTAACTCTACCGAAAACCGTTGGGCAAACACCAACTGGGGATTCGAAGTAGAAGGACGTTTCCAGAGCTACGAACAGATACAAAATTATACAGTCGACAACGACGGACAAGGAAACTCGACCATGCTTCCGGGTGACCTGATCTTTAAAGACCAGAACGGTGACGGTGTGATCAACGACCTCGACCAGCGTCCGATCGGCTACGGTTTGTCGCAGTTGCCTTACATCAACTTCGGTTTGAATACCTCTTTCGAATGGAAAGGTATCGACCTCAAAGCCGACTTTGCCGGGGCTGCCGGACAATCTTATCACATGTGCTGGGAAGTCGCTTATCCGTTCCAGGGGGATGGAAACTCGACTGCTTATCTATTGACAGACTCCTGGCACCGTGCTGATCCGACAGATGCGAACAGCGAATGGATCGCCGGAAAATTCCCGGCTACACGCTATGCCGGAAACAATGTAAGTTTCAACAAATACTCCAGTTTCTGGATGCACAATACCTATTACATCAAATTGCGTACGTTGGAGCTGGGTTATACCTTGCCGAAGTCTATCAGCAACAAGTTCTTTGTTGATCGTCTGCGTATCTATGCAAACGCTTACAACCTGTTCAGCATCGACAACCTGAGCCAGTATCAGTTGGATCCCGAAATCCAGTCTAACAGCGCATTGGTTACACCTAACCTGCGTACGTTCTCATTCGGTTTTAATCTTAACTTCTAATTAATTGAATAGTATGAAAAAGAATTTATTATATCTCTTCGGTTCCGCCCTGTTAGCTTGTTCGATGGCAAGCTGCGACGAATGGCTGGGCAATACGGAACCTTCCGACTTCCTGACTACCGACCAGGTATGGAACGATAATACAATGGTGCAGGGTGTATTGGCAAACCTGTACAACGAAGTACCGAGTAACGGTACGCTCGATGACGACGTCAACTTCTCCCTGTACGACGACTTTATGTGGTGCGGACTGATGAACCAGGACGTGGAAACAGCACGCAACCAGATGGTCGCATACGCTTACGATATCTTCCGCTATTATAATTACGAATATATCTACAAGATCAACCAGGGAATCGAGGCATTGACGACCTCCATTCTTCCGGAATCGGATGTCGCCGTCTACGATGCCGAATTTCGTTTTCTCCGTGCCTATACCTATTTTCAGATGTGTATCCGCATGGGCGGGGTGCCGTTAGTGACGGCTACGCAGAGTTATACGCCGGGAATGGATATCACAGAACTTCAAACACCGCGTTCGAGCGAGGCGGAAGTATACGAATTTGTCTATAACGAATGTGTGGCTATTAAGGAGGCACTTGCCGCCAATAATGGGGTGAAATATGTGTCCCGTGCCAATAAATATACGGCTTTGGCATTGGGGAGCCGTGCCATGCTGTATGCCGGTTCGATCGCCAGGTACAATGCGGCGATGAGCAATCCGATACGTTCCGATTTGCAGGACGGAGTCGTGGGCATGAGCGGTGCCGATGCAAACGGGTATTATGAAAAAGCGCTGGCGTGTGCCGAAGAGATCATCAACGATGGAGTGTTCCGCCTTCAGGGGGTGGATGCTCCTTCAGCCGATGCTTTCTACAATGCTGTTTGTGCAAAGGACAACAATACTGAGGTTATATGGAGCAAGGACTATTCCGCCAGTAAGTTCCATACTTTCTCGTTTGCTAATATAGCACAGTCGATGAACGAAGACAACGACAATGGTTCCGATCTTTGTCCTACCTTGCAGTTGGTGGAATCGTATAATTTGTTGGATGGAACGGCTGGTCGCCTGGCCGATAAGGATGCCAACGGTAATTATATCGCTTACGATAACCGTGCCGATATCTTTGCCGGACGCGATTACCGCCTGCAGGGAACCTGTCTGCTTCCGGAGCAGGAGTTTAAAAGCGCACGGCTCGACGTACAGGCCGGTGTGGCTGTCTACCGGGACGGATCCTACCTTTTTATCGACGGTTCGGAACCCAATTCCACATACGATGCAGCTGAGAACCATCCCAATGCCGACGGTGGAAGTTTTGTTGGCAAAGACGGCCCTTTGAATCGTGCTACTTATACCAATACTGGTTTCAACCTGCGTAAGTTTGTGGATGCAACTGTCGGTTCATCTGCTCGCGGCCAGGGATCATATATCTGGTGGACATATTTCCGTATGGGCGAGGTCTATCTGAATGCTGCCGAGGCAGCGATGGAACTGGGGCAGACAGGCAAAGCTTTGCAATATGTAAATGCCGTGCGGCAACGTGCCGGATTCGGCGCCAATTCATGGACAACAGCAGACCTGACGATCGACAACCTGCTGCATGAACGTCGTTGCGAGCTGGCATTGGAGGATCACCGCTGGTGGGACTTAAAACGTCTGCGCAAAGCTCATTCTTTATGGAACGGTGTGCAGTCTGAAAATACAATGTTGTATGCTCTTTATCCCTATCGTGTAATCGGCGGCCCGGATAACGGCAAATATATCTTCGAACGTAAGATCGCCCCGCGTTTCAAAGCGCCACGTAATTTCCGGATAGGTAATTATTATACTTCTTTCAATCAGGATGATCTGAACAAAAATCCGAAACTGGTACAAAATCCGAACTACAATTAATTAAAGATGACAATATATATGAAAAAGATAGCTTTATTCCTATTCGCGGCCCTGGCTGCCGTATTCACCTCCTGCGAATACGACAACTTCGATGCCCCAAACACAACGCTGACCGGACGGATGGTTTACGACGGACAGCCTGTCAACGTAAAGAACAACCAGGTGAGTTTCCGCCTTTACGAACCGGGTTGGGAATTGTCGGCCAGCACTTATCTGACGGTGCAGGTGGCACAGGACGGTACGTTCAGTGCCAGTGTTTACACCGGCAAGACGTATAAGTTGATCCGTGTCGAGAATGTCGGCCCGTGGACGAACCCGACGGCTTCCGACACCATCACGGTGGAGAATTGCCGTAGCGGGGAGACGGTAGATATTCCGGTCACACCTTATTATCTGTTGGAGAATGCCGCTATAACCTGCAATAACAAGGTGGTTTCGGCTACTTGCAACGTACGTGAAATCACCGGGGGCAAGGCGATCGAGTTTGTTGGCCTTTACGCCGGCCGCAATGTGATTGTGGACGATACCTACAATTTCGGATCGGGTACCGGCTCGGTTACTACACCGGCCCAGGCTGGTAATCCGGTTTCACTGAGTCTCGACTTAAGTAGTTTGTCTGTCAACTCTACGTCCGGCTCTTTGCCTTCAAGCGGATTTATCTATGCCCGTATGGGGTTGAAGATAGAGGGGATCGATGCGATGGTTTATACGGAACCGTTTAAGGTTGGGATTTAGAAAAAATAGAACCTAAATAACAGACCTCGTAGGGGCGGGTTCTAAACCCGCCCAATATCGACA
>OGZX01001737.1_pt1 | contig 20344 bp, 18 predicted proteins | sample 1576881 | NCBI WGS metagenome assembly OGZX01 (sample SAMEA3541542, study PRJEB24748) | human gut metagenome | biome: human gut; feature: human-associated habitat; material: faeces | place: China | collected 2012
CTCCGATACCCAGGCGGATGACCTCTTGTTTAGGGTGCGTTATCCTGAAAGTATTAACCTTTTTAGCTATGTCTGAAAATAAGTAACTACCTGGTAGTTTTAAGAAATGTTCGTTTACTAATGCCATATGCTTGTTTTTGTTTTAAGTTATTTCTTTGTTAGTTGATAGTTGATAATTGATAATTCTTCATTGTCCATTATCCATTAATCTCAATTTCTCCGTCGAAAACTTTGGTTGCTCCGCCTGTCATAAGGATGTGCTTGGTTGCCACATCCCATTCTATAGTGAGCGAGCCCCCATCCATGATGATGATCGATTCTCTTCCTGCACGTCCTGTAAGGGCGGCGGCTACAGCGGTGGCACAAGCTCCGGTTCCGCAGGCCTGGGTGATGCCCGAACCCCGTTCCCATACGCGCATCCTTATTTTTCCTTCGCCCAGCACTTGGGCAAACTCTACGTTGATGCGTCCGGGGAAGAGAGGATGATTTTCCAGTTTAGGACCGATGGTGGGAAGATCTACTTTCGTGATGTCATTTACGAATATCACCAAGTGCGGGTTTCCCATTGACACGGTGGTTGCCACATATCGTTCTCCCTCTACTTCGATGGGTTGTTCTTTCATAGGTTTGGCGCCTTTGCCGTCATAGTCTGCCGGTTCGTCGGCGGGCATGCCCATATCTACTGTCACGGCTTCTACTTTTCCGTCGGCAACGTGCAGTTTCAGTACCTTTATGCCCGACAGGGTATCGAGTGTAATTTCCGTTTTTTTCGTCAGTTCGTTTTCATAGAGATACTTGCCTATGCAGCGGGTGGCGTTGCCGCACATCATGGCTTCCGAGCCGTCTGCATTGAAAATGCGCATACTGAAGTCCGCTTTCTCCGACCGGCCGATGAGTACCAGGCCGTCGCTGCCAATTCCTGTATGAGGCGCACTCCATATCTTCGAAACTTCTTCCGGGTTTTCAATGGGGTACTTGGTTGTGTCTACATAGATGTAGTCATTTCCTGCGCCTTGCATTTTAGTGAATTTTACAACTCTTGTCATTTTGCACTTTGTTGGTTAGTTAAAATATCCTTTTGTTTTATTTCACTGCAAATATACGACGTTTTGTTTAATGATTAATCAAAAGAATATCTATTTTCTATTTATTTTTAATCGAACTTTCAGTCGGTGCAAATATAAGCTATTCCTCTTTCAAATTAAAAGCACATAGCTTTATATTTGAATAAATTGTAATCAAGATGAAATCTTATTCCGAGTTTAAATAAGAAAAAAGATTGATTATTGGGGATATTGCTGCCTTTTTGAAAAGACAAAACCGCTTCGTTGTTGACATAATGAAGCGGTTTTCCTTGTTTTGCTTTCTAAATGTATGTATATGACTATTTCTTCTTTAAGATATCTTGCAATAATAGAGGTTCGTTGGTAGTAATGAAATCCACGCCTTGCCCGATGAGCCATTTCATATCTTTGGGGTCGTTTACGGTCCAGGCATTCACTTTCATACCCAAGTCGTGGCTCTCTTTGATCCATTCGGGATGCTTCTTGAATACGCTGAAATGGTAATCCGGCCCGGCGCAGCCCCATTCTTTGAGTTCTTTGGGGGCGATGTCGCCTTCCAGGTAGTAAACGGGTGTGCCTTGGGGGGCGAGGCGGATAAACTCTTTGGTGGCATGTTGGGAGAAGGTGATATACTCGGTGCGGTTTTCCAGTCCCATATCTTTTATCATCTTCACGATGCCCTCTACGGCGCGTGTTTCCTGTTCCGGGGTTTTGTGGGCTTTCAGTTCCAGGATGAGGCGGGCTTTCAGTTGCCGGGCTTTCTCCAGATATTGCTGTAGGGTGGGGAGTTGTTCGCCGTTATCCAACTGTACGGCGGTGCATACTTTGGCGGTGGCATCTTGCATGGTTACGCCTTTGAAGGTGTTGTCGTGGTTTACAACCAGTTGGTTGTCGGTGGTGAGCCATACATCGAACTCGGAAGCGTAACAGCCGATGGAATCCGCTTTTACGAGTGCGGCGATGGAGTTTTGTGCCGAACTGGCGGTTTTCCAAAAACCGCGGTGGGCAATGACTTGAGCATTTTGTGCTTGCATAGTGCCACATGCGGCAATCGCCAGGGCAGATGCAAAAAGAAGGTTTTTCAGATTCATTGTTATAAGTTGTTTGGTTTGGTAGCCAAAGATAATGTATGTTCAATGAATACAAAATAAATTACGACATTATTTAATAAGCCACACTGACGGTATTATTCTCTTGTGTGGCTCAGATATTCTTTTTGTTATTCCACTTCTGCCGAAACAGTGCGATAGGTTTCATTTTGTTTCACTTTTTTTGTATTATCTCGTATATCGTCTTTTCCCTTTTCTACTTTAAACATCTTGTGAACGGTTCTTCTTAACTTCAGCAGAAGTCTTTTTTCGAAACGTTTTCTTACCTTTGTCCCCGTTAATAAAAAAACGATTATGAAGAAACTTCATCCCATAATGTTTGCCGGTACGGGCAGCGATGTAGGTAAGAGTATCATTGCGGCTGCCTTCTGCCGTATCTTCCGCCAGGATGGCTATCGACCTGCTCCCTTCAAGGCGCAGAATATGGCGCTTAATTCGTACGCCACGCCCGAAGGGCTGGAGATAGGCCGTGCACAAGCCGTACAAGCTGAAACTGCCGGCGTGCCATGTCATACGGATATGAACCCGTTATTGCTGAAACCCTCTTCCGACCATACCTCTCAAGTAGTTCTTAACGGACGCCCCATTGGTAACCGCAGCGCCTATGAATATTTTCGCCGCGAAGGCCGTGAGGAACTGCGGCGCGAAGTGTGCGACGCTTACGACCGCCTTGCTTTGCGCTACAATCCCATCGTGTTGGAAGGTGCCGGCAGCATCTCCGAGATTAATCTGCGCGACACTGACCTCGTTAATCTGCCTATGGCTATGCATGCCGGTGCCGACGTCATTCTTGTGGGAGATATAGACCGGGGCGGTGTGTTTGGCAGTGTTTACGGCTCCATTCAGTTGCTTCGCCCCGAAGAACGGGAACGGGTAAAAGGAATTCTTATCAATAAATTCCGTGGCGATATCCGTTTGTTCGAGTCCGGTGTCACGATGCTTGAGGAGCTTTGCGGCATCCCCGTTGTGGGAGTGGTACCTTACTATAGGGATATATATATTGAAGAAGAAGACAGTGTAGCCCTCGCCACAAAGTCTCTCCGTGCGGAACAGGGCAAAGTCAACGTTGCCGTTATTCTGCTTCGACATCTCAGTAACTTCACCGATTTCAACGTTTTGGAACGCGATCCGCGTATCCACCTTTTCTATACCAACAATGTGGATGAACTGGCAAAAGCCGACATCATCCTGCTGCCCGGCAGCAAGAGTACGATTGACGATCTATACGAACTGCGCCGCAACGGTGTGGCGGGGGCGATTGTGCGTGCCCACCGTCAGGGTGCTACGGTGATGGGCATCTGTGGCGGCTATCAGATGATGGGGCAGGAGGTGCTCGATCCCGAACATGTGGAAGGAGAAATAGAGCGCATGCCCGGCTTGGGACTGCTGCCTGTTAGTACACGTATGATGGGGGAGAAGGTGACACGGCAAATTGCCTTTCGCTTAATTGATAATGAACAATGGACAATGGATAATTCCCAGCTCATGCAGGGTTATGAGATTCATATGGGCGAGACTGTTCCCGTCGATGCTCCGGCTTCTCCTTTGAATCTGTTGGAGGACGGGCACACCGACGGTTACTTTGTGGACCGTACGTGCATGGGGACATACATCCACGGCATTCTGGATAATCCGGGGTTTGTCGACTTCCTTCTTGAACCTTTTGCGGACAAACTTTCGCAGACTGCGGAAACCTTCGACTATCACCAATTCAAAGAAGAACAATACGATAAACTGGCCGACCACGTGCGCCGTCACGTCAACCTGCCGCTTATCTACCAAATACTGACCAGCCATGATTGAAGGACACGGAGATGATTCCTATAAATATGCCCGCCCGATAACGGCGAACTTCAGTTCGAATGTTTACAATCGGGTGGATCTGTCGGATCTGAAGGTGCATCTGTGCCGGTGTATCAATGGAAATGAGGCATTCTGTTCTCTTTCTTCCTATCCCGAACCGGAGCCTTATACGCTTGAGGCGCGGCTTGCAGCGAAGTACCGCTTGCCCGCCGAGTCCGTATGCGTGACGAACGGCGCTACCGAAGCTATCTATCTTATTGCCCAAACCTTCCGCGGAACAAATACTGCTATCTTGCAGCCCACTTTCAGCGAGTATGCGGATGCGTGCCGGATGCATGCCCATCGGGTGACTTCGCTCTATCAACTGCCTGCCGTACAAGAGGGGTATTGCTTGCCCGAAGAAGTGCGTATGCTTTGGCTTTGCAATCCCAATAATCCTACGGGCATGGTGGTAGATAAAGAGTATTTGACGGAACTTATAAACCGTAATTCGCAGGTTTGTTTCGTCATCGACCAGTCCTATGAGTACTTTACGTTGCGTCCGGTTTTTACTGCTGCCGAGGCTGCCGCTTTTCCCAATGTACTACTGTTGCACTCCATGACGAAACGTTATGCTGTCCCCGGTCTTCGCCTGGGATATGTTACCGGCCCGTCGAATCTGTTGCATCGGCTGCGCACTAACTGTATGCCGTGGTCTGTCAACCAGCTTGCCATAGAAGCCGGATTACATCTGTTGGTACACGATGTTCCCAATCCGTTGGATGTTGCTGCCTATTTGCAGGAGACGGCCCGTTTGCGTGCTTCCTTCGAGGCTTTGGGCGGTATGGAGGTTTGGACTACCGAAACGCATTTTATGCTGGTGCGCCTGCGTGTGGGCAAGGCTTCCGCCTTAAAGGATTATCTTGCTGAAAAGTATGGTATTCTTATTCGTGATGCCTCTAACTTCGATGGACTTGATGAGCATTTCTTCCGCATTGCCACACAGACGCGTGAGGAGAATGACCGGTTGGTAGAAGGAATTGCGAAATGGATGGAAGAAGGATGATATGGAAGATATACTGATTGTCCTGGGGCTTGCCCTTCATCTGAATCTGCCGTTGCTGGCTGCCTGGCTGCTGGATAGTTGGCTGGGCGATCCTGCCTGGCTGCCACACCCTGTGGTTGCTTTCGGCAAGGCAATTTCTTTCTTTGAACACCGGCTGAACGTAGGTAAAGCTCGCTTTCTGAAAGGAGCATTCACTACGTTGTTTCTGGTGGTGGCAGTCTATTTACTGACCTTTTTTCTGCTGCGTTGGGTGGGAAGTTCTTCCCGGGGCGTACTCCTCGGCCTGCAAATACTTCTTATTTTCTACTGTCTGGCGGGTACTACGTTAGTGCGTGAAGTCCGCATGGTTTTCGAAGCGGTGGACCGCTCATTGGAAGCGGGACGAACACAGGTGGCGCGTATTGTAGGGCGCGATACTTCCGAACTGTCTGCACAAGAGGTTCGCACTGCTGCTCTCGAAACCCTTGCCGAGAATCTGAGTGACGGGGTGATTGCCCCTCTCTTCTGGTTTGTGCTTCTGGGTGTGCCCGGTATGCTTGCCTATAAAATGGTGAATACGCTCGACTCCATGATAGGATATCGCAACGAACGCTACCGCCAATTCGGTTGTTTCGCCGCCCGTCTGGACGATGTTGTCAATTATGTTCCCGCCCGCCTCACCGCTTTCCTGATGGTGCTGGCTTCCGGGCGGCTTTCCCTGCTGGCTTTCGTCGGCAAATATGGCAGTCAGCACGCCAGTCCCAATTCCGGTTATCCCGAAGCTGCTCTTGCCGGTATCCTGAACTGCCGCTTCGGTGGCCCTCATAATTATTTCGGCGAGGAAGTTTGGAAACCTTACATCGGACATCACGACCGGCCCTTTTCCACGGAGGATATGCATGTGGCTGTCCGCATCAATCGCCGTGCCGAGGCTCTGATGGTTGTAGCGGTCGTATTGACTGCCACATTCGTTTCTTTTTACTTTTAATGCGTCGTTATTTTAACAGATGCTTTGCTCTTTGAAAACTTTGTGATATATTTGCACGTGCTGTTGCAGCTCCGGAGATCACATTGATGCACAAAATGAAACAACATTCATGGGTAATATACTAAAATACACACTTTGGCTTCTCTTCTGTACCGGCAGTGCATTACTTGCCTCGGCAGCTGACATTTCAAACTCTATGGAGGAGAATGAAGACGATGCGGTTCATGAAGTTATTTCTACTTTCCACAATAGCATGGGGTTTGATTATCTGACAAAAGAAGAATGTGACTCATTGAATGCCGACAGTCTGCTTGCTGAATTGAATGACTCCAAACACTATTATTCCTATTTTGACTTCGGCAGGATACTGACCAAATCATACCTCTTTCGTGGAGAAGTGCGTCTGGCCATCGCTCTGAGCGACCAGATGTACTCCAAAGCCCGAGCTCTTTCTTATCCCATTGGCAATGCCCTTGCCTTGAATGCCATGGGAGAAGTTTATTCCTATACGGACAGGTTGAAGGAAGCGGGCATCGCTTACGAAAAAGCGCTGGAACTGCTGGATGGCATGAAGGAAGAAGATGTGCACATCAGGATACTATTGACCGAGTTGATAGATTATAGCCTGCACATACAGAACCCGGTTGCCGCTTCACGTTACCTTTCTCGCCTGAACAGTTTTCCTGAAGAAGAACTGTCGGTGCAGGAACTGGCTATACGTCATATAGCCAATGCCTCTTACCTGTTGTTTAAAAAGGATGTGAAAGCCGCCCGTGAACATTTGGACGAAGTGGAACAACTCCGGACAAAATTGATACCGGGTATACAAGAGTATTTGCTGATTGTGAATGCCAGGTATCTGGTCGCTTCCGAAGATTATGAGATAGCGTTGGCCACGTACAACGAGTTCCTGCAGACCGAATGTGCCCGCATGAACCATGCTTTATATAAGGAGACGTTGCAAGAGAAAGCAGACTTGTTGCTGACAATGGGGCAGAAGGATGAAGCCTACGCTCAGTTCCAGAAGCTGTTCTCGTATATCAAGTCCTCTTTTGAAAATAACTACCCAAAGGAAATAGATCAACTTTGCACCCGTTTCCAAGCCGACCAACTGGCGTATCAGAATGAACATGACCGCATCGTTTCCATGCGTTTTTATTTGGCGGGCATCTTTGTCTTCGTGTTGCTGTTGATGGTTCTCCTTATTCTCGGCTGGAAGAAGATTTTCCGCCTGAAACGTTCCCAGCAGTGCCAGGAGGCGATGAAGGAAAAGGCGGAATTGGCTATACAGCGGAAGAATCTTTTCTTATCGAACATGAGCCACGAGGTGCGCACCCCATTGAATGCCATAGTCGGTTTCTCCGCTGTGCTGACTGATGATGACGAATCCTTTGATGATGAATCGCGCCGGGAGTTCTCCGAGATTATCAAGGTCAATTCTTTCCAACTGCTGAAACTGATTAACGATATCCTGGACTTTTCGGACTTTGAAAACGACAATATCACGTTCAACATACAGGAGCATGATGCTGTGAAATTGTGCCGTGAGGTAGTGGAAACTGTGGTTGCTTCACGCAAGATGCAGGTGGAAATGCGATTTGAAACGGAACTGCCTGTATTGATGCTGGATGCGGACGACGCCCGTCTCCGTCAGGTGTTGATAAACTTGTTGGTCAACGCCACCAAGTTTACAGAAGAGGGATCCATTGTGTTGGAATTGAAAATGGCTGATGACGGTACGGCGCTCTTCTCTGTGACCGATACCGGGTGTGGTGTTCCGCTGGAAAAACAGCAATTGATTTTCGAACGGTTCGAGAAGTTGAACGATTATGTACAAGGGAGCGGACTGGGCCTATCCATCTGCCAGTTGATAGTGAAATATATGAATGGCAGGCTGTGGATAGACAGTGAGTACACGCATGGTGCGCGTTTCTGTTTTACGCATCCTTTGAAGTATAAACCTGTATCACATGAGGAAACAACGCCATGAAACGAACTCTACTCATCATATACAGCTTGCTTTGCGGATGCTTCTGTCCGTTGATGGCGGACGATGCCGATGCCTTGCGGTATCAGGACAGCATTCTGCAGGTGGCTGATGCCCTTCCCGCCACGTTGGCGCGGCTGACGTATCTTCGCGATATGGCTTATAAGCATCAGTATGCGCCCTATAATATGACTTTTTCTACCCGCCTGTACGAAGAGGCGAAGCAACAGGGGAATGTGTTTTATGAAAATCTGGGGGCTTACTATCTGGCATCATGTTATGACAAGAAGCACGATGCAGACAGCCTGGCACATTGGGTTGATATCCTGAAAGAGCTTGTTCCCCAAGTCGGTACATACGATTATTATCTGGAACAGAAGGCGGCTGTCAGTCGTGCTTTAGCTTCTAAAAGGCAGATAGAAAAAGCCGTGTATGTGGCCAAAGAAACATTGGAAGAAGCAGTGCGCCATCGCAGCAATAACGGAAAGATAGCTGCATGCAATAGCTTGGGATGCGCTTATGGTGTATCCAGTCGCCCCAAAGAGGCATTGGACACTTTCCTGGAAGCCTATAAAAGTTTTTCCCCTCAAACCAAAGCGAGTTTGAAAATAGATATTTTGTCACGCATAGCCCAGGTGTATGGCAATTCGGGGCGCGATAGCCTGAGGCTTCCCTATTTGCTGGAAATGGACAGCACTTTACAGGAAGTTATTTCCAGAGAACCGGAAACTCGGAAGAACTGGACCAATTTTGAAATAGACTGCCAGATAAAGTACATTCTCCATTACTTTAGTGTGGATCTTGACAAAGCGCACGAACATATCGAAATGGCGAAGAAACTGTATGGCCCGCATGTAGATCCGGTATTCTGGCTGAACATTCAATTGATACAACTCCAGTACTACAATAGGACTGATGAACCCGATAAAAGTATTGCTCTGATAGACGAGGTTACTTCTACAGTACTGAACAACTATGTATCTACTTTTGCCACGCTGATAACCTATAAGGCTAACATACAATACGGGCAAGGAGATACAGACGGTGCTATCGAAAGCCTTCGCTACCTGATACAGACGCAGGATTCTCTGAATAATGCTTTCTCTGCCAGCCAGCTGCAACAGGTAAAAGAAATCTATCACATTGATGAGTTGTTACTGGAAAAGCAGAAGATTCAAGACACTAATTATCATAGGGGCGTTCTGTTCCTGGCAATTATCCTGCTGTTGGCGCTGCTTTTCTACCTCTATACGCACTATCTTTCCAGAAAGATTGCGGTTGTAGAGAAACATACAGCCGAAGCTGCCTTGCAGGCGGAGACGGATAATATTGCCAAAGACCGTCTGAAGTCGGAGATCAGCCATGATATACGTACTCCGCTGAATGTGGTGGTGGGTTTTGCCGAATTGCTGACCGGAACGGAAGATTTGGACAAAGATACCAAGAAAGAATACGGGCGGATTATCCAGGTCAATGCAGAAAGCCTGTTGAGTTACGTCAACAGTATTCTGGAACTGTCCCGACTGGAATCCGGCAAGACCAAGTATGAGCAAGAAGTGTGTGATGTATTGCATTTATGCCATAAAGCGATGCTGGTCATCAATGAGCAGGAAAACTCATCTGTATCTGTGACCTTGCAAACAGAAATCGACAGGCAGGAGATACGGACTGATAAAAAATGGTTTGAGACATTGCTTACCAGTATGCTGATGCCCCTGGAGAATGATTCAGAATGTTACCGGGCCGTTATTCGTATCAAACGGGATATGGCCAAATCCGTTCTCTGTTTCGATGTGATCGATGCTCCGCTTGCAAGGGCTCATTTTGAAAATAAGACGAGCCTGATTCGTCATGAGATCAATGCACACTTCATCCACTACTTTGGCGGCATATACAAAGTGCAAGCCGAGGCAGAAGAAGGGCCTACCATTTCGTTTACTATTCCTTACTGAGGCTGATGCGGACAATGCCGCCGTATGGGGTTAATGCATTGAAAGCTTCTTCCCATTGCAGAGTGCCGGCATAAATTTGTGCACAAATCAATACGCCGCCGTGGGCAAAGATAGCTACCCGGTCGTAAGGTTTCTTCTTCAATTCTTCCAGAAACAGGTTGACGCGCTGGTATAGCATGGTAAAGGATTCTCCACCGGTGGCGGCTACATTCAGGTAATCGTTATACCACTCTTGCAAGCGCGGATCATCATTGTTGTCGAAAGGCTTCATTTCCCAATTACCGAAGTTAATCTCCATAATCCGCTTGTCGCGTTCGGCATCCGGATAGCCACAGTAGGTGGCAAGGCGTACGCAGCGGGTGAGGGGACTGGTATAGACGTGATCGAAAGGAAGATATGCTTTCAGATTCCCGGCTGTGACGGCGGCTTCTTCTTCGAAGGTCGGTTTCAGGGGAACATCTGTTTGCCCGTAACATACTCCGGGGGGAACATCTACTGAGGTGTGGCGAATTAGTGTTACTTCCATATTATGATGGTATTAATGATAATATAAAGGGATCGTTTCATATTGGGTCATAAAGTCTATACCATAAATAGCATAGACATAGATTAGAATAAGGTTTCCGATGTAGAAAGACAGTTCACAAAGTAGGAAAACGGCTCCGCAGCAGTCGCCGGTATAGCCTTGCAAGCGCCGTTTCATGAGCCGGTACAGAAGAATAAAGGTGAGTACCGGAAACAGGAGTGCAGGCCACATCTTCAGGGGAAGGAGCAATACGAAGGGCAATATTCCGCATATGGAAGCTACCGCCCATTCGCTTTTGCTCATGCGGTTATATACTACCTTTGCCTTACTGTCTTCTTCTTTCCGGGCATAGGGCAGGCAGTTTACAATCTGTGATGCACAGAACTTAGACCAGCAGTCTCCACTAAAAACGAGGATACAAAGAAAATTCAAGGGGAGATTGCGGAGTTGCAGCAACAACAGGAAATAGAATATCAGTCCGATGACTCCATAACTTCCGATATGGGAATCTTTCATAATGGCAAGAGTCCGTTCGCGGGTGTTTCCACCGCCAAAGCCATCGAAGAAATCAGCCAGTCCGTCTTCGTGCAGGCATCCGGTAATGAGCAGGCGTGTGATGATAGCGATGATCCATGCAAGTGATATGGGAAGTATATGCCCCGTCAACCACAGAACTCCTGCCATGATGCCACCTGTCAGCCAGCCCACCAGTGACCAGTAGGGTACTACGTGCTTGAATGTTTCTGCGGGCACCTCTCTGATTTTCCAGAAGGGTAGCCGCGTGAGGAATATAAATGCTGCCAATATATTGTTCATAGTATGTTGCTTTAAACTCTGTGAGACTCTGTGCCCTCTGTGGTGAAACTAAAAGTATTTAGTAATGGAAGCATGCGCAAAGTTATCCATTTCGTTTATCATCCGCACGGCGGAATCTACAATAGGATAAGCACAAATAGCTCCCGTTCCTTCGCCCAGCCGTAAACCTAAGTTCAGTAACGGTTTGGCATGTAGAGCGTCGAGTACCGACTTATGACCGACTTCGTCGCCGCAATGTCCGAAGATGGCATAATCCAGTACCTCGGGATGGAGCTTGCTGGCAGCAAGAATGCAGTTGGTCATGATGAATCCATCTACCAGGATAACCATTTTCAATTCGGCGGCTTGCAGCATGGCGCCTACTGCCATCACCATTTCCAGTCCGCCAAAGTAGCGGATAATGTCGCGGGCGGAGTTGTCGCCTTTGTAGTTTTCAAGGGATTGCTTCAATACTTCATATTTATGGCGGATACCAGTATTGTCCAATCCGCTCCCTGCGCCTACACATTGTTCCAAAGGGATACCGGTAAAGCAGGTCATCCATAAAGAAGAGGAAGACGTGTTCCCGATACCCATCTCGCCGAAACTAAGCACATTACTGCCTTCCTCGTGGCAACGGCACACCACTTCGGCACCCCGTTCCAGACAAAGATTCATTTCTTCTTCCGTCATGGCAGCTTCGTGCAAATAGTTGCGGGTACTTTTGCGCACTTTCATATTGATGATACCACTTTCGTATGGCAGGTCATAATCTACACCGGCATCTACAATCTTCAGGGTAAATCCGTGCTGGCGGCAGAGGAAATTTACGCCTGCACCCCCATGAAGAAAGTTACTGATCTGTTGCCAGGTAATTTCTTTGGGTGAGAGGCTGACTCCTTCGTCTACAATGCCATGATCGGCGGCGAAGATGATGTTTTGCGGATGTTGCAGGGTGGGGGTGAGCGTCTGCTGGATAAGCCCGATTTGGAGTGCCAGTTCTTCCAGTGTGCCCAGTGAACCTTTGGGTTTGGTCAGATTATTGATTTTGTCTGTTAATGCCGGACGTATGGCTTCGTCCGGGCGGGTGATATGAAATGTTTTCATCAGTCTTATAGCTTTACTTTTATAGTTTTGTTTTAATCTTCACGGGAATACCGGACACCATCAGTATTACTTCATCGGCACGGGCGGCAATGTACTGGTTCATCCAGCCTTGCATATCCGTAAACTTACGTTGTAGTTCATTGTCGGAAGTTGCCCCCATGCCTATCTCATTGGTCACGAAGATAAAAGTGGCATCTTGTTCGGTGAAACGGTCGAACTCTTCTTTAGCGGCAGTTAGTGCACGGTCTATGTCAGCATTCATGTCAAAGAAAAAGTTGGTGCACCACAAGGTTACGCAGTCTATCAGGACAACTCGCTTTTTCAGGTGATGTCGGCTGAGAGCCTTTTCTTCCTCTATATTAGTCCATTCTGTTCCACGTCGTTCCTGATGCCGGATAACCCGTTGGCGGAACTCTTCGTCCCAAATGCGTGCAGTGGCAAGGTAAACGGGATTGGGAGAGAGGCTAAGGGCTAACTTTTCAGCATGTGTGCTTTTGCCCGAACGGGCTCCGCCGGTGATTAGTATGATTCGTTTCATGATACCTTGATGTTATGGGAAGCAAATGTACATGATTTCTGTGGTAGTGGCAAGGAATATGTGTCGGAATCTACACCGGAAACAGGAAATAATTAAAGATTCTCTTGCTCCTTTTTGAAAGAAATTATTAACTTTGCCGCCGGTTTCATAACAAAGGAAGTGAAATCATTTGCGGCAGTAGCTCAGTTGGTAGAGCATCAGCTTCCCAAGCTGAGGGTCACGAGTTCGAGTCTCGCTTGCCGCTCTGTTGAAGATCAGGGAGTTACTAATAAGTGGCTCCCTCTTTTTATGTACTTTCCTTACTCATTCCAAGACATAATGCATGTATAGGGGAAGAACTTGTTGCCGGTTACTAAATACTAAATCTTCCGTAGGCAATTCATAATCGCCCGACATCTGTTTACTATTCATCTGATAACTGTTTAATTATCGTTCTACATATGTCAGACGAATAAAATATGAATTCCGGACGATTAGTTTTTAGTGTCTGAGATATTAGTTTATAGTAATCCCAATATAGCTCCTTTAAGTTATGAGTATAATTTTAGATATCTTCCTTATATTATTATCATTTTTGTAACTTTGCTATCACCTTCTTGTAACACTTTCCCCCCATCTTTGCAGCATCAAAAAGATAAGGAGGCTTGAATATGAAACTGAACAAAAATGACTATACCGTAGAGGCGGCAGCCGGCGGTGGTTTTTACGCTTATTTTATGAATAATGTGTTGTGCAGTGCTTACGGTGAAACACTCGACGAAGCCTGCGAGAACCTGGAACATGTTGTCGACGATTTCGTCAGCGATATGTATATGGTCGAAGAATTTGTCTGATACATTGATTTTTACACACGAACAAATTCATCCTTTTTACGTATTAATTCCATAAATTCTCTTGAAGTCATGCCTGTGCGATGCCGGTGTGACTTTTGTTTTATCATCGAATTGTCATATTCTTTACACTCTGATGTAACACAAAAGCATGACATTTGCAACAACTAAAAACACAATGCTATGCGTTTACGTACTTTTTATCCTACGATTGTGCTGTCTGATATTCACCTGGGCACATCAAATTCTAAGACAGTAGAGGTCAGCAATTTTCTGAAGTCCGTCAATTGCCGCCGACTGATACTCAATGGTGATATCATTGACGGGTGGGCTTTGAAGAGAGGCGGAACTCGCAAATGGCAGGCAAAACACACGGATTTCTTTAAGGTTATCATGAAAATGATGGAGAAACACGGAACGGAAGTGGTGTATGTTCGGGGGAATCATGATGATTTTCTGGACAGCCTTGCGCCCATAGAATTCTATAATATCAAAATAGTGAAAGAATTCATTCACGAAAGCTGTAGCAAACGCTACTACGTGACGCATGGGGATATATTCGATACGGTGACCACAAAGATTAAGTGGCTGGCCCAGTTGGGTGGCATGGGCTATGATTTCCTGTTGTGGATGAACAGCGTCTACAACAACTATCGCGTACGCCACGGATTGCCTTATTATTCTTTGTCCCAAGCAGTCAAACAAAAAGTAAAGTCGGCTGTTTCCTATATCTCAGACTTTGAAAAAGAATTGGTGAAGTTTGCGCGGGCACGCAAGTGCGACGGGGTAATTTGCGGCCACATCCACCATCCTGCCAATACTTTTTATGACGATATTTATTATCTGAATTCGGGTGATTGGGTGGAAACACTTTCTGCTTTGACAGAGGATGAGAATGGAAACTGGGATATTATATACTACAATGAGGTGCAGGCGGGCGAGCAGGATGAAAAGGTTCCAGCTGCCTCATAAATTATAACTTATAACTTACGAAGTCATGAAAGTTCTTTTTATTGTTCAAGGAGAAGGCCGGGGACATCTGACGCAAGCCATTACTATGGAAGAACTGTTGCGTCGCAATGGCCACGAGGTTGTGGAAGTGCTGGTGGGAAAGAGTAATTCACGCCGTTTGCCCGGTTTCTTTAATCGTAGCATCCAGGCTCCGGTAAAGCGCTTTCTCAGTCCTAACTTCATGCCGACACCTGCCAACAAGCGGGTCAGTCTGTCACGCAGTGTGGCATATAATACTGCAAAACTTCCTACCTATATAAAAAGTATAAACTATATACATCACCGCATAGAAGAAAGTGGCGCCGACCTTGTTATCAACTTCTACGAATTGCTTACGGGGTTGACTTATCTTTTTTTCCGTCCTTCCGTACCACAAATCAGTATCGGGCATCAATACCTCTTCCTGCACCGTGATTTTGAATTTCCCGACAAGAACGGAATCAACTTATGGTTGCTCCGCTTCTTTACTCGCCTCACTTGCCTGGGAGCACAACGAAAATTGGCTCTCTCGTTCCGTGAGATGGAAGATGACGAAGAAGAACATATCCATGTTGTTCCGCCTTTGTTGCGAAGGGATGTCCTTTCGTGCGAAGGAGCCGAAGGGGATTACCTTCATGGATATATGGTAAACTCCGGTTTTGGGGAGAGCATTCGTGATTGGCATCGTGCGCATCCCGAAGTTCCTCTTCACTTCTTCTGGGATAAGCAGGGCGAAGAAGAAGTGTGCCGGATTGATGATACTTTGAGCTTTCATCAGATTGATGATGTCAAGTTCTTGCGATATATGGCGGGCTGTAAGGCCTATGCTACCACAGCCGGGTTCGAGTCTGTTTGCGAAGCTATGTATCTGGGCAAACCCTTGTTGATGGTTCCTGCACATATAGAGCAAGATTGCAATGCTCATGATGCTGCCCGTACCGGTGCAGGTATTATTTCCGATAGTTTTGACTTGGAGCGTTTGTTGGAGTTTTCCGAGGATTATCGCCCGGATGCCACTTTCCGTTACTGGGTTCGTAGTTGCGATTGGCGCATCTTGCGGCATATAGAGAATGGGATGTCTTTGTCACATTATCCGTCTCCCGCTTTTCCGTATCCGTATTGTAATATGTCTGACATGGCTTTGTAGCGCCTGTTACTTACTTTTGCCAGCAAATTTTAGGAAAATAAGATGATTAGTAAAAAGGTTGTATCAGAAGCATATATTGATCGTGATTTAAGTTGGATGTACTTTAATCATCGCATTTTGCAAGAAGCGACAAAAACACATGTTCCTTTACTGGAAAGGCTGAGTTTCCTCGGTATATACTCAAATAATTTGGATGAATTCTTTCGTGTCCGCATGGCTACGCTCAACCGTATTGCCGAGTGCGAAGACAGAAGCCTGCGCATGGAAAGGGAACGTGCCAAGCATCTGATAAAACAGATCAATAAACTGAATAACAAGTATTCCAAAGAATATGAACATGCCATTCATGAAACGAATAGGCAGTTGGGAGAAGAGAATATCTGCCTGCTGAAAGAAAATGAATTGGATGAAGAGCAGCAAATGTTTATCTGCGAGTTTTATCGCCAGAAGTTGAGCGGTTTTGTCAGTCCTGTATGGCTGTCGGCGGTCAAACAACTTACCGACGAGACGGATGAGAACATCTATTTGGGCATCAAGATGCAGGCTCATGGAAGAAAGAGTTTTGATTATGCATTGATAGCGCTTCCGGTTGCTGAATGTGGGCGTTTCGTACGTCTGCCGGACAAAGAGGGGAAGAATTTCTTGATGTATTTGGATGATGTGATACGCTATTGCCTTCCGATGATTTTCTCAGGTCTGAATTACTTGAGCTATGAAGCCTATGCCTTTAAATTTACGAAAGATGCGGAGATGGAAATTGATAATGACTTGCGTAACGGCATGCTGCAAAAGATTTCCAAAGGTGTAAAGAGTCGTAAGAAAGGAGATGCACTCCGGGTGATATACGATGATAAAATGCCGAAGGATCTGCTGAGGCGTGTCATGAATAAGTTGAGCCTGGATAAACTGGATACAGTGTTAGGTGGTGGACGCTATCATAACCATAAGGACTTGATGTCGTTTCCCGATTGTGGGCGCAAGGATCTGAAATATCCTATATGGGCGCATGTCATAAAACCCGAATTGAATAGCGGTGAGAGTCTGCTGAAATTGATACAGAAGGGTGACCGCTTTATCCATGTTCCTTATCATAGTTTCGATTATTATATCCGTGTATTGCAAGAGGCTGCCGTCAGCAGAGAGGTGAAGGCCATCAAGACTACGCTCTATCGCCTTGCCAAGGACTCCAAAGTAGTGAAGGCACTGATTTGCGCGGCACGCAACGGAAAGAAGGTGACGGTGGTTATCGAGTTGTTGGCACGCTTTGATGAGGCATCCAATATCGGCTGGTCAAAAAAGATGCAGGACGCGGGTATCCAGGTAATCTTTGGGGTAGAAGGCCTGAAGGTACACTCCAAGATTACGCATATCAGCATGAAGACAGGAAATGATATTGCGTGCATCAGTACGGGAAACTTTCACGAAGGCAATGCCCGTATGTACACCGACTATATGCTGATGACTGCTGCCCGAAATATTGTATCTGACGTCAATCGTGTGTTTACATTTATTGAGAAACCATATTCTCCCGTCCGTTTCAAGGAACTGCTGGTTTCGCCTAATGAGATGAAGCAGAAGTTCGTCAAACTGATTAATGACGAGATAAAGAATAAGCAGATGGGCAAAGTGGCTTATATCCGTATCAAGATAAACCACATCACGGATGCAACGATGGTGAAGAAGCTTTACGAAGCATCTGCCAATGGCGTACCTGTTGATTTGTTGGTGCGTGGTAACTGCTCTTTGATGACCGGTATTCCTGGGCTGAGTGATACGATACGCATAAACGGTATTATAGACCGCTATCTGGAGCATTCGCGTATCTTTATATTTGCCGCAGGTGGAGAAGATAAAACTTTCATCGGTTCGGCAGACTGGATGCCGCGCAATCTGGATAATCGTATAGAGGTGATTACGCCTGTCTATGACCCGGAAATTAAGGCTGATTTACGGAAGGTAATTGATTTTGGCCTTCGGGATAATTGCCAGGGAAGCATTGTAGACGGGAGTGGGGAGAACCTGCCTTGGACAACGAATAGTGAAATGCCATTCCGGTCGCAGGAAGAATTGTATAAGAGTTATAAATTATGAATAATAGGTGTTATGCTGCTATTGACATCGGCTCCAATGCCGTGCGGCTGTTGATAAAGAATGTCAAGGATGATGAGAATCTGGTGAATAAAAGCCTTTCTAAAGCAATGATGCTTCGTGTGCCGTTGCGCCTAGGTTTCGATGTGTTTTCTTTGGGGGAGGTCTCTGAGGTGAAGACCATTAAACTGCGTAGATTGATGAAGGCTTTTCGCCAATTAATGAAGATTTACGAAGTAACTGACTATCGGGCTTGTGCCACTTCGGCTATGCGTGATGCAAAAAACGGAAAGGCTATCATTAAGAAGATTTTGAAGGATACCGGGATCAGTATCGAAGTTATCGATGGCCAGGAAGAAGCCCGGATGATCTATAATAACCACATAGAGTGCCTGGAAGACCGCACGGGAAATTATATTTACGTAGATGTAGGCGGGGGCAGTACGGAAATTAATCTGCTGACCAATGGAGAATTGGTACAATCTCTTTCTTATAACATAGGTACAGTGCGTATGCTGAGCAATGCTGTAAAAGAGGAAACCTGGATACAAATGAAAGACGATCTTGCCCGCCTGACTGCCGATTTTCAGGGAATCAATATTATCGGTTCGGGCGGTAACATCAATAAACTCTATCGGCTTGCCGATAAGAAGGACAAGAAGAAGCTCCGTTTACCCGTAACCTCTTTGCAGGCATTGTATGAGGAGTTGAAACCGCTTACTCCCGAACAACGGATGAAGCAGTTCAGTTTGAAAGCTGACCGTGCTGACGTAATTGTTCCAGCTGCCGAGATATTCCTGACAATTGCCGGAATAGTGAAAGCAGAATACGTACACGTGCCGGTTATCGGTTTGGCAGATGGCATTATAGATAATCTATATGCCAAAAGCCTGGAAACCGAATAATTAGCCTTTTCTTGCTTACTTTTTTCTTTTTAGGAAACGATCTGTCAGCCACTTCCGTACCGGCTCGTCGTATAGCTTCAAGCATGCGTAGGCAAGCACAAAAGCACCGACAAAAGTCAGTATCATATAAGGAATACCTTGGACAATCGTTGCGTTGGTGTTGTAAGCCCAGGCCGTATAGGTATATACCAGTGGATAATGGGTGATATAAATAGGATATGAAATATCACCCAGAAACTTGCATACAGCAGTAGATCGTTTGCCGGTTACCTTGCCACCTGCTCCCATAGAGACGATGATGGGGAAAATACAGATGATGCAGAAAGACTCATATATTCCGTTCATCCAGTAACCGTCTTCGCCACCGATGCGGGGCATGGAAAGCATTACTACAATCAGCAGGCTGCACCACCAGAATGCACGTTTCTTGATGCGTATCAGCCAGCCGAGACGGGATAAAAGCAATCCGCCAAAGAAAGGGTACATCAGTCGCACAAATCCTACGTATTGTTGTTCCCAATTCAATGCCCATCCGCCAACAATGTCGCCTGAAGGTGCTGTCAGGCAACGGTATACTGTAAAGCAACCGGCCACAAATACCAGGATAGATAAAGCCACTTTATTGAACTTGCGTATAAACAATGCGTACAATATATTGCCTATATATTCATAGTATAGTGACCATGCCGGGCCATTCAGCGGGTGCATTTCCGTCCATCCGCGAATATCCCATTTCAGTGGAAGGGGAAGTAAAGTAAATCCCAGCAACATCACCAACAGCATATTGCCGATGGATGTATTTTCGATAAATGGGAAACAAGGGGATTCTTGAAAATAGAAGAAAGCGGCTCCTACAATACTGCCTATGATTACCATAGGATGCAGACGGATTATACGGCGTTTAAAGAAAGTACCGATACTCATTTGGTTCCAGCGGTCATCATAGGCATAGCCGATTACAAAACCTGACAGCATAAAAAAGAAGTCTACTGCCAAGTAACCATGATTGATGATTTGATGGAGATGGCTGCCACCGGAATGTGCTTCAAAGAGATGGAAGATAATAACCATAACAGCTGCTACACCGCGAAGTCCGTCCAGAATTTCATAATGCGGCTTTGAAGCCAAATATGTGGTCTGTGTGTTCATTTGAGTATATGATGTTTGTTAATTCGGGCACAAAGATAGAAAAGTTTTCTATACTTGTTCCCGTTTATTAGTGGCTTCTGCTTGCTGTTTCACCATTTTCTTTGTTTTTTCTTCTCAAAACGCTCTTTTCTCTAAGTTTTTTGTAAATTTGCACCCTTAAAATAAAGAGGGTATCTCCTAAATGATAGGAAAATAGCTTCTATTGTAAGTTGTAAATAGTAAAATCTGATATAAAAGATGGCAAAGAAGTTTGTTGAGTATTCACAATTCGACCTCTCGCAGGTAAACAAGGAAGTGTTGAAGAAATGGGACGAGAACGGGGTTTTCGCCAAGAGTATGACA
>OGZX01001741.1_pt1 | contig 20277 bp, 18 predicted proteins | sample 1576881 | NCBI WGS metagenome assembly OGZX01 (sample SAMEA3541542, study PRJEB24748) | human gut metagenome | biome: human gut; feature: human-associated habitat; material: faeces | place: China | collected 2012
AACGTAGGCGGTCTGCCTTCCGTTGTAGATTTTGAAGAACTGATCGAACCCCTGCGTCTGCTGTTCAAAGATGAAGTACGTCAGATGGGTCTGGAACTGGGTCTGCCTGAACATCTGGTATGGCGTCAGCCTTTCCCTGGTCCCGGTCTGGGTATCCGTGTAATCGGTGAAGTAACAGAAGATAAACTGGAAATCCTGAGAGAAGCAGATGCAATCTTCCGTGAAGAAATTGCAAAAGCTGGTTTGGATAGAAGCATCAACCAGTACTTTGCTGTTATCACAGACGTTCGTTCCGTAGGCGTTATGGGTGACTTCAGAACATATGACTACACTATTGCTCTGCGCGGTGTAACAACAACCGACTTTATGACAGCTGACTGGGCAAGAATTCCTTATGATGTCTTGGATCGTATCTCTGTCAGAATTGTAAATGAAGTAAAACATGTAAATCGTATTGTGTACGATATCACTTCCAAACCACCTGCAACTATCGAGTGGGAATAATTATTAAAGTCCTGCAAGCCTTGTATTTCAAGGCTTGCAGGACTTTTTTTGTGGGTATATTATATTTATTTGTCCAAAACGAATAGCAATTATCCATAAAGTTGTGTAGGATAATTTTTCGTTTTGTCTACAGTTTCCTGTGGTAATGAATGACGCATTTGCTTTTAGGAGCCTTTGGGACTTGAATGTTTTTCTTAATTTTCATATGTTTTTATCAAATTCTTCTTGAGTTAAAGCAAGAAGTTTCCTTTCGATGATTAGTTATTTATTTCATTTAAGTAATATGTCCCGTTTTTTCTTCTTAGATACATATATGCATAGATAGCATTCATACTTCAAAATAATGAATGATTTGTATTATAGAAATTGAAAATCCAGTAAGGGAAATCGTTAAATATATTATAGAATCGCCGAGAATTCAGATTATAGCTATAGAAAATAGGATTGGGATATAGAAAGGGTTGGACTTATGAAATATAAAACAAGAATTTTTATTGTACCAACTGCGATATTATGTGCATTGTGTACGACAGCATTTGCTGGTAATGCAGTAAACGAAGAAAAGTATTTCAAAGTAGATGGGGAGCCTTATAAAGGCATTACAGCAATTGATGCAAATTCAGTGTTAGCGCAAGGAGCGACAGGACGGACTTCTACAGACTATTATGGTGTTAGAGCTGAAATTGTACAGGAGAATCATGCTGCAGAAATTACAGGCTTGGCGTGTGCCTATAAAAAGGCTGGGAGCCTTGGAAAATTTGCAACGGTATTGCGCAATGGAGTGATTGGCAGCCCATATTTTCCATGTGAAGTTACGGATGTTTTCGCTTGGAAAAGATATATTCAGGAATCTATGCATAGTTCACCCAATCAAGGGGTAAGCCACAGCCATTCTGGGATTGAAGCTCAAACAAATGAAAATGATCAGATTGATTTAGAATCTGCTGTAAAAAACAATGAAATGATACCAGCGATTGGTGTTGGTGGGGTAGAGGGTTTTATTTATCCTGCGGACTATCTCCATAATGATATTAAAACACCAGAACAGGCTTTGGAGAAACGAAGGCAAAGAAATGGTCGTTCAGAGTACATCAATTTATATGCCAAAGATGGAAAAACTGTAATTGGTAAGATGGAAGTAACATATGGTGGTACTATTATAAAATAACATGCTTGGATAAAGAATAATGGTAAAGAGATTCTCGTTGTTTCTTATATAACGAATTAAAAAGGGAGTTAACAATCGTAAAATTCAAGCAAGCCTGTGTTTTTTATTTACTATTTTATGTAAGGAAGCACTAAAAACGGTGGGGTGTTTTTATGATGATTCATCTTAATGATTGACTGTAATTTTTGTTTAGCCAGTCATGATTGTATTGTTTGAAGGAATTATGCAAAAAGAGCATACCAATCCTCAAAATGTTTTATTTCTATCTTTATATACTTTTGCATTGATTGTTTCCTTATATCATTAATTTTTGAAAAAAAGCTAAAGTTATGGCAAAAGAATCTATGAAATCAACTCCCCTTAAGAAAACATTGGTTTTCCTTTTCCTCGACTTCTTAAGGGAAGGTGTAACGGCAGTTTTCATAAGAAATCATATCAAATAAAATCTTAAAAAAGCAAGAAAGCTGGAATCCTATGTATCATAAAGATTTCAGCTTGCTTTGTTTTCTTATGAAGATGCCCCTAAATAGATTCTTTTTATTTGTGGAATGCCATTGACCAAAGACAAGAATACAAATACAATATAAAATAGAAACATACGTTCTGGTATTGGAGGTGGTTTTTTGAAGGAAAAAACGTATATTGCAATCGACTTAAAATCATATTATGCTTCTGTAGAATGTATGGAACGAGGTCTTGATCCACTGAAAACAAACCTTGTGGTGGCAGACGCCAGTAGAACAGACAAAACTATTTGTCTTGCAGTGTCACCATCTCTCAAAGCAATGGGTATCAAAGGCAGACCAAGACTTTTTGAAGTAGTGCAAAAGGTAAAGGAAATCAATTATGAACGAAAAATACGTTTGCAGAACAGAGCAATGGAGGGTTCTTCTTATGATGCAGATGCATTAAGGAAAAATCCCGCTCTTGCAGTTGATTATATCGTTGCTCCGCCAAGAATGGGGTATTATATCAAGCAAAGTGCTTATATCTATGATATTTACATGCAGTTTGTTTCACCGGAGGATATCCATGTTTATTCTATTGATGAGGTGTTTATGGATGTGACACCTTATTTGAAAACCACTGGATTAACTGCTAGGGAGTTTGCAATGAACATCATTCAGGAGGTTTTGAAGAAAACTGGTATCACTGCCACTGTTGGGATTGGTACCAATCTGTATTTGGCGAAAGTTGCTATGGACATTGGGGCGAAGCACATACAGCCAGATGAAAATGGCGTGCGTATTGCAGAATTGGATGAAATGTCATATCGAAGACTGTTATGGGAGCATAGACCGCTTACAGATTTCTGGAGAGTTGGACGAGGCTATACCAAAAAGCTTGAGGAAAATGGTCTGTTTACCATGGGTGATATTGCAAGATGTTCCATAGGAAAAGATACAGATTTTCACAATGAGGAGTTATTGTATAAACTTTTTGGCATTAATGCAGAATTGCTGATTGATCATGCTTGGGGATGGGAGCCTTGCACCATTGCGGATATCAAAGCATATAAACCGGAAAATAACAGCATGGGCTCTGGTCAAGTGCTGCATTGTCCTTATTCAAATGAAAAAGCAAAAATTGTCCTCCTTGAAATGGCAGACCAACTTTCTTTAGATTTGGTGGAAAAAGGTCTTGTAACGGATCAGCTTGTTTTGACCATCGGTTATGATAGGGAAAATCTGAAAGACACCGAAAGAATACGTTCTTATACCGGTAAAATCAAGATTGACCATTATGGTCGAGCGGTCCCGCGGCATGCACAAGGTACGATTTCACTTGGAAAATATACTTCTTCCAGTAAAAAGATGATTGATGCAGCAATAAAACTTTTTGAGGATATTACAAATGAAAAGCTTTTGATTCGGAGAATCAATATGATAGCAAATCATGTGGTTGCAGAAGATGATGTTTTAAAGCGTTGTGGTTGTGAACAGTTAAACCTTTTTACGGATTATGCCGAGAAGAAAAAAATCGAAGAAAAAGAAGCTGTCGATAGAGAAAAAGAGAAAAAACTACAACAGGCAGTGTTGTCTATTAAGCATAAATTTGGGAAAAATGCGATTTTGAAAGGCGTTAGTTTGGAAGAAGGGGCAACAGCAAAAGATAGGAATAATCAGATCGGAGGACATAAAGCATGAGTGGAAAATATGATGATATCATAAATTTGCCGCACCCAACTTCAAAAAAACATCCACGAATGTCAAGACAAAATCGTGCTGCACAATTTTCGCCGTTTGCTGCCCTAACAGGCTACGATGCGGAAATTCGGGAAATGGCAAGACAAACGGAAAAAAAGAAGCAGTTGAGTGAAGATCAGTGGGATATGCTGAATGAAAAAATTATGGAGCTGCTAAAATTACCACATAAACCCGTAAGAGCAGTTGTTACCTATTTTGTTCCAGACCCTAAAAAAGAAGGGGGAACATATCGAAAGAAAGATTGCTATATTGATAAAATTTCCATGGAAAAGAGGGTTTTATTATTGGAAAATAAAGAAAAAATCTTTTTTGATGAAATATGGGATATAGAGTTATGATCCAACGAATGTGTTCACAAAAACATTATTTCGTGCATGGAGAAATATTTCTGTTAATAGGAATAAATGGTGAAGAGTCAGAAATATTTGCTCTGTGTAATAGAAGTATGCTGTTGCAGTTATGGAGCCTGTAGTGAAAAGTATAGAATGCCACTACAGGCAATTTTATTTGAAATGGAATGAACATAATTGATACGAATTTGTCAACAAACAAAAAACAGTAGGCATAAACGTAAATTTCCCCTTTAGACCATAGATGTTGCGGTAGTAAAAAGTCTGTGGGTTATTTTTCAGTGGTAGCATCGTTTATTTTCTCGAAAACACCAATACCAAAGTCATTGAAGTCTGTTTCCATATCCAGAGATTTTGCCAGTGCTTGGCTATTTACATAAAGTTCACGTTCAATACTTAAGAAATCCGGCAGATCTTGGTTGCCTGATGATGAATGGGATAATGTTATATTTGTTTTATATACGGTAGAAGGCATATAGGATAATTCGTTTGCGGTTAAGTTTTCAAAAATAACAGAAGAATGTGGTGTTTCTAAAGTGAACGTGTTTGTATCGTTGGTAGTGATTTTCATATCGAAAGCATCCATAAGGTTTCGATTCACATGAATATATGTCTCTTCCATATGCGTTCCATCAGAATTTTTTCGCGGATTTTGATTGACATCATATAGCCATATGGTTACAATACTAATCATTTGTTGTGTGCCCGCTGGTGACGTCTGACAACTATAAAGATTCATAGTGTCTAATGGAATGGGACTTGTTTCCTGATACTTCATACCAAAATCAGTCGCATATGTTTCTATGGGGAGGTGTCCACCATTTGTGTAAATGTTTGCAATTCTGTATTGATCGCTCCATTCCGTTCTGCCAAAGTGATTTCCCAGAGAATCAAAAAGGATTAGGGTCTTGCCATCTGCATTGATTGCGGCAGGAGCGTTTTTGGCAATAACGGGTTTGCCATCAAACAATGTCTGAATATCTGTTTGATAAAAATCAAATTTTTTCATTCCTGCAGGCTCTCTTTTTTCTAAGGCTTGTTTTTCATCAGCAGAGAACTCTTTTATAGTTCTATTTTCTGGCAAGGTGATATTTACGGTTCTTGCATCACCATTCCAAGTGACTTCAAAACCATAGTTACGCAAATCTTTTGCTAGAACGTAAGTAGAATTTGCATAATTGTAACAGCGGATAGGCATTTTGTCTATGTAAGCAATCACATCAGTGGATAATATGTTTCCGATTATTTTAGGCGAATAGGCATAGATATTCACTGTATTTGCAATGAGCAATAAAGACGTTAATAGTATGACACTTTTCTTTCGCATATTTGTTCCTCCTCTATAACATAAATGACTGTTATATCTATATACTATATGTATTTGGAATGTAAAATAGGGACAGGGGTAATTGGCAGACTTGAATTAGAATTCATTTGCAAGGATGAAGTATGTAGAAAAGACTGATTGTTTGTATGTAACAATTAGCCTTTTAGAAAATTTGGAAATGAAACAATGATTTGCAAATTGGCAAATTTATTTACGAAAAGCCACTCTTTAGAAAGAGTGGCTTTTTTGCAGTGGTCATGAAAGTGAATGCTTATTTCAATATTTTTCGAAAGTTCCATCTCCAAAGTCGCTGAGTGTTGTTGTCATTTCCAGCGATTTTGCTAATGCCTGACTGCTTACATAGAGTTTATGATCAATGCTCAAGAAATCTGGAAAATCTTTGCTGCTTGCAGATGGATTCGATAAAGTAATATCTGTATTGCACACAGAAGCAGGCATATAAGTCAGCAGATGCTCTGTTATATTTTCAAAGTTGACCGTAGAAAGGGGTGTTTCAAGGTTCAGTTGATTTGAAGTACTATTTGTTATTTTTAAGTTGAAAGCATTTACCAGTACTTGATTTACTTCCATGTATGTTTCTTCTTTATATGTTCCGTCAGGATTTTTTATAGCGATATTGTTACTGTCTTGTAACCAAATCGTAACAAGATCAATCATCTGATCTGTCCCTGCTGGAAAAGTCGCACATCTATAAATAGACAAATCTTCCAGATGCAGAGGAGTTGTTTCTTGATACTTCATACCAAAATCAGTTGTATATGTTTCAGAGGGGAGTTGTCCACCATCTGTATAGATGTTTGCAATTCTGTATTGTTCACTCCATTCAGTTCTTCCAAAATGATTTCCAAGAGAACTAAAGAGAATCAATGTCTTTCCATCTACATTGATTGCAGCAGGGGCATCTGTAGAAGCAACAGGCTTGCCATCAAATAATGTCTGAATATCTGTTTGATAAACATCATATCTTTTGATTCCTACGGGATCTCGTTTTTCCAAAGCCTGTTTTTCATCAGCAGAGAACTCTTTTACAGTTCTGTTTTCTGGCAAGGTAATATTTACGGTTCTTTCATCATTGTTCCAAGTGACTTCAAAACCATAGTCACGTAAATCTTTTGCTAAAACATAAGTGGAATTGGAATAATTGTAAGAACGGATCGGGTTTTTGTCTATGTAAGCAATAATATCAGTGGATAATACACTGCCGATAATTTTAGGCTGATAGGCATAAACATTTGCTGTATTTGCAGCAAGGGCTAAGGAAATCAGCAATATACAACTTTTTTTCTTCATAGTTTGTCGCTCCTTTATAAGATGAGAAATCATATCAGTTATTTTTTCCAGTGTTCTATTTATATTTGTATTTAAGCAATAAAAAAGGGACAAGCATATTCGCTAAATTTTACGTTGCTGATATGTTTTTATTTGACAGGTATATATGAAAGAAGAAGGGGATTGATGATTGGCTATTTATGTGAAAAAATAGCATCTACAAAGAAAAGCCGTCAGGACGTGGCGGCTTTTTGGGAGTTAAAAAATATTATATGGAGTCAATGATTTTCATAAATTCTTCACGACTGATGGTTCCCGATAATTGACATTCAAAATTATCTATTTTCCAGAGAACAACAAATTCATCTATGTTTTTCATGATATAAAAATCAATATTGTCTTTGGAGTAAATCTCTATAGGTGTTTCGTCTTTTTCAAATTGAGGAATCGCTTCTTCACTTAAATGAAATAACCGATAATTCAGAAATTCACCTGTTTTTGGATTTTTGTAACATAGTTTTAAGCGCTGAAAAGACACGCCTTCTACAAAATCATCTTCAACCAATTCTAGATTTTTCGGAATATCATTTAGAACAATATGGTCTGGTAATGGAGGTAAACCATATCTTTGCTGAATCGTGTTTTTATCCATTAAATTTTTTGATGTATCATAATGAAAGGCTGATAACCACTGAGGGTCTTTCATTGTTTTTACGCATATAAAAGTTGAAACAGATAGAATAAAAACAATGAGGGTAATTGCAACGATACGAAAGTTTTGCTTACATCTTATTGAAAATTTATTTTTGCAGTCCTCATCATATAAACGTGTTTTTTGTTTTACGCAGAAAAAATAGTTCTCACAAAAAGACAACCAACTTTTGGTGGGATCAAAATCGGTTTGTAAAGAGTTCTTTCGTTCTTCTAGTATTTGTAAAATGGCTTGTAGATCTTCATGCTCCAAAATAGGATTGTCGGCATAAAAATCTAAACGAATGAGATTTTCTAGTTCGTTTGTTGAAAGGCTTTCATAATATAAATATTTATTTTTAGGGGCGGTGGTGTTCATCATGTATTGTTCCTTTTTTTGTAATTACAAAGTGTTAATTTTTCATATAGTTATTCAATAGAATCTTGATCTAGGTGATTTATGTTTATATGGATCATTGTATTCCTTGTTTTATGAGATGGAAAGATTATTTTAACCAGAATTTGAATTATTTTGGCTTTTTGTGAGGCAGACGCTATCAAGAAAAGCCGTCAAGACTTGGCGGCTTTTGGACAACTAAAAAATTATATAGAGTCAATGATTTTCATAAACTCTTCACGACTGATGGTTCCCGATAATTGACATTCAAAATTATCTACTTTCCAAACAACAACGATACGGTCAATATTTTTCATGATATAAAAGTCAACATTATCTTTGGTATAGATTTCCACAGGGGTATCATCCTTTTCATAATAAGAGGCTACTTCTTTTTTTAAATATAAAATATTTAAATTCAAGTATTCTGTGTTTGTTTGATTGGTATAAAAAAGATGTATTTTTCCATATGAGGTGTTTTCAGTAGATGACTTATCTGTTAATACAAGCTCTGGAGGCAACCAAGTTGGAACTATATGTTCAGGTAAAGTAGAAAGTTCAAAGAGTTCTTGGAGATCCTCTTTGCTAGGGAGTGTTGCATCTTCACGACCGCCAAAATATTCTGCTGTCGAAATGGGAAGACCGTTCATAATTTTTTTTGCAATTCCAGTTGCGGAAATCGTAACAATAAAAACAATGAGTGCTGTGAAAATAATAAGCTTTTTGGAATGTAGTGGTTTATAGTGACAGGAAGATTCGTACAGTGATATTTTTCTTTTGGCAAGTGATAGATAGTTATCTGTAAAAGACTTCCAAAGGCTTTGTGTATCATATTTCGGATCACTTTTTCGTTCTTCTAATATTTGAAGGATTGCATATAGTTCATCTGTATCAAGAGAATTATTTTCTGAATAAAAATCTAAATGAATGATATTTTCTAATTCATTTGTTGAAAGGCTTTTATAATATAAGTATCTATTTTTAGGGGCGGTGGCGTTCATCATGTATTGTTCCTTTTTGTAATTACAAAGTTTTGTTTTTTATGTAGTTGTTCAATAGAAACTTGATTTCAATGATTTGTGTTTATATGGATCATTGTATTCCTTGTTTTATGAGATGGAAAGATTATTTTAACTAGAATTTGAATTATTTTGTTTTTTTCTAAGACCGACTCTGCAAAGAAAAGCCACCAGGATTTAGCGGCTTTTTGAAAGTTAAAAAATATTATATAGAGTCAATGATTTTCATAATTTCTTCATGACTGATGGTTCCCGATAATTCACATTCAAAATCATCTACTTTCCAAACAACAACGATATCATCAATATTTTTCATGATATAAAAGTCGATATTATCTTTGGTATAGGTTTCTAAAGGGGTGTCATCCTTTTCGTAATAAGTGGCTACATCTGTTTTTAAATATGAAATACTAAAATTCAAATATTCTGTATTTGTTGGATTATCATAATGTAAATATATATCTTCAAATGAGGAGTTTTTACAAGATGACTTATCTGTTAATACAAGTTCTGAAGGCAACCAAGTTGGAAAAATATGTTCAGGCAAAGAAGAAAGCTGAAAAAATTCTTGGAGATTCTCTTTGCTAAGAAGTGTTTCATCTTCACGATCGCCAAAACATCTTGCTGTCAAAATGGGAAGGTCATTCATAGATTTTTTTGCAATTCCAGTTGCGGAAATTGTAACAACAAAAACGATAAGCATAATGAAAACAATAAGTCTTTTGGGATGCAGCAGTTTATAGCTGCTAGAAGATATAGAAGTTTCATACAGTAATATTTTTCTTTTGGCAAGCGGCAGATAGTTATCTATAAAAGACCTCCAGAAGTTTTGTACGTCATATTTATGCTCACTTTCTCGTTCTTCTAATATTTGAAGGATTACACTCAATTCATCTGTATCAAGAGAAGTATTTTCTGAATAAAAGTCAGATGTGATGAGATTTTTTAATTCAGAAGTTGTGAGACGATTATAATACAAATATTTATTTTCTGAAGTGTTAGTTTTGATCATATACGATCCCTCGAATCAATTTCGTGAGTGATTTTGTCATAGTTTTTACGAAACCGTTGTTTGGCACGCTGTACACGTTTTTTGCATGCTTCAAGCGAAATATCTAATTCCTTTGCCAGATCTTTATATGAATATCCATCAAGAATCACTTTTTTTAGAATCATAAAGTCCTCTTTGCTAATAAAATCTTGAACATTTGTTTCCCAAAGATTGTCTGACTCAAGGGTAGTTGTACCTAAAACGGACTCATTCAGTGATAGAATCCGTGTGAGATAATAATTCCGATTCTTTTGAATATTCCGGCATACATTTTTTAGAGTGTTCATAATCCAGCCTTCGGGATTGGGGCTGTTTTCCAGCGCATGCTGTTTCGTGCAAGCAATCACAAATGTTTCCTGTACAGCTTCTTCAGCCAAAGAGGCGTTGGATAAAACAATATTTGCATAATGAAATAGGAGTGAAGCATTTTTTATATAAAGCGTTTCAATGAATTTTAGATATTTTTCATTTATGTCCATAATTAATAACCTCATTTTATTGCATTACAAAAAAGACAAAAAGTCGTTATAAATATTGAAATATAAAGATATTATTATCATTTTTTAAAAATCAAACTTTTTAGGATAGAAAATTTTATAATCCTTTGTGTATTACTTATTTAGATACTCAGGAGAAATATGATCGGTTTGCTCAAAATGAAAAGTTTCATTATTCCAATTTGCGATATACTCAAACACATTTACGCCATGTGCAAAAGCAACATAATTGCCCAACAGTAAACAAAGCAGGGCTGCGATGACTGCATATTTTACGAAGCGGAAAGATTTTCTATGGGGAATATCTTTCGATATACATTCCTGAACATCATTTTTTTCTTCAGACATGTCAATATTCGGCAGATATTCCGTTTTAAAATTTTCCCAAAGAAGATTAGCGTCAATATCCCGTTCATCTGTTTCACGCTGTGCAATGATTTGTAAAATTTCAGAAATAGTATCATCGTCAAGCTTTTTATGGTCATCAGAAAAACAATCAATACGAAGTATATTCTTTAACTCATCCGTTGACATTTTATTCAAAAACGCAAACCCACTTGTATGATTGGATTCATTACTTGTATGTTCTGTCATGTAATAGCCTCCTTTATATATAAATGTATCTAGATATCAGAAAAGTCACATGGAATTTTATTTTTTATGTTAGTTCTTTTTTTAGCTTATCTTTAGCGCGTTTAATTCGCATTTTGAGTGCAGAAACGGAAATATTTAATTCTTCGGCAAGTTCCTGATATGGAATACCTTCCACATAAATCTTTTTCAATAAATAAATTGCATTTTCATCTAGTCCCCAAAATGCAGTTTCCACAGACAATGCATCATGCACTGGAATCATGTTAAGTTCATAGTCAAATATGTATTTTTGCCATTTCTTTTGTTCTCTGTATTTTTGTCTGATTTCATTTTTCAGTGTATTTTTGATCCATCCAACAGGTTTTGGGCTGTTTATGACGTCGTCTATTTTTTCCAAAGCAATTTTGAAAGTATTTTGAACGGCATCTTCTGCCAGTGGGTAGCTGGACAATAGGATTTCTGCGTAGCGCAGCATATTGGGGACTTCTTCCATATATATTTTTTCCAGAAAGTTTAGTTTATCTTGATCGATCATGCATAACCTCCTTTCTATTCTTTTTCCGACTCAGCTTTATATTTACGGATGATTTTTACTTGTCTTGATAAAATAGCCTTGTTTATTGTCTGAATGGATTCTTTCACCGAAAGCAGGCAGTATACCCTCACTTCAGACTCTCACATCATAATGTATTCATGCTGACTTGTAAAGTGTTGATCATTTATACTTTTATGTTGTGCGATCCAATACAGAATTTTTGTATTATCTTGTACAAAATGAGTGAGGTACATATCTGTTTTTCCTTTTTGTTCTTTTTGGGGTATGGTACAATGAAAATAATGAATCCGTCATCGGGAATATCAAGAAATAACATATATTCAGCTTTGTAATAACCAATAAGCACTGTATGAAGATATAGATATGCGCTTCAAAGGGGGAGAGGTAATGGCATTCATCGGCATTGATTTAGGTACGACGAACAGTCTTGCCTGTGTGTATCAAAAAGGCGAAATGATATTAATTCCCAATCAACTAGGAAAATACCAAACGCCTAGTGTTGTAAGTTATACGGAAAATGGATTAGTTGTTGGAGAAGCTGCAAAAAGCAACTTGATTTTATCCCCAGATCAAACAGCTGCTTCTTTTAAAACATTTATGGGTACGAATAAGATATATAATCTCGGAGGGGAAACTTATCTGCCGGAAGAACTTTCTGCGCTAGTGATCAAACAAATTGTTGCAGATGCAGAAACATTTCTGCAAGAACCAGTAACAGAAGCAATTATCAGTGTTCCTGCATATTTCAATGATGACCAAAGATGCGCTACAAAGCTTGCTGCACAATTGGCTGGAGTTCACGTAGAAAGGTTGATCAATGAGCCGTCAGCCGCTGCTTTGTATTATCAAATGACATATGGAAAGAAAGATGGTTGTATCATGGTCATTGATTTTGGCGGAGGCACCCTAGATGTAAGTGTTGTGGAATGTTTTGAAAATATTATCGAAATCATTGGCATAGCGGGAGATAATCATTTAGGAGGAAATGATGTTGACCACGAAATCGCCAAGTTTTTTTGCAGACAGAATGGCATTTCTCTGGAAAATTTGAACAATGAAGAAAGAGCCATACTGTATAAACAGGCGGAAAAAGCCAAAATAATGTTATCTGCAAATGAAATTGCAACAATGGTATTGGTTGCACAAAATAAAGAGTATCGTCTGATACTTACTAATAAGTTGATGACTGAAATATGCAATGATTTATTTCAAAGAATTAAAAAAATTATCAATCAGGCAGTGAAAAACTGTTCCCGCAGACCGGCAATTGATAATGTGGTGCTGGTAGGTGGTTCAGGGAAATTGACCGCTTTGCAGAAGTATCTTTCTGATCTGTTCGGCAGACAGGTTTATGCTGCCCCAGAACCGGAAAAGGCGATTGCACTTGGGTTAGGCGTGTATGCAGGTATCAAACTCCGTGATGAGCAGATGCAGGACATCGTTATGACAGATGTATGCCCCTTTTCATTGGGGGTAGGCGCACGTCATAGTACACAAGATCAGACTGTATATATGGAAACCATGATTCCCCGTAGCAGCATGCTGCCATGTGCGAAAGAAAAAATATTTTATACCATTTATGATGGGCAAACGGCTCTAAATTTTAAAATATATCAAGGCGAACAGTATTATGTTGAAAATAATCTGGAATTAGGAGAAATCACTGTCAGTGTAGTTCCAGATAAAGCCGGAAACCAATGGGCAAAAGTTACGTTTATGTACGATATCAACGGAATATTATATGTTTCGGTTCAAAGCTGCACAGGTGAAATCAAAGAAAAAGAAATTGTGAACGAAAAACTTCATTTAACGCAGGAAGAACTGGAAAAAAGCAAAGAAAAGCTGACAAACATGATTGAGAATCAGTTGAATCTGGATGAAAATGAATTGATACAAAAATTTGTATATTTATATCAATTTGCTGCTCCCTTTGAAAAAAGTCAGATAGGATTTGCTGTTTCTAATTTACAGAATGCTTATTTTTCAGGAAGTCCTATCTTACGCAAAAAGACATACGAGAATATGCGGGAATTGTTAAAAGAGTTAGAATACCATATTTCTCAGGAATTTGATTTCAAGGATTTATTATATCAGGAAGATCTGTCTTGGGATGAGGAGGAATGACAAATGTCTGATTTTTGGAAAATACTGGAGATCGAGCCTACAACAGATAGATCTGTCATCAAGCGGGCTTATGCAGCGCTGGCTAAAAAATATCATCCAGAACAATATCCAGAGGAGTTTTTGAATCTAAGAAATGCGTATGAGGCAGCGATGGAGTATGCTTCTAGTGAAAATGGTGGATTCTTTGTCAGAAGTGAATTGTATCATACAACTATCTCTCCTGAAAAGACAGAAAAAATTAATTTTGAAGAACCCCAAAGTGTAGAACTAGAAGAAGTAATCAATGATAAAGAGCGAGAAGAACAGGAAATATCGGAAAGTGTCTATTGGGATTTATCCAAATTAAATGAGGAAAGTGAAGCAGACTGTACAGAGGCATTCGCACAGTTTTTAGATTTATACCAAAGCGGAAAAAGAAATGATGCAAAACAGTGGTATATCTATTTTACATCTGCTTCGTTTTTGGAAGTATGGAGAGAAGAGTCCTTCACGAGAATGATGTGGAATGCTGTTCTTGAAAATATGGAAAATTATCCGATCAACAAAACATTTGCCAAATGTCTGAATGCTGTTTATGGCTGTTTTGTTTATGCGCCCCAGTCCTTTACGGAAGTCCAATATAACAAACACGTTTTATTTGATGGTTTTGCGAACATTGAAAAGATACTGGAATTAAGCGGAAACGTCGGAAAAATGACACAAAACGACCTATCTATGTTTATCTGCTTCTGCGAGTATCGAGTGTTGGTGTCTTTTGCTGAAGAAAATCAGTGGAGTGATACCATCAAAATACAAGCAGAATATATTTTTCAGAGATATGTAATGTCCTATATCAGAGAACGCTGCACACAAAAATCATATACAGATGTGGAACGTTGTTACTTGGGTCTCAGACTAATTACAAACTATATCAGAAAATATGAATTGCCAGAAGACATCTACCAGTATATCTGGAAGATATATTCTCTGGAAAGTGCCGTAAATGGCAGAAGCAAAATATACTATGGTGATATACGTGAAATCATTGCGGAAAAGAATCAAAACACAGATAAAACTTTAACGGAAAATAACAAGAAGATTTTCGACCTGTATTATGTTTATCAAAGAAATCTGGCAGAAAATAAATTACAAATGCATATGATAGACGATATTTTTTCACTGCCGGAAATGGAAAAAATGCTGAAGGATAGACATTTCATATATGATACATTGTTTTACTGGCTTGCTATGCCGCAGCATTTAGGATTTTTGAAAAGACTACATGATTTTTATACCCAAAATACAAATGTTTTCAAATCAAAAGAGATTTTAGCAAGTATTGAAAAACGGGAAAAAGAAGTAAGCGCAGAAAATGCTTTGAAAGAAGATGATGCAGATCAAAATTATTCACTATGTACCATAAACCACAGACCTTTTTTACGATATTGGTTGAATATTGGATTTTACAGAGCCATCAATTTTACAGGTGTGTTGAAGCGTAATTTGATTTTTTCCGAAGAATGGGCACGGCGTTTTGCAGAACAGAAGCACCGCCTACTTTTATCCCAGTATAAAAATAAGGCTGTTCAAATAAAATTTCATAGAAGATACGCAGAATATGTTTATGGGGGAAGGGTTGTCTATAAGCCTTTTATTCAATGGTATGCATTGGAAAACATAGAAGATGATACGGTATTTTTCCTACTTTTGCCGGCTGTCATTCCTTTTGTAGAAGATGAAAAGACTTATGACATGGTTTTGGCGTGTATCAGAAAACATTTGCAAAACACAATGTTAACTGAGGAAAATATCTCGCAACTATCGAAAGGGATCATAAAGATGCTTTTCTGCGGCAGACTACTGGGTGAAGAAATAGATGATGAAGAAGCTGTCAATGACTATGACTGTAATGCTTCTGAGATTTACAGAGAAAGCGAAACAGAATTATATGTATGCAGATGGTCGAAATATAGTCACGAACTTTGTTTTTATGAGCAGAAACTATATTATAGAGATTTCATGCCAAATGGAATATATGAAAACATTCTAACAGAAACCGATGCGGTATCTTTGGCAAGGGAACTGCTTACTGCGCAGTGTGCAAAAACAGTTGCTGATATTTCCTATTTGAGAATTATGCCTGAATATATGAGCATACAGCCTTATGGTGCAAAAGCAGAAATTCGTTCAGGTGGTGAAATTACAGAGGGTGCCATTTTGGATGCCTTAGACAGATTTTCCCAAGGTAGCATAAGGCGTATGGAATTGAAATGGCTTCAGGAAGAGGTTGTATTGATCAATGTGGATGATAAATGCGCTTGTTTTTGGTTCCATGATCAAAAGTATACGACATGCAAACTTCTTTACAATGCGGAAGTATATTGCACTGTAGATTCGAAGTATGTGACCTATTCTCCGTTTTTGCTGGGAAAACTGGCAGATTATGAAATATTCCACAGCCCTAGACTTCTAGTGATGAAATTATGCCCTTTGCTATTCCAGTTTGGAGAAGGAAATTTGATTGAAACAAAAGTGAATGGCAATTATGTATGGTCTCAAAACGTTTATTTGTATGGGAAATATGATGCATACCTTGTTGATAAAATGAAATTCGGAGATTATCCGCCCGATAAAATCATTACGGATTTTAATAAGAGACGTAAATTCATCATTCCGAAATTTCCAGCTTTTATGGAAGCAGCAAAAGAAAATGAAGAAAAACAGAAAATTGTGATCAAACCAACAACGAAAGATCAGCTGCAAATGATCTTGCAGATGTATTTGCAAGGCAGTGTAAAGTATCTGCATTTATGTTGGGATATGAAACAGGATGATACTTTATTTCAAACACATCTGGTTTTACTTCATGAAAACGAAATGTATGCATTGTATTATCTGAATGATCAGAAGATGGCTGCTTACTGTTTGATTGGCAGTCTGGATGAGTATTTGACGCCAGAAGGACAATCGCCAATCTTAGAGTTGTGTGGAGTACCCATTCACTTATACAGCATACATCACGATATTATCCGAATTCGATTTTTTTTATCGCTCCTGTTAGACAGCATTGAAAACCCAGAACAGATTTTGAACAAAGTAGGGGAATTTACAGATGGCACAAGGATTTACAAGCAGTTTATGACCTATGATGAACTGTATCATAAATTGATGGAAATTCGTTGAAAATGAATTGTGAAGAATCATATTTTGCTAAAAAAACAAACAGACAGCCATTATATCAGCTGTCTGTTTGTTTTTTATATATGATTTTATGGTTTACAAAAAAAAGTTGCGCGTTTTTGTTTTTCATTTCAGTGCTAACAGATGTACAGAACATAATGAAAGGCAGAACCATTACAAAACAAAAGTATGCCTATTGGAACCATGATATCCGCTTGGATCAACAAAGTTTACCACAATATCCGCTTGAAATGCTGCCGTTTTTTCATTATAGTAGCGAACAATATCATAATCTATGATTTCACAATTTTCATAAGAATTTTCTTCCAAAGTTTTCTTCCATAGTTCTGCATCTGAAATGTCAGGTATTTTGTTTTTGTCAATGTTCAGATTTTCAATATTTTCCCGATCTCCTGTACATTTGATTGTTTTTACAGATTCCTGCACGATGGTAAGTTGATAACCATAATTAGTCTTATAGTCACCCAGATAGTAATCAATATCCAGGTAATGGATAGAAGGTGTATTTGCGGAAGTATATTCTGTGATAACAAAATCAGAAATAGTAAATTTAGGATCTATATTTTCTTTTATATATTTTTCGATGGAATCATATTGTTTGGATTCTGGAACGTATATCAAATTGTTATCGTTGCATAGGATATCCTTTCCATTTTCGTTTATGCTGGTATCTGTGGTTTCTGGTTTGCTTGTTTCGTCTGCTGTTGATGCATTGACGGATTTTTTATTGATTCGTATTGTATGGCTTTCCGAATCCCAAATGACTTCCAGATTTGTCAGAGCTGCAATATCCCTTATGGAGAAATAGGTATATCCGTTGATATGATAACAAGACAAAACTTCTTCGACTCCATCTACAATAACTGTTTGCTGTGTCAAAGTGCTTTGAAGGGGAGAAGTATCTTTTGTTACTTCATTTTTCGTAGTATTTAGATTATGTTCTTCCAAAGACAAAAGAACTACTTTGTTTATATGATCCCATTGGATTTTAAAATCAAATGCTTCGGCAATATCACGCAGTTTTATGTATGTTCTGTCATCGATTAAATAAGTAGAGATACTATTTAAAGATTCTGTTCCGCTTTCTGTTTTTGTTACGATCGGATACTTATTGGTAATTATGCTGGATGTCTTTGCAAAAGCTGATATAGGACAGCAAATTTGGACTGCAATCATACAGCCGGCAGCAAGCTTATATAATTTTTGATGGAAATGCCTGTTCATGATCAACACCTCTTGCTTGTGTGCAAACCTCTATTTTCTTATTTCTATTATAACTGAATTTCTAATAAAAATCTCAACATTCTAAGCATTTTGTTTATTACGATGCTGATAAATTATACCCTGATGTACAAAATACTTGTACGCCTTTGAAACAATATGTAAAATGAAACTATGGAAAAGATAATTTGTTTTATGGCTGAAGGCAGAGGATTCATGAAAATAGCTTGATGAAACAAACGAGAATATCAATTAGGAAGACTTCTTTCTTCTATGCAGAAAGAATTGGATGGTGTTAGGAAATTTATACAAGACTGCGCGGAACCTGAAAAATAGGATTCTTTAGATAAGTTTTGACTGAAAGGATGATAAATCTTGGAACAGAGGATGCAGGAGGAACAGCTTGAAAAAATGCGTTTAAAAGCAAAGAATTTGGAGAAAGTTGTTGTCGTTTTATCTGTTGTCATGCTGCTTGTTTATATAGCAATTGGCTATTTGCTGGCGACTCAAGAAAATGGAATAGGTACCCTTTCTGGCATGAAAGCGGTTATTTTTATTGCGGAAATCATTTTTGTGGTAGCAGTTGTGGCAGTAGGAACAGGTTTGCTCTTATGGCTGATTATTGTAAAACATGCTTATGATAAGTTCAATTTAAGTTTTAAATCAAAGTATGTACAGCAAGTCATTAGTTCCATAGAAGGTTTTGAAAAACTTGAATATGTACCAAAAGGCGGCTTTACATGGGATGATGTCAGAAATGCGGCAGCTGTAAATTGCGGTGATAAAAGATATTATGACAGTGAAGATTTGCTCATGGGAGAATATGAAAACATCAGATTTCAGATAAGCGACGTGTGTACACGTAAGATGGTTCGTATGAGCAAAAAGAATTGTGTTGAAGAAATATTCAGTGGACAGATGATTTGTTTGGACCAATTTGATGACACAAAGAGAAGCAATGGACATATTCAGATCTTTGAGAAAAAATTTATGTCCAACATGGTTGGTTGGAAGGCTGAAAATGAAATCCACACGGAAAATGAAGTGTTCAATAGCCGTTTCAGCGTATTTGCACATGATGAACATAACGCATATTACATTTTGACGCCGCAGCGTATAGAAAAAATTATGCATTTTGCAGATGTCATGAATGGGCATGTATCCTTTGTATTTCGGGACGAAAAGTTATTTGTGGCAGTCAGACGAGACAGCATGTTTGATGCAAGTATCGACGAGCCTGTTTCAAAGCAAACAAAGAATATTATAGAAGATGCGGAATTTATTCAAATGGCAAAGGAAATTCTCATTGCTTCATAATCGAATTGTTTTTTCAAAATAATAGCAGATAGAAAATGTAAAAGGGTGGGGGTCTATGAAATATTTTTTGGTGGCACTAATGCCTGTACTGATACCAATTGTGCTGTCGCTGGTTTTTGTTCTGGTTCTTCGTGCTATTTGTATTCGTATCCAAAGACCAAGGGAACAAAGAGGCGATACATATACACCATTATCACCAACGCTGCAATGGATGAATACAGCCGGTTCTATACTGCTGGCGACAAACGAAGGCAATTTCCGTTATATGGCAGGTATTTACTATCCAGGCAATGAAAATAAACCTGAAATTGTTGATTCCATAAAAAGATCTCTTTGGGATTATTGGGGCATACAGGGGCATGAAAGCGCTATGGATGCAATGACGCGTTTGGTTCATTCCGGTATGCGGGTATGGTATGGGGAGGAAATGGCAAAGTTGGAAATAATCTATCATGGGTATTCTGAAGAAGAATTGATTGAAGCAGCCAAACTGGAAAATCCAAAAGCCGATGAAGACAGTTTTCTTCCCAAAATGATGATGGCTTACAGAAGATATGGTGAAAATGCATTGCTTGGCTGGGATATGGGGCGCGCGGCTTATATCATACAGTGGTGTTACTTTGTGGGCTATGTTTCTATGGAAGAGGTTCTGGAGATTGGTGTAGAGGCTGGGAAAAAGGCGCAGCAATATTTTCAGAATTGGGAAGAAATGATGGAGAGCTATCTGCTGGGCGGGCAGTTCTGGCAGCATGAGGATAGGAATGATCCAAAATCCATGACGGCAG
>OGZX01001742.1_pt1 | contig 20266 bp, 11 predicted proteins | sample 1576881 | NCBI WGS metagenome assembly OGZX01 (sample SAMEA3541542, study PRJEB24748) | human gut metagenome | biome: human gut; feature: human-associated habitat; material: faeces | place: China | collected 2012
CCGCGATCGTCTTGGTTTTACAGCCGATTATTACGTTAAAAAAACAAAAGACCTGATTACCGGGAATACGCCTCCGTTTGAAGCGGGTAACAGTGCTTCACCTATTAACGGAGGTAATGTGGAAAATAAAGGACTCGATTTTGAATTGAGCTGGCGTGATCATATCGGCGATTTCAAATACGGTATTTCAGCCAATCTTTCCACATTGAAAAACAAAGTTACTTACCTTAATCCGACCATTAGCCGTATTGGTGGAGCTACCGTAAATAATACTTGGGGAGCTACGGCCTTTGAAAAGGGCTTGCCGGTATGGTATTTCCGTGGTTATGTAACGGATGGCATCGATTCTTCCACAGGAGATATCCGTATCAAAGACCTGAATGAAGATGGTGTTATAAGCACGGGGGACTTTGATTATATCGGCAGCGCGATTCCGGATATAACCTATGGTGCCACATTGAATATGGAATACAAAGGTTTCGACTTTTCCATGTTTATTCAGGGACAGGCCGGCAATGATATCCTGATGGGTATTCTACGTACAGACCGTCCGATGACGAATAAACTGGAAATATTCTATACCGATCGTTGGACTCCTTCCAATCCAAATGCTAAACGTCCATCAGCAACTGTAGATTCGAAATACTGGAACTCCGATCAAATGCTATTCGATGGCTCATATTTGAAGATCAAACAGATACAGGTGGGCTATACCTTACCCAGCTCGCTGTGTAATACGTTGCATATAGGAAATACGCGTGTTTATGCTTCTCTTGAGGATTTCTTTACATTCACTGATTATCCCGGAATGGATCCAGAAGCGACAAGTGGTGGAAACGCTAATGTGGGTATCGACCGTGGTTTTTACCCAATCTCAAAGAAAATTCTTTTTGGTTTATCACTTAATTTCTAATAACTAAATAATGAAGATCATGGATACGAAAATAGTAAAATATGGTATTTTATCTTTGTTTTGTTTCGCTGTAGCAGCTTGTTCTGATTTTCTGGATACCCAGCAGCGAGGTGTGACGTCATTGGAGTCCTTCTACAATACGGATGAAGAAGTGCAGGAGGGATTATATGCGATTTATGATGCGGTACAAGGTCCCACTTGGACCGGTCGGACTACGTTCCAATTTACAAACTTGCTATCGGATGATGCCCATGCAGCAGACGGCCCCCGAGGCAATCCTGATGGCGAGGTAATAGCTGAATTCCGTTTTGATAGCAATAGCAATATGATTAGAGAAATGTTTGACAAATATTATCGGATCGCATATAAGGCTAATGTACTTATTAGTTGCATAGAACCTGAAGATGAGTTGAGAAAGACAGCAATTGCAGAGGCTAAGGCACTTCGTGCGTATGCTTATTTTGAATTGGTTACTCTTTGGGGGCCGGTACCGTTGGTAACACATCCTTTGAATCCGAGTGAATACGCACAACCCAATACACCGGTTGATGAAATATGGGCGCAGATTGAAAAAGACCTGACGGAAGCTATAGCCGATCTGCCTTTGAAGAGCCAACAATCGCTCGCGAGGAAAGGAAATGTCTCCAAGGGAACGGCGCAGGCTTGGTTAGGTAAATCTTATTTGTATCAGAAAAAATACGACCAGGCTGCCGCAGAATTGGATAAGGTCATCGCCAGCGGCGAATATGGGCTGCATCCTGTTTTCTCGGAAGTAACACGTCGAGTAACAGAATTTGGTACAGAATCGCTCTTTGAAATATCTTACAATGACAATATTAGTAATATGGGGGAAGCAACGCCTGTTCTTGCTTTTTGCGGTCCTCTTTCACCCTGGTTTAAGGCAGGTACAAGTGGAATATCAGAAAAAGCGTGGGGGGCGTATCAAGCACGCCAATGTCTTTATGATGTTTTTGTTAAGGCCGGAGATGTTGTCAGAAGAAAAGGAACCGTTATCAACGAAGAAGAACTGATCAATGACTTCGGAGGAAGTTATCGTGATGCTGATGGTCATTTACCGGGTGGTTCTGACGGATTAATCAGAATAAAATATGGTTCTTTTGTCGATGAAACACCGGGAGAACATGCACATGCGGTAGGCGGGACAAATTTCCGTATCATGCGTTATGCCGATGTATTGCTTATGGCGGCCGAAGCTTATAATCGTAAATCCTCACCGGATGATGCGAGAGCATTAAGCTATATCAATCAGGTACGCGCCCGTGCAGAAATGCTGCCATTGACAGAAACAGGCGATCAGTTGTTTGAAGCGATCAAACTCGAACGACGGTTAGAACTTGCTTTTGAGTTTGTACGTTTTCAGGATCTGATTCGTTGGGGTGATGCGGAAAAATATCTGAAAGATAAAGGGAAACGGATACCACGTGGTGATGGAACCTATATCGAGCAATCTGATGCAGGTTTCAAAGAACGTCATTGGTTATTACCTTTTCCAGAAGCAGAAATAAGTGTAAATCCGAATATCGTACAGAATCCGGGCTGGTAATAACGGATTAATCCCATTGATTGTACAAATGCTTTATATAAATGTATGCATTATCGATCAATGGGGTTAATAAAGTATTTTTTTAATCATATATTATAATGAAAACTTTATCAACAACAATTATCATATTGCTACTTTTTGTTTTGCAGATGCATGGACAAAGGGGAGCGTCGATAGACGATATAGAATGTCTGTTTGATTCTTCATTCCAGATAAGAACAGCTACAATACTATCAGAAAACGAGGCGAAAAAAAAAGGTGTCCCTCTTTGTCTGGTACGTACCGACAACAGTAAACTGGCGATTATGGCTAAAGGCAAAGCCGGAAACTTGGATCCTTACTATATGAAGGGTATTGAAACAGGTTTTTGGGATAGTACCAGAAATAAAACCACTACAGATTATGACATAGTGTTTAAAAATTACCGCAAACTGGAAGCTAACGCGGTGATGTTTATGATACATTGGAGTGATATTGAACCGGAAGATGGAAAATTCAACTTTTCGTATACGGACAGGATTCTGGAAAAAGCGGAAAAATATGGGCTAAAAGTGGTATGGGTGCTTTTTATGCACCAGCAAAATGTGATGGGATGTTTGCCTCCAGCCGAAGATATGTGGATGTATAATCTGGATACTCGTAATGGGGACAACTATGCCATACAGTGGGTGAAGGATAAAGACGGGAATATCATAAAAGACCTTGGCACACTAAAGCAGCATTTCGATGAGATAATGCCCTGCTACGGGAATCCAAAGGTGTATAAACGTATTATAAGAATGCTGGGCAAACTGGCTGCACATTATAAAAATTCAGAATCGGTGATCGGCGTGCAGATAGGAAATGAAGAAGGTATTACTTATGAGGGATCAGATGCGGATTTCAACCCTTATACGCTTGATTTATTTGAGCGATGGAAAAAGATGACCGGCAATACCTCATGGAATAAATTTAAACTCGAAATAGTCAAGTTGTGGTGGTCGAGGTTTACAACCGCTTACCATCTGCAGGATCCTTATAAACTTACCATGTTTAATGCAATTGGTGGTGCTCCCGAAAAGGGAGATGTCCGTATGATTTCACGCAGTGGTACAGATGTTACGACATACCGCGACAGTAAGATAGATGTGATTGCATCCATGTTTTACAGCCCACCGGCAAAGAATATATGGCATAATCTTGACCGGATTTTCAAAAGCGGTGATACTTACAGTTATCCCACCCAACTTCCCATCCTGATGAGTACGGAAATCGGTTTAGGATTTCAGAATACTCTGCCGCACTCGCAGGAATATATGATTAATTTCCTAGAGCGGGGATCGCAGGGGTTTGCTGTTTATGCTTATGGCCATTTGTTAAACGAAGATGGTACATTTAATATGTATGGAGATTTGTATCGGAAATTTATGTCGATGGTAAAAGCAAACGAAGATATTATATGGCCGGGGTTGCCCGGTGCGGGGAATAATATTTCTATATCGACTAAGATTGGAGGAGCGGAAATAGGTTGCCTGCACAAAGACGATAACGCGACTCTTGGAATACTGCATTTTCCGGATGCACTTGATGACAACACTTTGGAAAGTCAGGTGGATGTGCCCATAGATATAACGGTTAAGAAAGCTGGTAAATATGCTATTGAAGTCTATAAAGACGGTCTTTTGACAGCATCCCAAAAAGAAGATTTAACAGCAGCTAAAAATCGTAGTTTCAATATGCGTATTACACTATCCAATAAGGCTGCATCTTTTGTAAAAGTCACAAAGCTTAACTGAAATATAGTCCCATTTTATCAATTGAAATGCTTTTGCCGATAATAAATCAATCAGGTGAAAGAACGGGCTGATTTAGCACAGATAGTTATTAACAAAATAAACCCATTGGTCAAAGAAAAAGGTCTTATCGTATAATATATGACCAATGTAAAAAAAGACCAATGTGAAATGTTTCATAGTAAAGACTTCTTTTGGACTAATGGGTTTTAATAGATTTTAATCATTAAATAGAACTAAGTATGAAGTGGTGTAATATAATTAATAGAATGTTGATTTTATTTAGTGTATTATTTTTATTTGTTGTGCCTGTATGTAAAGCACAAAACCCGATTGTTCCACCGGGAGTTTATTTCGCAGATCCGGCAGCACATCTATGGAAGGATGGGAAAATATACCTATATGGTTCCAAAGATATTAATCCGGAGCAATATTGTTCTCAAAGTTATGATGTGCTGTCGTCTTCTGATCTGATCAATTGGACAATTCATCCGAATTCTTTTGCCTCGACTGGGTCAAATGATCAAATATCTTATTCTGATGCAGAACTGTATGCACCCGACTGTATTGAAAAAGATGGGAAATACTATCTATATTATTGCTTGTCCAAAGGCCCCGGGGATGAAGGTGTAGCAATCGGTTCTTCTCCTGCCGGACCTTTCCTGAATGGAGAAGCGATAGAAGGTATGAGTGGCATAGATCCGGCAGTATTTATTGATGATGACGGGCAAGCCTATATTACTTGGGGACAAGTAGGTTTGACAATGGCAAAGTTGAATCCAGATATGAAAACGATAGATGCTTCATCTGTTAAGTATAATGTGATAACAGAAGCGGAGCATTATTTTCATGAAGGAAGTCAATTATTTAAAAGAAACGGCATTTATTATTTGGCTTATGCGGATATCAGTCAACGGGGAAGACCGACTTCTATCGGATATGCAACCAGCAACAAACCGTTTGGGCCATATACTTATCAGGGGGTTATTGTGGATAATTTTGGCTCAGATCCATGTGTGTGGAATAACCATGGGTATATAGCATCGTTTAATGGTAACTGGTATGTTTTTTATCATAGAGCTACTCACGGTTCGGTGACCATGCGTAAAGCATGTATCGAACCTATAAGATTTAATCCTGACGGAACCATACCGCAAGTGGAGATGACTACCCAAGGAGTAGGGGCACCTCTAGATGCATTTGGTGAAATAGATGCTGCCAGAGCTTGTTATTTGACAGGAGATGTTCGAATAGCTTTAACAGGAAAAGACAAGGAAGAGTTGGTAAAAATAGAAAATGGGAACACGGCAACCTATAAATATCTTAATTTTGATCATGCCCCGAAGAGGATACGAATGAAAGTAACACCTGCTCAGGGAGGCGAAATTCAGGTTTTTATCAAAAATTACAGATCCCCGATAGCAAACATAAAAGTGCCAGAGGGAGATGGTAAAAGTCCAATAACATTGACATCGGATATTTTTTCGTCTAATATTAAAGGTGTTTATCCCGTTTTTTTGCGCTTCAATGGAGTAAATGATAAAACATTGTTTAATGTAGACTCATTTGTCTTTCAGTAAATGATAGTTAAATCTAAAAAGACTAAGTCATGATGAAACATTTCAATAGAACAGTTATGACCCTTATCGTTTTGTGTTGTATGACTATGTTGTCAGTACAGGCCGGTAATATGGGAAGAAAAGAAATTTTATTCGATTCGGATTGGAAATTCATAAGAAATGACATTGCTGGTGCCGAAGCTACTGATTTCGATGATGCTTCTTGGCATAGCCTCGATTTGCCTCATGATTATAGTATAGAGAATCTACCTGGGACAAAAATGCCTTTTGATTCCAAAGCTATATCCGGAGTGCATGGTGGATTTACAACGGGGGGAACTGCTTGGTACAGGAAGACCTTCGATGTATCTACCGATTGGAAGGGTAAGGTTGTAGAACTCTTGTTTGAAGGTGTTTATATGAATGCAGATGTTTGGATAAATGGAAAACATATCGGAAAAAATTACTATGGCTATATACCTTTCCATTTTGATATAACCAATTATCTTACATCGGGAAAGAATGTAATAGCCGTACAGGTAAAAAACGAAGGACGTAATAGTCGTTGGTATACCGGTTCAGGAATTTATCGTCATGTTTGGTTGAAGATGTTAGAACCTGTTCATATTATAGAAGATGGGGTCTATATAACTACACCTACGGTAACATCGCAAAACGCTCTTGTATCTGTCGAAACTTTTATAACAAATAAAAGTGTGAAGCCGAAGCCTGCCCGTATTATAACAGAGATCGTTAATTCGGATGGGGTTATTGTCGCAACAAAAGAAAATGATAGAATGCTGGTAGCCGGTGATACAGTTGTTGTCTCTCAGCAATTTGCTGTTCGATATCCGGCATTGTGGTCGCCAGATTCTCCTGTGCTTTACAAAGTGAATACTAAGGTTGAATCCGGTTCGGCAATTGATTGTAAAAATAATTCTTTTGGTATCCGTACGATTACTATGGATATGGAAAACGGATTTAAGATCAATGGTGTGTCTTTGAATCTCAAAGGAGGTTGCGTGCATCATGATAATGGGCCTTTAGGAAGCAAAGCATTTGATCGAGCAGAGGAGCGGAAAGTGGAATTGCTCAAGGCAAATGGTTTCAATGCAGTAAGGTGTGCTCATAATCCACCCTCAGTAGCTTTTCTGGATGCTTGTGATCGGCTTGGATTATTGGTTATCGATGAAGCCTTTGATATGTGGAATAATGGGAAAAATCCACAGGATTATCATCTTTACTTTGAGGAAGACTGGCAAAAAGCTGTGAGTGCCATGATTCGTCGTGACCGTAACCATCCTTCCATATTTCTATGGAGTATAGGAAATGAGATATATGGGATGGAAAAGAAAGAAGTTATCGGTATATCTGAAAAATTGAGCGATTTTATACACTTATTAGACCCGACACGTCCCATTACTGCTGGAATAAACGGGTTAGAAGGAAAACTTGAAGGCTTTTTTTCTACTTTGGGTGTAAGTGGTATTAATTATGGGATAATAAATGGACGTGACTTTTACCCGGAACTGGCAGAAAAGAATCCGGGAATGGTTATGTATGGTTCAGAGTCGTATGCGATAGATCAGTTTGATGCCTGGAAAGCCGTTGAAGAGTATTCATATGTTATAGGAGATTTTGTTTGGACAGCTATTGATTATATAGGGGAGGCCAGTATCGGTTGGCAGGGGTATCCCCAACGTAAGGAATTTTATCCGTGGAACCTTGCTTTCTGCGGAGATATGGACCTTTGTGGTTGGAAACGACCTCAATCTTATTATCGTGATGCTTTTTGGAAAAATGATAATATTAAGATTGCCATTCATTCTCCGATTTCTTCCTTTGAAGTTCCACAAAGTAGTCGAGAGCAATGGAGTCGTTGGCATTATGATGATATTGTTTTCGATTGGAACTGGAAAGGTTTTGAAAATAAACTGATCAAAGTTGATATTTATACTTCTTGTGATGAAGTGGAGCTTTTCCTAAACGACCGATCATTGGGTAAAAAGATCGCCGGAAAGGAGAATAAAAATAAAACGACTTATGAAGTTCCTTACGAAAAAGGAGAATTAAAAGCTGTTGGTTATCAAGAAGGAAAAAAAGTAGAAGATCGACTGATTACTTCAGATAAAGCTTCTTTGATAAAGCTTTTTGCCGATCGTTACGATCTTCAAGCAAACGGACAGGATCTTTGCTATGTAACAGTGGAGTTACATGATACAAAAGGAATACTTGACCCAAAGGCAGAAAATCAGCTTTACTTCTCACTGGAAGGGAATGCATCTATTGTTGCTGTTGGAAATGCGAATCCGAAAAGTTTAGAAAGTTATACGCTTCCACAACGTCGAGCATGGAGAGGAAAATGCCTTGTTGTTATTCGATCAGATGAAAAAGGAGGATTAATAACGCTGAATGTAAGAGGTAAAGGACTTCAGGATGCTTCAATTTTAATTTTTAATAATGAATAGTTATAAATAAATTTTGTCTATATATAACAAAGAGAATACAAGTAGCTTCATCAGGATAAATATATGGAGTTTCTGGGTTGATTGTAATAAAATCCAGAGTTGAAACGACAGGAATAAACCCATTGATTGACTAAAAGAAGATATAATTCTATTGATATGTGATCGATATGGTAAAAATGACCAATGTAAAGTGTTTTTGTGAAAAGTTTCTTTTAGAAGATCAATGGGTTTTTTGTGGATTTTTGAAATTAATAAATTGAAATAGTAATGAAAATGTATAATGTATTCTTTGGATTCAGTATGTTTTTAGGCATGATCTGTTCCATGCCCCTTTATTCCCAGGATGTGAACTATTTGGACAAACTATATGATTTCATAGAGAACACATCAGTTTTTGAATTAAATCAAGAAGAAGGAAGGTCTTATCATATTCCTGAAAAAAATTTGTCGCTTAACGGTGAGTGGAATTTCTTCTATAGTGATGTGCCGGAAGGAATACCTTCAGACTTCTATAAAACGAATTATAACGATCAGAAATGGGGGAAAATTAATGTTCCGTCTAATTGGGAAATGGAGGGTTATGGGGATAAACTATTCCGTAATGTTCAAGCCCCCTTTAAAGTAAATCCGCCTTTTGTTCCCCGTGAGTATAACCCCACCGGAGCATATCGTCGTACATTCACCCTACCTTCTTCCTGGAAAGGCGATCAGGTTTTTTTACGGATGGAAAAAGTCGCTTCTGCTTCTTTTGTTTGGATCAACGGTGAGGAAGTCGGTTATAACGAAGGTGCCCAGGAACCTGTGGAATATAACATTACCAAGTACTTGCATCCGGGCGAGAATGCAATAGCTGTCCATGTGGTTAAATATTCTGATGGTTACTACCTCGAAGGGCAAGATTATTGGCGTTTGGCTGGCATATTCGATGATGTGTGTATTTATGCCGCACCTTCTGTACGTTTGTTCGATTGGTATGTAACAACGGATCTGGATGAAACATATACTGATGCGGTCTTGGACCTTGCCATCGATGTGAAAAAATACACTGATGCTCCCTCCGGAACTTATCGTATTAAGGCCAATTTGTTGGATACCAACCGCAAACTGGTAAAAGAGATGACTAGCGAAACTTTTGCCGTGGAGAGAAAAGGTAAAAAGCAGGTTGTGTTTAAAGAGCAGATCGTCAATCCAAAGAAGTGGACGTCCGAAACACCCAACCTTTATATGTTGGAAATGGAATTGCAAACAGCAGAAGGAAAAACAACCGATATCATCCGTACCCGAATGGGATTCAAAGAAACTGAAATTCGGGGGGAAACATTTTATCTGAATGGGGTACCTCTTAAGGTAAATGCACAAAACTCACATATGCAACATCCTGAACTGGGACATGTGATGAATGAAGAAACTATCCGTAAGGATTTCGAGATATTGAAACAATTTAATTTTAATGCTGTGCGTACATCGCACTATCCTCCGGTAAACCGTTATTTGGAACTGGCCAATGAATATGGCCTCTTCATTATTGATGAAGCCGGAACGGAATCGCATGCGACAGAGTTTGTTTCCATGCGGGAAGAATATACGGAAATGTATCGCGAACGTGTACGGCAAATGGTGTTGCGTGACCGTAATTATCCTTGTATTCTTTTCTGGAGCGCCGGAAATGAATCGGGTGAAGGTTTTAATATCACCGAAACGATTAAAGAAGGACGTAAATATGATCATACGCGCTATTGGATGTATGGTGGGAATGCTTACGCACATCCGGCAGAGGAAATCATCGGCCCGCGCTATCCGATTCCGATCGAGTTGGAGATGCAGACCGGAATTGTCCCTGATAAAGACGATAGGCGCCCCTCTTTTATGGATGAATATCTATCGGTGGCCGGCAATGGAGGTGGAGGAATGGATGATTACTGGCGGGCTGTTTATGCACATCCGCGCCTGATGGGTGGAGCGATATGGGATTTTGTCAGCCCCGGATTGACGGAACGCATTCGGAAAATAGAAGATAAATCCTCTTATGCCACCCCCGTCCACCTGATGGGCAATGCCCGGTTGGTTAAAGCCGTCAATGGTAATGCTCTCGACCTTAACGGGCATGATCAATGGGCAGAAGTATACCGGCAGTCGAATGTCGAGATTGAAAGTAATGGGTTAACCTTGACGATGGAGGTCTACCCCCGAAAACTAATCAGCAGTTGCGGGTCATTCCTTACAAAAGGCAGTTATCAATTCGGATTGCAACAAATAGGAAAAGACTCGCTCGACTTCTATATCTATACCGATAAACGCCATGTGTTGCGGATTCCGCTACCTGTGGATTGGGAATACAACTGGCACAAGTTGAGTGGTGTCTATGACGGTAAAGAAATGTCTGTGTATATAGATGAGACGAAGGTCGGATCTACACCAGCGACGGGCAATATTAAAAACTTCCCGTTCCCGGTAAATATCGGACGTAATGGAGAAATACATGGTCAGGAAACCAATGTATACATTTGTGATGCGCAGATAGATAATGTGGGTATTTTTACCGAGGCCGTATTACCCGGCAGTTATGACAAAAGCAAGGCAGCGCTTTGGCTCGACTTCGAAAAAGAAACAAACCAAGGTGATTTCTTTAGCTACGGTATCGGTGCCCGTACCTATGGCTGTATCTGGCCGGATCGGAAAGTGCAGCCGGAAATGTGGCAAATGAAAAAGAGCGTACAACCCTTGGCTATTTCTTTGATAGATGCCGATCGAGGTTGGGTGGAAGTGTGGAACCGGAATCATTTTCTGGATGCTTCGCATTATCGGACCCGCTGGTTTCTTGAAGCTGATGGCGATGTGATAGAAGAAGGAGAAATGGTTTTGCAAGTTGCACCACTGACGCGGAAACAGGTCAAAATACCTTTTCATAAACCGGAGATTGTTCCCGGAAAAGAATACCGGATCACGATCAGTTCTACTTTAAAGCGTGATGAAGTATGGGCGGCGGCTGGTCATGAAGTGGCTTGGGATCAATTGGAACTTCCGTGGTATAAACAGCCTCAACCGGAAAATAACTTCGGAGGAACTCTCACGTTTAACGAAACAGAGCAATCTGTAATAGTTGTAGGTAAAGATTTTTCTTATACTTTCTGTAAAGAAAGCGGAGCGTTGATCTCTATCGTTTTAAAAGGAAAGGAACTGTTGAAGTCTCCTTTGAAACTAAATGTCTGGCGTGCACCGTTAGCCAACGAAGTGGATGGGTGGAATGCGCGAAATGCCCACACAGCGAATTGGAAAGAAGGCTACGGATATCAGGTGGCGACAGAATTTTATTCTTCAGGTGCTGACAAGCTGGCTCCATTACCCATGTCGGTACAGGCTTTTGAACAAGCTGGAAATGTATATATAAATATCCGGGATATTACTGTTATGGGGCGTATTACCACAAGCCAGCGTGATTTGTATATCAGAGGCAGTGTGATCAATGGCTTTGAAAATCTTTATTCCTTTACGGTATTTCCTGATGGTGGACTGACGCTGAAACATACCATACTGCCACAAGGCCAGATGCCACTATGGTTTCCTCGCATCGGATTGACCATGACATTGGATAAAAACCTGGAGAGGGTGGAATGGTATGGACGTGGTCCTCAGGAAAACTATCCTGATCGAAAGACCGGTTATAAGACGGGCATTTATACGGCTGCGGTGAAAGATATGTATGAACCTTATTTGATGCCGCAAGATTATGGCCTTCGGACTGACAACCGTTGGCTTCGGATGACAGACCGGAATGGAGCTGGATTGGAGTTTAGTATGGATCAAAGGTTCAATTTCAATGTATATCCCTATTCTACCGACAATCTGACAAAGTCCGTATATACCTATCAGTTACAGGAACAAGATGGTATGACGCTGAACCTCGATTATGCCACATCGGGAGTTGGTTGTACGGCTCGATCTATATTAAATGCTTATCGTGTCATGCCACAACGCTATGAAAGAGAGGTGAAGATACGATTGCTTGGGTTATAGGGGTAATTGAAAGTTGTATTCAATAATTAGAAAATATAAATATCAATGAAAACACCTTTTTTATCAATACTTGCGTTTGCTTGTATTTTCAGTTCATGCAAGACAGCTCCTCAGGTGGAGTGGGTAAGTACGACTTTTGAATATCCATGGGTTACGAATCCTGAAGTTGTAGCGGTTTCTGAACCTTCTGAGCCGGATGTAGTTGTAGACTTGACAAAGACCGCTCAAGCAATTGACGGGTTTGGTACTTGTTTCAATGAATTGGGATGGGCCTCCCTTTCTCTATTGGGCGAAACTGAACGCGAGGGTATCTTGAAAGAGATGTTTGCCCCGGGTGTGGGTGCAAATTTTACGATTTGTCGTATGCCTATAGCTGCGAACGATTTTGCTTTGGATTGGTACTCATATAATGAGACAGAAGGAGACTTTGAGATGAAGAACTTCTCGATTGATCACGATCGGGCTACTTTGATCCCATTTATCCAATCTGCCCGATATTATAATCCGGACATCAAGATTTGGGCTTCACCTTGGTGCCCTCCTTCGTGGATGAAGTGGAATAAGCACTATGCTTCCCGGTCTACGACTAAATTGGCTAAGCAATTGAAACAAAGACAGGCGGGGGAAGAATCCTTTATGGCTCGTGTGGTAGATAACGAACTTCCAGAGGATCGACAAGCATTCGAGGGGGCAGATGCTTTTATTCAGGAAGAAGCCTATTTCAAGGCTTATGCACTTTACTTTTCTAAATTCATTGACGCATACCGACAAGAAGGAATTGAGATATTTGGTGTGATGCCTCAAAACGAGTTTAACTCGGATCAGCCCTATCCAAGTTGTTGTTGGACGTTGGGGGGATTGGCTACTTTCATGGGTAAATATCTTGGTCCGGCTATGGCTGGGAAAGGAGTGGAGATGATGTATGGAACGGTAGAACGGCCCCGAGAGGCAATGGTTGACTCTATCATGCAGGATCCGGATTGCAGCCGTTACGTAAATGCCATCGGATTCCAATGGGGAGGAAAAGATGCGTTGCCGATAGCTGTCCGGAAATATCCGCATCTGAAATTCCTACAGACGGAACAGGAATGTGGGAATGGAAAGAATGATTGGCATGGAGCCATACATTCTTGGGATTTGATGAAATATTATTTAGGTAACGGCGTATCAGTCTATACTTATTGGAATACATCTTTAGTGCAAGGAGGATTCAGCCACTGGGGATGGGCACAGAATTCTTTGGTCGTAGTTAGTGAAGATGGTAAAGCATTTTCATACACACCGGAATATTATATAATGAAGCATGTTAGCCATTATGTACAACCGGGAGCGAAAAGATTAGTGACGGATGGCGCATATAAAGATGTGCTGGCTTTCGTGAATCCGGATAATAGTATTGTTATTGTAGCTGGAAATTCCGAAACAGAGGATAAATCGGTAAGTTTTAAGGTTGACAGCATCATGTATTCTCCTGTGTTAAAGTCTAATTCTATAAATACGTTTTTAATTAAATAGTTTGCCTTGAATGTGAGTAAGTCAGGTATTAAGCGACTTACTTATTCTGTAGAATATTAAATAGATGAAAATTAATTATAATTCAAATATGAAGAGTAAATATTTAAAATATGCTTTCTTTTGCTTGTTTTACTTCATGCAAACTGTAAATGCTCAGAAACCGGTTGATTTTGTGAACCCGTTCATTGACTGTCATAACTCGCGTTGGTTTTACTTTAATTCTGCTTCCCGTCCATTTGGAATGGTGAACCTGAGTCCTGATACTGATACGAAGAGTACTTGGGGATCAGGATATTTGTATGACAGTAAATATATCCGTTGTTTCAGTCATATACATGCCTGGCAGATGTCCGGTGTGGCGGTCATGCCTACGGTAGGGGAGTTCAAGGGACATAAAGGCATGGATGCCTATCAGTCTGCTTATACCCACGAAGGTGAAATCGCTAAACCTGGATATCATAAAGTATATCTTTCCGACTATGATGTATGGGCGGAACTGACTTCTTCCACCCGTGCAGGGTTTCATAAGTACACATTCCCGGAAAGTGACCAGTCCTATATTCTGATAGATGTCGGAGCTTATCTGGCACATGGCCCTAAGGCTCATGCTGAAGTGTGGAAAGTCAGTGATACCGAGATTGCTGGGTATGAAATTATGGAACAAACGATTCGCCGCCCTAAAGATACGCCTGTTTATTTCTATATGGAGTTTAGTAAACCTTTCGATGATGTCCTGATGTGGAAGGATAGTTCTTTAATTCGAAAGAACCCGAATAGTACGAATACACATTTTGTTGAACGGGTTTCCGGTCGAAACGCGGGTTTGGCAGTTCGTTATCAAACCTCGAAAGGTGAAACAGTCCAGTTAAAAGTTGGTATCTCGTATGTGAGTGTGGAACAGGCAAAAAAGAATCTCAGGGGAGAAGTTTCTCATTGGGATTTTGATAAGGTGAAACAAGAATCTTATGATGAGTGGAATACCATGCTCAGCCGTATCGAAGTGGAGGGAGGTACGTATGAGCGGAAAGTGAAATTCTATACCGACTTGTGGCATGCGCTTCTCGGTCGGAGGACAGTAAGCGATATCGATGGCAAATATCTGGATATGACCGGTGATTATCCTCGTATCCAGCAGGTAAGATTGGGTAGTGACGGTAAGCCATTGTTCCCTCACATGAACTTCGATGCCTGGTGGGGGAGCCATTGGTCACTCAATATTCTTTGGTCAATGGCTTATCCAGAAGTGATGGATGCTTTTTGTAATACGATGGTCGATATGTATCGGAACGGTGGATTGATCCCTCGTGGTCCTTCGGGCGGAAATTATACATTTGTGATGATTGGGGATCCTTCTACGCCATTTTTTGCTACAGCTTATAATAAGGGTATTCGTAATTACGATGTGAATCTGATGTATGAAGGGTTGAGGAAGAATGCTTTCGAAGGAGGATCTCGTGATCATTCCGGATACGAACACAAGAAGGATGCTTTCGAAGGTGGCATGAGCTATTATGTGAATATGGGATATATCCCTCAGGACAGACCGTTAATCGGTGGCGATGGCGCAGCTACCGTTTCCATGACATTGGAATATGCTTATCAGGACTGGTGTCTTGCACAGATAGCCCAAGCAATGGGAAAAGAAGACGATTATCTGTTTTTTATGAAGCGTTCACAAAATTACAGGAATGTGTGGAATCCTCAAACAAACTATATGCATCCTAAAAATAAAGACGGTTCTTGGATAGACGATTTTAGTCCGTTTAATTCAAAAGGTTTTTGCGAAAGTAATTCTGCGATCAACTCTTATTTTGTCCCGCACGATATAGGAGGGCTTATCGGACTAATGGGAGGAAAGAAGAAATTTAGCGATAGATTGAACAATGCGTTTGTTCGTTCGGAACCGGGAGGTTTTCTTCCACATTCGAAAAATCGGGAAAATAACTATACGGATTACGGCAATCAGCCGGGAACGGGAATGGCACACATGTTCAATTATGCAGGTACACCGTGGCTAACTCAATATTGGGTGCGTCGTGTGAAAAATGCGTATGCCGATATCAATCCTTACGGAGGCTACAATGGCGATGAAGATCAGGGACAGATGGGCGCATTAGGCGTCTTGATGGCGATCGGCCTGTTTGAAGTAGACGGTGGCGCTGCCGCTAAGCCGATATATGAGATCGCCACTCCTTTTTTTGATAAAGTAACGATTCATCTGAACAAGGATTACTATCCCGGAGAAAGTTTTATGATTAAAACGATAAACGATCCGGAAAAGAATACCTATATCCAAAAGGCGACATTGAACGGGAAAACGTGGAATGATTGCTGGTTCCATCATGAAGATTTTACTAAAGGTGGTGTGCTAGAACTGGATCTGAGTGATAAACCGAATAAGAAGTGGGGAATAAATCCGCCTCCGACTTACAAATTGAAAGAATGATAGTTAGAGGAAATATTTAAGAAAACTAATGGCCCTTTATGATTCTTAAAACAGAATATTTGGTTAAGCGTAATTTATAATTAGAATCGAATGAGAACTCTATTTTCATTGTTATAATGGTTACTGTGAGAACTTGCTGGAATATAATTAGTTCAAAAGCATGCTGAGGATCGGGTTTGTGATAAAGTCTCAAGATTTCAGTATTGAGATAAGTATTGTTTTATTAACATTACCAATTACAGCATTTTGTTGAATACGTAAAAGGTAGCCTATTGTGAAACAGGCTACCTTTTTGTCTATGCTTCTAGGTTTAGTCAAAACTATACGGATTCAGGCAAAGGTTACTCGGAACGTAAAATTGTTTGTTTATATTGTGCAAGTTTTGTTTCATAATATATGGAAATTGACTGGCATAATACACCATACTTTAACTAATTCCTCGTGCATATTGTTCCGGTTGATCGGGAACAAAGAGTTTACAATCCTCGCCTGAAGGAGCAACATGTTCCGGGTTCACAACAGTGACTAGTCCTCTTTCTTTTGGCATGCGTAAAGCTACTTGCCGACGCAGGTATTTTTCAGCATGTAGGCATTCGCTGTTCAAACAGTGGGCGAAGGAATATGGGAATAAGCTATAGTCGAAATTGGGGCTCATATGTTTGTCGTTTAGTTAACGAAGCAAACATACATTTTATTCCTTGATTAAACGACTTTAGGGGAGGTTTTTTCATCTAAATTATTGTACGGTTCTTAATCGCTTTCCTTGTAAAGCAAGAAAGCACATCCCGCTGCTGCAAATACACTATAATCGAATGGTGCTTTTATATTCAAAGAAAACAGCATGGCAAAAGCAAAAGTCAATAATAGAATACCGCTAAGAAGAGCAACCAAACGTTTTTGGAAACCTATTAATAGTAATATGCCAAGTACGATTTCTGCGATTGTAGCCGCCCAGGCGAACAGCGGTAAGAGATATGAAGGTACCCACGGCAGTAAAACTCCGGTGTAAGCGGTAAAACTTTCCATATTACCCCAAACGACATTGTCACTTCCCAATAGCGGAGTCCATAACCCTAAACGGTCTGCAACCGCTGACAGAAAACCCAAAGCCAAAGCAATGCGTGCAAACAAAGAAATATAATCTATTTTCTTAGTCATATTGATAGTATTACAAAAATTGGTATTTAAAATCTCTCTTGATAGTGATTTTCAGAATCAAGCGGAGAGACCTTTTATTATAAAACGGGAGAAAGGTTTTATATGTTTTGGTTAAGTTCATGAAAATGTATTATTTTTATAGCATAAGACAACTTGTAAATTGAAGAGACATGGTTTCTTCAAAAGAAACGGAGGAGGTTGTCTTAAATATGGTGTAATGGTGAATCCTTTTAGAAAAGTAATTAAAATGAATGATAGTCTTTTAGAGCAAAAAATAAACATCCTACAAAGTCGTATTACTACGTGGGCTCAATATAATAAAGTTTGGGGGGATTCATGCTTTAAAACTTATTTTGAATATTTTGATGATGAACCGTCTGAGGATCTTGCATGTATAACGGTTTTGTGCTTGGATGATCCTTTGATCCGTATTTTTAAAGGTATGGAGGATGGACATTTACTTGATGAGTTTGAAGACTTATTGAGTAAAAGCGGATTTGGGTATGAAGTTTATTCCGACATTGTGCTTACTTTCTATTGTGAAGATGAGGAAATGAACCGGTTATATGTCGATTATTTTGAATGGCAGTGGATAAGTGAGTTGGTTAAGGAGGATTATACTTCTCTCTATCAGGAATTGTTTGATTATTTTAAAACAAATCCGGATAAACTGTATGCTTTATCTCCTCGGTCGTTGGAGGTCTTTATAAGTGAGGTGTTTAGAAATCAAGGTTATCAGACCGAGTTAGGATCTGGTAGGAATGACGGTGGTGTTGATTTAAGGTTATATCAGAAGGATGCGATTGATCAGATCGTTACCTTAGTTCAAATAAAAAGGTACAGGTCAGATCGCCCTATAGATTTGGAATCTGTTGCTTATTTGAATACTATAGTCAATGATGAAAATGCCAATAGAGGACTGTTTATAACAACTTCCAGATATTTACCTCAGGTAAAGTCATTTGCGAACAGGCATAAGAATAAGCTCATTTTAGCCGATTCTCAGGATATAGCGAAATGGTGTGAGTCTGCTAAAACTCATATTATAAGAGATAAAAGTAAAATGTTGACAAGAGAGGGGGTATTGAATTTATTAAAATCGAGGAATGGATTGGAAGGAGAAGTTGTTGTTGCTCATGTGGGTGTGAATATGATAAGGAATCAATTTTGTTTGATTGTAAAAGATTCGTTATCTGTTTCTTTGTTACTCAAAATACCTGGAAGAGCGGTAAATAGTACGGGAAATTTTCATCGATTGGATGGTTATGAAATCCCTGTGTTAGATGAAACAATATTGGAATGTGTAAGTAAAGAGAACGTCTTTCGTGCAAAGAAAAGCTATTCAGCGGATGGAAGCATTACATTTTGGGGAGATAAGAATTTATATTCAATATGGGATGGAAAACCTGTATATTACGACAGGTTTGACTGAAAGTGCTTATATTTGCAAATAGACTTATAAACAATAAAAAACGAAAATGATAACAGGCGAGATAAAAAACCGTGTAGACCAGATATGGGATGCATTCTGGACAGGTGGTATCACGAACTCGATTACAATTCTGGAACAAATGACCTATTTGTTCTTTATGAAGATGTTGGATGATGCGCAGATTAAAAAAGAAGCAATAGCAAATGCATTTAAGTATCATGTTGCTCCTGAAAAGCTTATATTTAAGGATGGAAACTGGCATAATCCGGAAAGTGATAAGGACATCCCTTATAAATCGTTGCGTTGGTCTGTTTTTAAGAATATGGATACTGTTCGTATGTTCAATACCGTTCGTAACGATGTTTTCATTTTCATCAAAAATATTGGTGTAGGAGAGGATTCAGCTTATAGTCGTTTTATGCGAAGTGCTATTTTTCTAATCCCTAATGAACGGACTTTAGCCAAGGTTGTCGATGGTATCAACAATCTGGATATGAATAACCGCGATACGATGGGAGATGTGTATGAGTATATCCTGGGTAAAATGGCGGCAAGTGGTACCAACGGACAGTTTCGTACGCCACGGCATATCATCCAGATGATGGTGGAATTAATGAAGCCGACTGTAAGAGATATCATTTGTGATCCGGCAATGGGATCAGCTGGGTTTATTGTGGAATGCGCAAAATACATCACAGAGCATTGTAAAGATGAATTGTTGAATGAAAATGCTGCTAATCATTTTAATAATGAGATGTTCAACGGGTTCGATACCGATCAAACGATGTTGCGTATTGGGGCGATGAACTTGATGTTGCATGGAGTTAATAATCCGAATATTCAATGGCGTGATTCGTTATCGTCTGATAATACGGATGAGAATTTATATACGCTTTGTCTGGCAAATCCTCCGTTTACCGGTAGCCTTGACAATGATTCGGTGAGTAAAAGCCTGTTGGCAATTACCAATACAAAGAAGACTGAGCTGTTGTTTGTCGCTTTGTTTTTACGTATGTTGGTAGCGGGCGGACGTTGTGCTTCGATTGTCCCTGATGGCGTATTGTTTGGCAATAGTAAAGGACATAAATCTATCCGTACAGAATTGGTAGATAAGCATCGGTTACAGGCTGTTATCTCTATGCCGGCAGGTGTTTTTCAACCTTATTCCGGGGTAAGTACGGCTATTCTGATCTTTACAAAAACAAATGTAGGAGGTACGGATAAAGTTTGGTTTTATGATATGAAAGCCGATGGTTTTACCCTCGATCAAAAACGTACTGAATGTGAAGGAAGCGATATTCCTGATGTGATAAAAAGGTTCCATAACCTTGCAGGAGAAGAATCCCGCACTCGTAAAGACCAGTCTTTCTTTGTTCCTGTAGATGATATACGTGCCAATGATTATGATCTTTCGATCAATAAGTA
>OGZX01001752.1_pt1 | contig 20147 bp, 17 predicted proteins | sample 1576881 | NCBI WGS metagenome assembly OGZX01 (sample SAMEA3541542, study PRJEB24748) | human gut metagenome | biome: human gut; feature: human-associated habitat; material: faeces | place: China | collected 2012
CACGTTTCTGTAACAACATCAGATACAATCCAGCTTTGATTTCTTGCTGACGGGCGATGCTTACATAAGCACGTTCCTGACCCGGAGCGTTGCTGATACGACGGGAATAGCGACTTGCTTCACGGTCAAGGCTCTCTTTGGTGATCATCAACCCCTGCAAGGTTCCTTCAAGGGTAGCCTGCACATTGGCTTTCATAGCACGGATACTCGTATCCAAATTAACAATCGTCGGATTGTTTTCTGTTGATGTGCGAAGCAAGCGCTTACGTTCCACTAGCATCTCGTTGTAACGTTCTATTGCTCCTATCAAAGCGGCATCCTGCAAACCCACATTACTCGGCAATACTTCGTACTCATTACCTCGCAAATACTTACGCAAATCATTTACCAGGCTGATTTGAGTACGGTTCTCCACGCTCTTCTTTTCATATTCCGCATTACCGGCCAAAGCTATCTGAGCTTCACTCGTCAAATCCGTGATACCAGCATCACGCTTGAAAGTCTCTAGATTAGCTTCTGTACTACCCAATTCTTTTGAGATAATGCCAATACGTTCATCAATAAACTCAGCTGTCTTTTGGGCGATCTCGTTCTTATCATTGTTCGTATTGCGATTATACATTTCAAGCAATTGATTAATAAAGTCCTGTCCACGCTGCAAACTGGAGTTCTTCAATGAAATCACAGCTACGGAAGTAGTCTTAGAAGTCGGAGCGATGGACAGATTATTGCAATAGCTTTTTGCTACTCTCATCGGTTTACTTATTGTAGCAGTTATATGACGTACATTCTTCTCTACCTTAGGAACTTTCGTGCCATCCTGCAAAGTTACCGAATCAGTTGCCTGGAAGAATGCTAGCGTACCTTCATCAGTCGGGAAAATAGCAGGCAGCTTTTCAAAATGTTTCTGATACCCCTTCTCACCCACAGTCACATTCACATCCATACTGCCTTCAGGCTGTAAGGTCATCTCCACCATCATCGGTGCATTCAGTTTTTCAGCTTCCTGAGGTGTCAGACTTACCTGCACCGGAGAGTTCTTATATAAACCTTTAGCAGGAAACTCATCCTCACCCTTATAAGTTATATACAACCCTAACTGATTAACCACCTCTTTCACCAGTGTTTTCGAACGCAGAACTTCTAGCTCGTTATCAATGTTTTTAGAGGATGTCATTAGACCACTCAATCCCATATCCTCCAATTCCGAAGAAAGTCCTGCACCTCCACCCTTCTTCTCGTCCTTTATCAGAACGGTGGCAGAAATATTATAAATGGGGGTAGCCCAATGCAGATAAAACCATGCACCAACAAGGCAAAGCAACACCGCACCTGCAAACCAGGGCCAGTGAATGATGTATTTAAAAAGCAGTGCCCGGAAATCAATCTGCTCCTCAGTCATTTCAGGTCCTTTCACGTTTTGTTTTTCTTCCTTCATAACTCTTCCTTTTTATTTCAAAATGTTAAACAACAAACTGGCAATGGAGACAAGGATCGAAGTAGCAGAAAACCACAAACTTGTACTAGTACCGATATCCGAGTTCCTTGCTTTCGCCTTATTAGGAGTTACGTATATGATATCATTCTGTTGTAAATAATAATAAGGAGAAAGAATAGTCTCCGCTTTATTCAGATCCAAAGGAATAATTTCCTGCTTACCATTGGCATTCTCACGTATCAGCTTAACATCATCACGCAAACCATATACAGTCATATCCCCTGCCATTGCCAAAGCTTCCAGAATGTTCACTTTTTCATTGGAAATCGTGAATGTACCGGGACGGGCAACTTCACCAATCACGGAAATCTTATAATTCACCATACGTACCGTTACAATAGGCGTCTCCGTAATATAAGGTTTCAGTTTTTCCACAATCATTTGTTCGGTTGCCTTTTTTGTTAATCCGCCCACATGAAGTTCACCTAATACCGGAAAGTTAATATTTCCCTCATTATCCACCAAATATTGCTGCAGAACAGGCTGAGTGGTGGTATAGTTCAAAGCAACATTACCTTGTGTAGCTACTGTCAGGTTGAAAGGTGCTGCCAGTTCAGGACTGGTACATGATACTACAATCGTCAACAAATCTTTTGGCATAATCTTGGCATCATACAATTGATCGTTCTGAGTACTATACAGCACGACTTCCGCGTCTTGCAAATAAGGTACTTTTTTGTAAGACTGACAAGCCGTAAGGAGTAAAGCCGCCAATATACAATAGCTTAATTGTTTTATTCTTCGCATATATTTCCTTTGATTATTTTTTACATTATTCTACTATATCCTTTACTATTAACACATTATATCCTCCGGTTCAAGAGGCATATAAGGTCCGTCTTTTACTTCAAAAATCACCGAATCATCTCCCAATACTTCCAATGTGTGCCATTGTCCGATGGGAATATGAACACCATAATCTCCCTGCAAGGGATCAAGTGCGAAATTCTTTGTTTCTTCCCCTATTTCATTGTAGAACATCACACGAATCTTTCCACGAAGCAAAATATAGGTTTCCGCCGTATGCCGATGCCTATGAATCGGCAAAACTGTTCCTACTTCTAAAGCATTCAGTAAACGTTGTGCTTTAGCATCCAGTGAAGTGTGTAAATTATAATTCATACGCAAACGTTCACTCGCCTTAGCCCTGCTAGAAACTTCATCGAGCAGTTTTTTGTCTATTTTCATAGTTCCTATCCTATTTTAGTTTTTAAATATTCTTCATGCAAGCAATAATATTTTCTTTTGAACAGTATATACATAAGCGTTAACACTATGATTGTACTGCAAAAATAAATCCAGTGATTAATAGGTAATAGTATCAATCCCATTGAGATACACAATTGTAATATCATATACATAAGAGAAACTACCACATGAGGGATTTTCAACTCATTCGCCATCAATTGGTAGGCATGCTTCCTGTGTGCTTCACCGATATTCTCATGCAACATGATTCGATGAATAATGGTCAATACACTGTCTACCCCATATACGGCAAGAAATAATACATAAGTAAAATCTCCATTCAGTAAAATCAATCTTCCCAATGCGAACAAAATAATAAAGGCAATACCCACAGCTCCCACATCACCGGCAAAACATTTCGCTTTCTTACGGAAGTTAAAGAAGCAGAACACCAATACACTTAAAACCGCTACCCATAGAAAGTAATCATCTATAAAATGAAACGTCCTATTTGCCAAGAGAAGAGGTAGTAATACAGCCAGTGAATATCCACCTGTAATACCATTAATACCATCCATAAAATTATAGGCGTTGATGATGCCTACACAAACGACCAAAGCTATTAGAATAATCCACCAAGACTCCAAGTTCAATATTTCAAAATCCTGAAACATCAGAAACATAGAAACAAAATGAACCAACAATCGGAATTTATTAGACACACTATGTACATCATCCACAAAACTGATGCCGGCAATAGCTGTGAGTCCTGCTAAGAACCACGGATAAAGAAATCCATAGAAAGCTGTATAAAGCCATGCACCTGACAGGAAAATAATACCACCGCCACGAAGAGTGATACTCGTGTGGCTACTACGTAAGTTAGGCTTGTCGATAATATTAAAATGGTCGGCAATACGGAAATATAGCAATTCTGAAACAAACAATAGAATGGCTATTGCAAATAAAGTAGTCATTGGTTGTTCTATTAGTTATCTTGGTCAATCATCATATATTTCTTTATCGAACCATCTTTGTCAACCTTTAAATATTGAACGATGCGTCGATCAAGATTATTTTGCATGTCTACCAATAAGTCTTTAATTTCATCAAAAATAGCTTCTTGTTCCTTTTTCATCCTCTGTATTTTTTTAGATTCAAACCATGAATCCTTTGCAGCTAATTCAAGATAAGTTATAACATCATATCTCAATCTTTCAAATTGATCTTGATAAGTATTCCAGTAGTTAAGACTCAATTTCTTCATAAAGATTTCAGTATCTTCTGTAGAATTCATACTTTTTGCTATTTTCAAAGAAACCACATTCGCAATATAAGACAGTACTTCCGATTTCATAACCACTTCCAAATAATCAAAATAGTGGGAATCTTTCAAACGTAGGATTTTACTTTTAGCCTCTTCTATATCTTTATTTTTAGATTCTATATTTAGCTCCTTAATGTTAGTTAGAAAACCTTTGTATTTTACCCTGGTTCCTTCAATAGATTTAGATAAATTAAGTACGTTTGTTTTGTCTGCAATATCAAATGATGTTTTCGAATTAAGTTCTAACAAATAGTCATAAGCAACCTGTAAATTAGAAGTGTCACCGGCTGAAAGGAAGTTTAATATTTCGTCCAACTTTTGGTCAATTGTACATAATCTCTCCGTTATCACCTGTAGGTAATATTGGGAAGTTATTACCGACATACACTGATAAATCATTAATGGTACAACAGAAGAAGCACCCGCTTTTTCAAATTTAGCCTGTTTTGAGATTTTTCCATTTTCTACAGAATATCCTCTCATTAAAGAAGGATTATCTTTAGCTTTGCATAACTCTGACAAAGGAATATCACATTTTAGTAGATCATCGCAAGAATAAGCAGCTAATCCGCCCCATATGGTTTCTCCTCGCAATAAAGAAAAAAAAGATTTCCATTCCATTTCTTCTGTTTCACTCAAAGGAACAGCTACATATCTATCTGACGGAAGTTTCATATTCTGTACAATATCTAACTTTAAATAACTACTTCCAACCGAGCTATTACATTGACTCTTTTCCAACCAGCCATTATCCACTTTTTGCTGACGTTTTTTCTGGATATAATTTCTTAGATGTCTATGCCCAACTTTAGCAGCAGTCGCTACTACTACTGTTATTATGATCATTACAGCTTTAATCGCCAAAGCAATAACTTCGTCTTTTTTATTTTTATCATTCATACTTACAGAATCGTAGAATTACACGATTATCTATTGTTTGTGCTCAAATTAGATCTAAACTCTAAACAGAGTGCTTACCCGTTATACTGTCGGACATCAAATTATTTTCTAAGAATAATTTGATAAAGTCTTCTTTTAATATTTGTTGGAGTATTTACGAAGGCACGAATATAAAATTTATTCATCATAGCATCAAAATGATTAATCATACCATATTTCAACATTATGTCTTGAAGCTTCGACCACCCGACTATTCTTTCCTTTGAACCTCGTTTGCCATCAAATCCGTTACCAACGCGTACATAAACAAGCGATTCATTTATATTTGCCAATTTGCATTCTGCAACGATCATATTAATCCATAGGAGATAATCCTCCAAAAGCAAAAGTGTCTGATATCCGCCAGCCTTCAATAACGATGCTTTTTTTATACATACTGTAACATGATTCATGGGATTACGCCTCTTACACATTTTCATAATTTCTTCATGCTTCGCAGGGCAAACACGAGTACGCATTTTTTCCTTTGTGGGATCACTATCGAACTCTGCAATGTCTGCTCCTACAGCATCAATCTCTGGATGAGCTTCCACAAAAGTTATCTGTTTCTCAAATCGCTTAGAATCACTAATGTCATCAGAGTCCATACGAAGAATGTAATCACCTGTACAAAGTTCAGAACCGATACGGAGAGCCTCACCAAGACCTCTATTCACTTCCTGTGGATAATACTTGATAACATCCTCACGTCCCTTTTGGAATGCGATAAGCACATTGTAAAGAGTTTCTTTTAATGGACCATCCCATACAACGACTACCTCATCAGGTTTACGTGTCTGATAATCGTAAATGCTCTCTAAAGCTATCTTCAAAAAGTCCGGGTCATCATTCTTATACACGGACATTAAAACAGAATAAGTCATATTTATTTTAATAGATTAGTATTCACTAAAAAATGCACCCAATTTAGAGCTTATCCTTTCCGCAGGGCACATAAACTTTGAAGAAGACAGATAAAACTATCCAATTGAGTTTTTATTTTATTTATCTCAATCCCGTTAATCAAAAAACGAAGATAAGATGAGCGGAAAGAACATCCACTTCATCAAAATTTAATTTCAATGATTGGAGCAGATTCACTAAAAGAAACACTTGTTACGGATATAAAACTTAAACGAATATCTTCCATTTCTGATTTACAAAGACGTTTTTAGTTGTCATTGATACCATTTACGAAATTACAATACTCATCCCTTCTGAAATACAATAAGCATTAATCAAAATTTTCCATAGAGCAACATCTGTTTGATAATGAAATAAAAATTCACCATAAAACTCACTCATGTTAATAATCTAATAGTTTAAATTTTATGAAGGCAAAAGTCGAAAAATAGATATCTCAGTCAAAAATCATGTAATAAATACTTATGTTAGATGTTTGTATGTTTTTGATAGAAATTCAACATCTCTCTTGATATTATACTCCATGAGTATCTACTAATCAACAAATTTCTGGCATTTCTAGATTTCCATTCCCATTCTTCTTTCTTTTTCAATGCCTCAATAATACAATCCGAGATTGAGTTTACATTATTATCGGCAACCCACCCTGCGTCATTCTTTTCAACTATATCCCCTAAAGATGTACCCCTTGTTATTATACATGGAATACCTAAACTCATTGCTTCAAGTATACCCATGGGCATACCTTCATGGCGCGATGTCTGAATAAAAAGATCCGAATTCAAAAGAACGGAAACTTTCTTTTCAAATAGAATTGCATCATGTACGACTATCAAATCATTAACATGATATTGGTCTATTAATTTTTTAATTTTCAAATGCGAAGCATCTCTATCTGGACCATATATATGTATTAATACATGGTTATCTATTAACGTATCTTTTATCCTACTAACCGCTTCAATTAATAAATCCAATCCTTTCACACGATATTCCAACCTGCCTACATAAGATATAATAATCTCATTGTCATGAAATTTATCCTTGTGAACTGAGGGTATTTCCATACCATTGGTACATACAAAACTAGGTACATTGAATAATGTATTCTTACTTTCATCTTCAGACAGGTACTGAATAGAAGAAGCCTTATATATAAAGGAGTGGAAGAAAAATATATTAGCAATTATTTTTTTCCATCGTTTTTTATGTTGGGCACCAACAACCAAACAACCATGTGGAATAATTACATACGGAATGTTTCGTTTCCTAAGAGAATTTGCAATTCTTGCAAATTCAATATGATAAACCTCATGAAAGATGACTATATCAGGCTCCATAAATTCTTCAGAAACATTCTTTGTCCAATCTCCACCAGTGTATAGAAACTGTTTCTCTATTTCATCAATAGGACTATTCACTATATTTAGTAGAGCAACTTTAGCCTTATCTTTCTGATGGTTAATATGCGCAGGGACAACTACACATACTCCACTACAAGGGTCATTTTTTATAGCTGCAATATGCAATATCTTCATAACGATTATATAAATAGCTTTAAACAATACTCATACGGAACCATTTTCATTACAACAGAGAAAATGTTATACACAAAACCTATCAAGAAAAGAAATATTATGCTTACTCTATATATTGCTTTTGCTTTATTGTCTACTCTTGACTGATTAATCATTAATGGAATTAAAAGGAATTGAAGCCAATCGAAATACATAATCATACGTCCTACAATTGGCATATTGAAAGATATATTCTTCAACACAAATGAGGCAAACACACAATTTGCCCAAACAGGATTTTTTTCAAATGCTTTGAACTTTAGCATAGTATAATAAATAAGAACATTTATTGTACTATTATATATAAACCCCCAAATCGACAAGCCCTTGGAGCCAATTAATGTATGATCTGTGAAATCCCGCCCCAAAATACTGATAAAATCAGTAAAGGAAGATACATAAGTTATAGGATTAACAAAACAGAAAACAAAAGAAACTACATATATTATAGTATAAACCTTGTTATCTAGCTTTTTATTGATTATAAAATACAGAGGAAATAGTATAATGCACGAATAGTGAAATAATAATGCCACTCCCATGCACAGGAAAAAAGGTATTGATTTTCTTTCCTTTATAAACAAACTTCCTAAGACAAACCAACCAACAGCTATACACTGACGCATACCATTCATGACAGTTATTAAGGTTAAAGTATACATCATAAATGCAGATAGTGTATATGATTCGCTCTTTTCTAATACAATAAATATTGGTATTGCAGTTAGACTGATGCTAACTAAAAATAAAACATTGTATTCGCAATGGAAGCTGTCAAAAATTCGAATCAACCGGTCAAAACCAATTTCAATCCATACATAATCCTGATTAGGAATAGCATAATATAGCGTTCTATACGATTCCGAGTCTACACCTACAGTATAATTACGAAAGCCGACTATTGCTATAAACAAAAGGCAAGGAACAATTCGAAAAAGAACTAGATTACCTTTATGTTTATCTCCCAAATTTACCATTATGAAGATGAGAAGGCAATATATGAAATATATCATAACTAATAATAATTACAAAGCTGAAAGAATTGGTGCAAACTGTTCAAGCACTATTTTTTCCCATGTGCATGATTCCAACGTTTTCATAATAACTCTTGGGTTAAACGAACTCCTATTATCCCAATAATATTTCAATCCGTTCCTAACCCCTTCAGCTGTATCTGAAATGAGAACACCATTATTGGCATTTATCAATTGCTTATTGGCTGTAGTAGCTGTACCTATGCAAAACATTCCAGATAGACAATACTCATATGTTTTAGTAGGAGGCTGATCATTATAATAATCAGTTATAGGAACAAAAGAAAAACCAGCATTACATTTATCAAAGTATGTTTTCAACGCATCGTGAGAAACTTTACCTATAATATGTATATATTCATCTGCACCATTTTCGTCGATAATTTGTTGAAAAAATATCTCCTCATTATCATTACCATAACCAACAATATTATATTTGATGGGAATCTCTGAGTGTTCCTTATGAAATGCTATCACACCTTCAATCGTTTGCTCAATACTTCTATTTGTAAACGTACCTACATACAAAAGTCGAATAGAATCAGTAAATACTTTCTCTGTTGAAGATATTACATCTGACCCCAATGGAAGAATTTCAATCCCTTTAAGTCCTATTTGTCGTACCACTCCTTCCGAGATAGCTGTGACTTTATCAAAGCACAAACAAGCCTTTTTAATCCTTGCATTGTAAGCGCTCCTAATACTCTCATCAGATGACACTGACAAAGTTCTCACATCAAGAAGCATTTTTTTCTTTGAAAATATCTTCTTATAAATCTCACACAAGGGAAAAAACTCAACTACAACTTTTCCCTTAAAGAATAGAAGATAGAACAGTGAGTATAAAATAAAGTAAACACCTTTAATTTGTCGTTTCCTAAAATTCCGAAGTTGAATCAATCTATATCCGTCTGCGTTCGCCTTGCTTCCGTCTTTACCTGCAAAACAAAGAACAGTCACATTCCAATCCACTTTGAGATATTCAACCCATTTTACAGTATCTGTCAAATCTCCAAAAGGATTGACATCAATTATTAGCAAGTTCTTTTTCATACTAGACTTTTGCAGTTTCTTTTTATCCATAAAAGAGAATCTTCTCTCAACGATTCTATTCTTTTTTGTTGGGAGTCGATATCGTACCAAGGACTAATTTGTTCTACGGTAGTCCCTATCTTAACAGCACAATTCAATACGCCAAGATTTTCAATCAAACTTGTCTGCCTGTCATCTCCCCCTTCTGGAACAATAGAAACTAATGGACGACCATAATTAAGCGCAAATGCTGTTCCATGAAATGAAGACGTAATTACCAATTCTGCATTAGCAAACAAATGAAGAAATTCGGTAATGGTAGAATCTGTACGGTTTTCCATTTTCAAGTCAGTAGGACATGTTGAATAACAACCTTCTAAAGCGATGATTTTACAATCAAGTTTCTTTTGAAAGTATTTTGTTACCTCATATATATAAGGTCTTGGTTCAAAAGCATATGCCCACATATAAAATAGGATATACTTTTCTTTTTTCTTTCGAGGAGAAATAGCCAAACACTCATTCCACTCTTTGCCTGAAAGGAGAAGTGTTGGATCTAACAACAGCTTTACGTCCGTATTCAATCCTAGTCCTTCATTGATGATTTGTTGTGCATTCACTTCTCTGACAGAAAGAGAAGAGAAACGTTGCAAATAAGCTTTGAATTTATCTGAATAACAATATGGCAAAGATTTCATCGCAAAACTAGATGCAATAGAAACCTTAGGAACAGCATTAGGAACAAAGGATAACAGATAAAAGGAGTCACCCATCATGTAATTCGTGTTCCAAACTTGATCACTACCCACTACAAACAATTCATAATCGCTCCAATCTTCTTTATTCAGTTCATCCAAATCTTGATAAGTATGCGTTCTATTAAAATATAAATTCTTGAAATTCTCAAGTTTTATAGCCTTTCGATGGTCAGCTTTTAATCCTATTTTTCGTATAGCAGCCCTCCAAAATGAACTCTTTGTTGCTCCCCCATGTTCTACTCGCCATTGGTTGTAGCGATTATAATCTATAAACACTGGTTCATATCCTAAATCGGATATAATCATTTGAGTGGCAAAAGCCTGTAAGACGGAACCAAAATTGGGAACATCGTATATTGTTACGATACCAGCCTTTTTCATTTTATGCCAATTATATGGTTAAACTTTTGTATAGCCCTACTTGCAAGCTGTATGGTTTTTATTATCAGTACCGACGGATAAGTCCGAAGGACAGCAATCATCAACTTCGACAAAGGAGCTGCTTCCGCATTCTCCTTCATTTGCCCCTCTGCAACTACGTCAAAAGGATGTTCAATAAGAGTCACTTCTTTTAGTCCTTCGATAACTTGACGCCCCTTTTCTGTAAAACTAACTAAAGCACTGACACCTTTTTCGTCATTTTTATATGTTTCACCCCAAAAGTCTCCAATACGAATATCTGCAGACGACTTATCATATTTATATTTACACTGCTTTTGACATTGAGGACCTAATACCATATCCCCAAGAAACAACTGATAAAACATGTCTCCCTGAGACATACGAGATTGTACAAAGGTCTTTTTTCCCTTAATTAACAAATTATAGCTATCATGCCAATCCACAGGTTTTGAATTCTTTTCCCCATCAATACCTATCAGCCAACTGTCGTGCCAACCAAACTCAAATTTATTACGCCAACTTGCATAAACAACTTTTCCTATCTTTGGCTCTAACATTTTTATATATGCTTTCCAAGCATTCAGAGATGGGACGCAATGGCAATAAAAATCCATCAAAATAAAGTTTTCTTCACAACGGAACGTCTTAATCATTCTTCGAAATGAATCAATTTGACAAGGGGTACCTGTTATGAGATATTTCTGTCTTCGGTTTATATTTTTAAAAGCGTCTTCTGTATAACTTTGAACGTATTTACTTCCAATCGACTGAACTAAATCCTCAACAGTATTTGCAATATAATGTTCTGCTCGTTGCTCTTTAATATCATAGCGGCAACCAACGACTTTATAACCCTGTTCTATCAATTGCTTGCCTATTTCAAAGCCAATTCCACCTGACGAGCACTTTCTGCGAACATCTTCATCATTGCTCCATGCTGCCCAAGACTTAATGCTGGCCTTCTCCAATGCACGTTCTTCATGATAGAAGGCACATACAGCCAAACAAATGCCACATTCCGTACACTTTTCAGATTCGTCAATATATGGCCCATAGAATCCATCTTCGTTTAGGCGGATTTTGATAATCTTCTTGCCACAAGAAACGGCACACACGCCACAGCCGTAACAGTCGTGATTCTGAGAGATATTTTTGCGGGTCATTTATTTTTTATTTTATAAAATAATAGATTCTTGATATCCACCTTAATCAATATATGGTAGCACATAATACCGCAAGCACAGAGAGCGATGGAGAGTCGGACAACAAAATGCAGATTGAACTGAAGCAATGTAAAACAAATACCTACAATCACAATGAATACAAACAGCAAATAGTTGGGAATCTTATAACTAATTTTACGTTCAGATACCTTGTACAATAATGCATATGTGATACAACGAGATAAAGCCAAACAGAGGGGTACCGCTATGATTCCGAAGGAACCAATAGTAAAGTAAAGAACGCACATATTCATGCAACTTCCCAGAACATAAGATATTCCAATGTATTTAGTGTCGCGCGAAATTGAAACACCCGAACTTGCTATTGGGAAAAGAAGATAAACGCCCATAGGTATACAGAGAAGGGTGACGTACTTGCACGCATCGAGATACTCAGGGTTACTCAAAAAAAGAATTATTTCATGTGAAAAAAGTGAGAGTTGGATGGATATGAATATAAGAGTAAAGATAATTACCGTAAATAACTTACGAAGATCGCGGTTGAAGGATTCTTTCTTGTAATTCTCATATAAGAAAGGACCCCATACATTTTGCAAAGCCGTGCTAACCAATGTGAAAACAGATGCAAGAGAAAGACCGACAGAATAGACACCAAGATCAGCCTTTGAAATTGTCTTACCAATAACAATCTGCCCTACAGAACTATCTACCCAGCCTGCAAGAATGGCAGGCAAAGTAGGAATAGCAAAACACAGCGCTCTTTTGATGTAGAAAGGAGTAAAATGCCAACCAATAAGAACGCGATTAATGAAACCGAAGTAACAGAAAGCAAATATCTCGCTCAGCAGCAGACCTAAGAAAATGCCCATGATACCCGTGCGCAGAATAACTACACAATAAACCGATATGCCTATTTGTACCACTAATTGAAGAATAGTTCCTATGGAAAAGAGTACAGGCTTCTTCTTAAAACGCGTCATAATAGAAAAATAGGACATCAAACTGCCACAGGGAATGGTTAGCAACATCAGAACAAAGGCTGTCATATACCTTCTCTCAAGTCCCAACGCATATGTCAACCCCCAAGAACGGTTCAGAATCATGCAAAAGCAAATAGCAACTGATATACATAGGATAGAAAAGAAACCTGTGGAGACTAATTTTCTTTGGTCAATTCCATCCTCGTAATAGTCACGTGCAATACCTGAATGAATATTTAGATTCGAAATAAGGTCGATAATCCCCTTACATGATGTAATTAAAGCCATAGCTCCATATTCTTCTTTTGTCAATATACTAGTATATATAGGCATAAGGAAGATTGCTACCAATTTTCCGAATATAGAAGCAAAACCATATATCATGAAATCCTTAAAAAATCGCCACATCACATCACAGACCTATAAATATCCACCCAATCTCTAATACATTCGCTCCAAGAGCTAGATCTAAGTGCGACTACCGAGTTAGATTCTACCATTTCCTTATATTGACTCATGTTAGCTACAACATTTAACAATTTGTTGATTCCAGTTTCTATTGAGTCAGCAGCAATGGCTTTGTATCCCCCTGCGCTTAGGTGGTCTTCATAGTTTAGCCAATTACCATAAATTATAATAGATTTTGCACAAAAAGCCTCAATGATACTGCGTGAAAAACCATCAGTAGTAGATAACTGAAGAATAATATCTGCTGAACATCGAAGTATGCCCACCTCTTCCTCCGTCAAAAACAAGTCTCGCAACAATGTGTAGGTATACCCTGATTGCTTGAGTGCATTCTCAACTTCATCGATATAATTGCCTCCACCGCCACGCGTCATCGGAGCGAGGAGATGAATAGATGACTTTAATTGAGGATGCTTCTCCAACTCTTTAATAATATAAAGATGCTGATGGAGAATTTTACTACTGTAGCCTATTTGGACGCTAATTTTATTCGTAGGTATGCCATAATAATTCTTACACTCATCACTATTACTCTTCTGTAGTAATCTGTTTATGCTATCAGCTGCTGCTGCTCCAAGATTACCCAATCGAAATTTCGACTCCATAAAAGGATATAAAGGTAAGATCCTGCTTCCAAAGCTAGCAGAATTTACGTCTATATCAACAAGTTGAAGAAATGTCTTAAGGTAATACCTATAAACTTTATTTGAATTAAAAATCTTCATCAACACCCATTCTCTTCCCCAAAAGGTACACATCATCTTGTTACAATGCTTACGGATTCCCTTAGCACTGATAATAACTGAAGGGGTAATCCAGTGACAATGAATAATATCATAATACTTATTTCTCAAGAAGTGCTTTAATGCACAGCTCTGTAAAAAAGGGAATAATGCCGTACCGTAACCAGAATAACAGAATCGATAGTAAGTAGCATCAGAACATACCTCATTGTAGTACTTTCTAGTAGGCGTCTGTTGCTTGTCCTCTAACCACTCAAACACATCAATATCAATATCTTCCTCCATTGAGGCTTTTAGCCACTTGGCCATGTTCACAATAAACACATCATTGGCACTGCCAACTATAAGCAATAACTTCATATCCTACTACAGTACTTTTATCATTTTCAAATATTCAGACCATTCACCCATGTCTCTCCACGCTCCTTCACTAACTGGAAAACAACCTACTCTTCCTCCACGGGCCTTAACCTTTTCCATCAAATGAGTTATATGGAGAAAAGTATCTTGTGGAATTTCATCAATTAATTCAGGCTGTAATATATATACTCCTGTATTTATCATATAATTTAATTCAGGCTTTTCAGTTAAAGACATCATTATTCCATCCTTCCCAGTTTCTATTACCCCATAAGGTATCTGAAACCCCTTAACAGCTGTAACAATAGTAATATCATTCTTATTAGTTACATGATAATCATACACATCTCTAAAATCTTGATCTATTATAATATCACAATTTGAAACGAAAAAAGGAGACGTAATTTTATCTTTCAACAAAGAAACACTTCCAATAGTACCTAACGGTTTTTCTTCTTTAAAAAATTCAACATTATAACCATGAGACAACTGTGATAAATAAAATTGTAGAATATCATATTTATAATTGACTGACATATAGAACTTCTGGCAGCCGATCGATTCAAATTGATCCATTATTGTTTCCAAAATAGTTTTATCCCCAATGGGAATCAACGGTTTTGGTATAACATTAGTAAGCGGCTTTAATCTTGTACCTTTACCTCCAGCCATTATTACAAGCGGCAAATCTAATTTTCGACTATCAAGTGTACCTTTGCTTTCAAACAAATCTTTCCAAAATAAGACATCAAGGAGGTTTCCTGAATCATCCACAATAGGCATACATTCCGCACGAAGATTCAGCATTTTCTTACGGATATCCTCACGAGACTCTTGAGGGGTAACAAACTTTTTATGAGTATCAAGTATGATTGATATAGGGTTATTTAAGTCTACACCCTTGATGATGGCGCGCTGAATATCACCAATTGTGAGGATACTCAAAAATTTATCACCATCAAATACCAAAAGAAGCTTCACCTTCTTTGTGTCCATCAGTTTAAGAGATTGAATAATGGACGAAGAAATCCGGATTGAACGATTTTCTATCTCTGGAGTTAATTTCATAATATACATTTGTTTAAAGCAACCAACGGTATCAAGCTACAAATCATTACTCCCAATATTACAATATTTTTTAGTTTAGTATATAATCTTGTAAAAATCACAATGATTATACATTTTGACTAAATTCTAGTAGTAAATGACTTTTTATCAAGAAGTTGCTTAGCAGGATTACCTACAAACACTCCCCCTATATAATCAATAGTTTTTAAAACGTTTGCACCAGATCCTATTAAATTATTATCATTAATTAAGACTCCATCTCTTACAGTGGAATGAAGTCCAAAGAAACAATTATTGTTCACTTGAGCAAATCCTCCAAAAACGGAGTTTGTTGAGAAAAAATTATAATCTCCAATAATATTATCATGAGAGAAAACAACTGCTGATGCTATGTAATTGCCAATACCAATTCTACAACCTGGTCCAATAATAGTTCCAGGAGCAATAAATGTTCCCTCACCTATATCATCAGAATATAAAATTGCATTTTTAGAAATGTATGAACCTATGAGATAATCTAAGTCCTTACATTTCTTAAAGATTTCCGCTTTGAGCAGATTCATCTTTGTGTAGCCTATGCCGAGTATTATTTCGAATTCCTCTTTCATTATATAATGAAGTTCTCCAAAATTCATGACAGGTATTCCTTGAATACTTTTCCTTGACACAAAATTTTTTTCTTGGGTAAATGCTATAACACGATCTACACCTTCAAGTACAATGTACTTATAAAGACGTTCCGCATATTGTGTATCTCCAAATATGACAAGATTGCGCATTAATTGATAGTTATAAAATTGTTTAACTTCATTTCATATTCTTCTACTAACTTATCTATCTCTGCTCTATCATCCGCCTCCACTATAAATTGCCCATAGCGATTTAGAGAACTAGTAACTCGATTGATGCTATCGCCAACATGGAGTTTAAAATCGAAGGCTACAATATTCGGCCAATTGATAACATTATCAAACTCTGAGGAGATTAACTCTATCTTTCCTTGGGGAAAATAGAAGAAGCGAACAGCAGATGCTTTTTCTACACGCCCCGTCTTTGTGTCAACAGACTCACCAAGAGCAATATGAAGAAGCTGATCTTCGATATTGATGCCTGTAGAAAGAGGAGTTAGAGTTGAAGTGATATAATCACCACCCAAACGAGGACTGGTTTCAATGACAAAAATGCCACGGTCGTTCACCTTGAGTTCCGTGTGAGAAGGACAATTCTTAAACTGCATACATTCCGCAATCATATCAATAATATTGCAAATCTGCTGACGCTGGTCATCAGTGAGGTTAGCAGGTTGCTTGTGACCTAGCTCTACATTGTAAGGGAACTCTGTTGTTTTCTTTTCTGTGAACTGAATTATTTCAGATTTTCCATCATAGTGTAGCGATTCGATGCTGAACTCACGCCCCTCAATGAACTCCTCGACAAGAACAGTTGTAAGACGTGAATTTTCTAGTGCCTCACTAATTGAGTCTTGCAGTTCTTCTTCATTACGACATAGTTTTACACCACGAGAACCAGAATTATCTCGAGGCTTTACAATAATCGGAAATTCCATGCACTCAACTTCATCAGCATTGGAAATGAGACGTCCTTTTGCACAAGGAATGCCACTTTCCATAAAACGTTGCTTCATTTGAAATTTATCCGTAGACCACATAGCAGTGCGCACGCTACAGAAAGGAAAATTCAACTTCTCTGCTACATCAGCCATCATAACCAAAGGCTTATCTGTGGCTACTGTAACTATCGCCTTCACATTATATTTATGGCAAAGGGCGATAGTACGAATAAGATCCTGTCCATCAACAACCTCAAAGGCATCGCAGTCGCCCTTACAAACAGCATCAGAACGTGGATCTATACCAACTACGAATAACCCCATTTTGTGTGCACGTCCTATAATTGATTTTTGAAGTTCACCGACTCCAAAAACCATAATAGCTTTTTTATCCATAAATTTCTTGAATACCCTTTTCTACAGTATCACAAATAAAATCTACCTGCTCCATGGTAAGTGCCGCATACATAGGAAGTGTAACTTCATTATTGGTGCAGTATTCTGTTTGTGGAAGCACAACATCTAGCTCTTTGTAAGTAAAAAACTTGTGTGCTGCAGGATAGTGAACGGAAGTCTGGATGCCTGCTGCATGAATATACTCACGAAGTGCATCACGTTTTTCTTTAGTAGAATCGAGAATAACTATTGGGAAAATATAGTTAGAGGTAAACTCTTCACAATCAGCAAAAGGTACAGCAATGCGAGGATTCTTTGTAAGACGTGTTACATAACGCTTACGAACTGTAATACGACTCCTAAGGTCGCTAGATAGTTTCTTAAGTTGTTCAATAGCAATAGCAGCACGTATGTCATCCATACGGAAGTTGTAGCCAAGACAAGTGATGTCATACTCCGTAGCATGACCGGAAGCACGCTGATAAGACATGGTACTCATACCATGAGAACGAATAAGACGTGCCTTTTTCTCCATCTCCTCATTATTAGTGATGAACATACCACCTTCACCTGTAGAGATGTTTTTATTGGAGAAAAATGAGAATGCTGCACAGTCCCCAATGGTGCCGAGCTTCTTGCCTTTGTATTCAGAGAGAGGACCATGACAAGCATCTTCGATAATCTTGAGGTTGTACTTCTGGGCGATAGTCATAATTGCATCCATGTCTGCCGGAAAACCAGCCATATGAACTACAACAATACCTTTGGTACGTGAGGTAATCTTTGCTTCAATATCCTTAGGATCAATATTAATATGTTCTGGACCCACAACATCTGCAAAAACTGGAGTTGCACCAACATAACGGATACAATTACAAGAAGCAGCAAAGGTGAGAGAAGGACAAATTACCTCATCGCCAGGACCAAAGCCACAAACCATGCAACATACGTGAAGCACATCTGTACAATTAGACATGCTGACGGCATATTTTACCTTCCACATATCAATAAACATTTGTTCAAGTTCAGCATTCTTAGGACCAGTAGAAATCCAACCTGACTTGATAGTGTCATAAGCTGCCTGAGCCTCACGTTCATCGAAATTAAGATTGAAAAGAGGAATTTTATAAGCCATAATATTTATTTTATATTATACGTTTGTTTACTTGTCGAATTACCCATATCGTAAAAATTACATTTTCTGATCAAGATTCTTTCCCTTCTCTTCATGCTCGAAGTTAGGTATGAATCTCTTGATCGATTCTACAACCTGTACTTTAGTAAATTCTGTTGAAGCAAAGATATCTTCAAGTTCCAAAAAGAATTCTTCGATTTCCGGCATTGATCTTCTAGAGGTTTCTTCAACCACACCTAAAGCTAAAAAACGTTCCATGTTTATTTTCTCGCCAGGAATATAAAATTCCTCATAAGACTTCTCTCCTGTAGTATCAGAATTAAAGTAAACTACTGGATATGCATTACTCTCATAACTCATATTAGCAGCATATTGTTTTGCCTCTAGATCGTCGGAACATTCTATTTTCTTAAAGCCTTCTGCTTTTACGAAATCGTCACAGATTGTTGAAAATGTTAGCATTTGATCTTTACCTAATTTAGGAAAGAATACCTCACCCCCATTTCCCAAAATACAAGCAAGCATACAAATCTGACCAGACTCTTCAGGAGATACGAAGTAACGTTTAACGTCCAAAGGTGCTGCCAAAGGTTGTCTTTTCTGAAGTCTATGAATCCAACCATCAGGAAGAGAACCATTAGAGAAAGCAACATTAGCAAAGCGTGCCGTTGTAACCTTAAAGTATTTGTTGTATGCCATTACAAGGTCTTCCATAATACGTTTGCTAGCTCCCATAATATTTACAGGGTTAGCAGCCTTATCTGTAGAAACACAGAAGAAGTGCTTAGGAGGATATACTGTGAGCAAATCCATAAGTTTCTTTGCCTTGATATCATTATTCTCAATAAGAGCTTGTACACTATATTTATCCTTTTCGCTACGTACGTGCTTATGCGCTGAGAAATTAGCAACAATATCAAATCCCTTTTCTTCACGGAAAATACGTTCAAAAATAGAATCTGCAAAATTTAGTGTATAGCAACGGAATTCATCAGGACAATAAAGCCCTTCTATACTTCTCACATCACGTACAAGTTCTGCCAATCCATTTTCATTGAGATCAATCACCGTTATACTCTTTGGTTCGAAAGGGAGTAGCGCCTTAATGAATGAAGCCCCAATTGAGCCAGCACCTCCAATTACACAAACTGACTTTCCCTTTATTTCCTGAATAAGTTCTTCCTTGTGTGCCTCAATATCATTAGCAAACATACTGACCGAACGAAATGTTACACTATCAGCTATAAATTTATCTAAGTTGAACATAGATGACTTTAATTTATTATCAAATTCTTTATTAATTCAATGTATTGTTTTAACTCGCTATCTTTAACTATAAATAATTATATGATTAACCTTTTTATCTTATAATTTATCCAAGACCTCAAACCGCGGTGAATTCTTGGATTTAAACTCAGGTACCACTCTCTTCATTAACCTCACTGTATCCATAATCTTTACCGTACGGGATAAATTCTCAAACTCTCCATAAGTGTCAAGGATATCAGCATATTCATAATGACGTACCTTCGCTATCATTATCTTCTTATTTTCTGTAGGGATT
>OGZX01001753.1_pt1 | contig 20130 bp, 15 predicted proteins | sample 1576881 | NCBI WGS metagenome assembly OGZX01 (sample SAMEA3541542, study PRJEB24748) | human gut metagenome | biome: human gut; feature: human-associated habitat; material: faeces | place: China | collected 2012
CAACACAAGACTTCATATGATGTATGCGAAGGCAAAAGAGGACATGTCGTCCTCGGACCGTCAGAGGATACTGGACCAGAACAGCCGCTGGTCTGCCAGGGGGCTCCGGGTCCTGGCTTTTGCATGCCGTCCTTTCAATGAGGAGGGAAAGGAGCACGGTAATTCCGGCTTAGCCGGGGCAAAAGCAGGGAACAGTCAGGAACGCTCATCCCTGTCAGGAAGGCTGGAGGATAATCTGGTGTTTCTGGGGCTCACTGCCATGATGGATCCGCCCAGGCCAGAATCGCGCCAGGCAGTGGCCAGCGCCAGGCAGGCAGGCATACGTCCTGTGATGATCACAGGGGACCATAAAGTGACCGCCATGTCCATAGCAGAGCGGATCGGCATATTTACGCCGGGCAACATGGCGGTGACAGGGGCGGAGCTGGACCAGATGGAAGAGGAGGATTTGAACCGGAGTCTGGAACACATTTCAGTCTATGCCAGGGTATCGCCGGAGCACAAGATACGTATTGTCAAGGCATGGCAGAACCGGGGACACATTGTGGCAATGACCGGAGACGGTGTCAATGACGCCCCGGCCCTTAAGAAGGCCGATATCGGCGTGGCCATGGGAATCACGGGAACCGAGGTGTCCAAGGATGCGGCGTCCATGATATTGGCGGACGACAATTTTGCCACCATCATAAAGGCAGTATCCAACGGCAGGAATGTGTACAGAAATATAAAGAACTCCATCCAGTTCCTTTTGTCAGGCAACATGGCAGGCATTTTCTGCGTATTATACACATCCCTTCTGTCCCTGCCCCTGCCCTTTAAACCGGTGCATCTGCTGTTTATCAACCTTATAACGGATTCCCTGCCGGCCATTGCCATAGGGATGGAACCGCCGGAGGAAGGTCTGTTAAAGGAGCCTCCCAGAAATCCAAAGGAGGGCATCCTCACGGCGTCCTTTATACGGGATATCCTGGTCCAGGGAGCCCTGATTGCGGCAGCCACCATGTGGGCCTATACCACCGGACTTCATGAGGGCGGTGCGGGAAGGGCCTGTACCATGGCATTTTCCACCCTTACCCTGGCCCGGCTGTTCCACGGATTCAACTGCCGCAGCAGCCATTCCATCATACGTCTGGGGCTGGGAAGCAACCTGTACAGCGTTATGGCGTTCCAGCTGGGCGTGGTTCTTCTGGCAGCGGTGCTCTTTGTGCCGGGCCTTCAAATCATGTTTGCCGCAGCCGATTTAAGCCTGAGCCAGCTTACCACCCTGGCGGCGGCCGCTTTCCTGCCCACTCTGGCAATCCAGATACATAAGATACTCCGGGAGTCTATTTATTAGGCAGAAGGGCTCTGACAGGGGGAAGGGCGATTTCTGAAATAATGGCAAAATCGTAGAAAAATTCGGAAAAATGTGATAGAGTAAACATGAGATACACGTAATGGTATAAGCAGGAGGGCATTATGAGACTAGTTACATATGAAATCGAACACAAATCCGGACTTGGAGTCATCAGCAGGGACGGAAGCTGGGTCTATCCCCTTGCTTCCCTGGATATGGATTATAAGACCATGCAGGAGCTGATAGAGAACATCAGCGAGTCGGAGAAACAGCTGCTGGAGTATGTGTCCGGCCAGGACCCATATAAGGTCAGGGGGGCTGCCCCTATTGGGGAGGTAAGCCTTTTAGCCCCGATTCCCCACCCTCGGCAGGATGTTATCTGCCTGGGAATCAATTACATGGCTCACGCTGAGGAATCGGCCAGATTTAAGAAGGAAGCATTTGACGGGGAAAGGCCCCATGCCATCTATTTTTCCAAGCGGGTAAACCGTGCCACGGATCCCGGGGCAGGCATCCCAAGCCACAGGGATATTGTAACGGATTTGGATTACGAGGCAGAGCTGGCAGTCATCATCGGCCGCGAGGCATCCCATGTCAGGGAGGAAGATGTAAAGGACTATATATTCGGATATACTATCATCAATGACGTCAGCGCCAGGACCCTGCAGACACGGCATAAGCAGTGGTATTTCGGCAAGGGGCTGGACGGCTTTCTGCCCATGGGACCATGCATAGCCACTGTGGATGAATTGTCCTATCCGCCCAAAGTACAGGTACAGTCCAGGGTGAACGGCGAACTTCGCCAGGACAGTAATACGGAGCTGCTCATATTTGATATCAGTCACATTGTAAGCGAACTTTCCCAGGGCATGACCTTAAAGCCAGGAACCATTATTGCCACGGGAACCCCGGCAGGAGTGGGCATGGGCTTTGACCCGCCGAAATTCCTGGTTCCGGGAGATGTGGTGGAGTGTACCATAGAAGGGATAGGTACCATCGCAAACAAAGTGACAGACTGAAAGGAGACAGATGAAAATGGATTATTTACCTATGACAATACGCAGACAGAAGAACATTGCCCTGATTGCCCACGACCAGAAGAAACGGGAACTGATACAGTGGTGCGGGGAACATAAGGATATACTGTCCAGGCATTTCCTGTGCGGGACCGGCACAACGGCCCGTATGATTACGGATGCAACCAACCTGCCTGTAAAGGGGTATAACAGCGGCCCCTTGGGCGGCGACCAGCAGATTGGGGCCAAGATTGTGGAGGGAAAAATTGATTTTGTGATTTTCTTTTCCGATCCGCTGACAGCGCAGCCCCATGATCCGGATGTTAAGGCTTTGTTAAGGATTGCCCAGGTGTATGATATTCCCATTGCAAATAACAAGGCCAGCGCGGATTTCATGATTACTTCTCCCCTTATGGATGAAGAATACGAGCATGATGTGGTTAATTTCAGACAGAATATTGCTGACAGGGCAAATACCCTTTAGAAGTAGGATATACAGCAGGCATGCTGATATCAGACCGAAGAATGAATAAACTTACAAGGGGGCAATCATATGGAACAGAAATTATACGATTTGATGGACTGGGCAGGGATTGAAGAACTGGTGTATTCGGAAGCATCCAATCCCCATGCCATGCTGGGACCCCATCTGACAGAGGATGGACTTCTGATTCAGGCGCTGGTACCCACTGCGGCTGAAATCAGTGTGAAGATTTCCACCACCGGGAAGAAATATCCCATGGAGCTGGCGGACGAGGCTGGTTTTTTCGCGGCCCTGATACAACGCAAGAGCAAGACGCCCTATACCCTGGAGGTCACCTATGACAACGGGGTGACGGAGGAACTCTGTGATCCCTATTCATTTGCTCCCCAGTACCGGGAAGAAGACCTGAAGAAATTTGCAGCGGGCATCCACTATACAATTTATGAGAAAATGGGCGCCCATCCCATGACCATTGACGGGGTATCCGGCGTGTACTTTTCCGTGTGGGCGCCATGCGCCATGCGCGTCAGCGTGGTGGGGGATTTCAACCTTTGGGATGGAAGACGCCATCAGATGCGCCGCCTGGGCGAAGGGGACGGCAGCGTGTTCGAGCTGTTCATTCCCGGTCTGTATGAAGGTGAGATATATAAGTACGAGATAAAGACAAGGGCAGGGGAGCCTATGCTGAAGGCTGATCCCTATGCAAACTACGCAGAGCTGCGTCCCAACAATGCCTCTATTGTATGGGATATTGATAAATACAAATGGAACGACAAGTCATGGATGGATCAGAGGGCAAAGACCGATACAAAGGACAAGCCCATGAACATATATGAGGTCCATCTGGGCTCCTGGATCCGTAAGGAGACTGTCAGGGATGAGACAGGACAGGACCTGGCGGGTTCCGAATTTTATAATTACCGGGAGCTGGCTCCAAGGCTGGCGGAATACGTAAAGGATATGGGATACACCCATGTGGAGCTCATGCCTGTGATGGAGCATCCTCTGGATGAATCCTGGGGGTATCAGGTAACAGGGTATTATGCCCCTACCAGCCGTTACGGTGCCCCTGAGGATTTCATGTACTTTATGGACTATATGCACGGACAGGGAATCGGCGTCATACTTGACTGGGTGCCGGCCCATTTCCCAAGGGATGCCTATGGAATGGCTGTGTTTGACGGCACCTGCGTCTATGAACACATGGACCCCAGGAAGGGCTCCCATCCCCATTGGGGCACTCTGATATACAATTACGGCCGTCCCGGCGTAACCAATTTTCTGATTGCCAATGCGCTGTTCTGGGCGGACAAGTACCATGCGGACGGAATCAGGATGGATGCGGTAGCTTCCATGCTCTATCTGGACTATGGGAAGAATGACGGTGAATGGGTGCCTAATATATACGGAGGCAATGAGAATCTGGAGGCAATGGAGTTCCTGAAGCATCTGAATTCCGTATTCAAGGGCCGAAAGGACGGCACGGTCATCATCGCGGAGGAGTCCACTGCATGGCCAATGATTACAGGCGATCCGAAAGAGGGCGGCCTGGGATTTAACTATAAGTGGAACATGGGCTGGATGAATGATTTTACCAACTACATGCGGTGCGACCCTCTTTTCAGGAAAAACAATTATGGGGAGCTGACATTTTCCATGCTGTATGCCTACAGCGAGGATTTTGTGCTGGTATTCTCCCACGATGAGGTGGTTCACGGCAAGGGTTCCATGATTGGCAAGATGCCGGGTGAGACCCTGGAAAAGAAGGCCGAGAATCTGAGGGCTGCCTATGCCTTTATGATGGGGCATCCCGGCAAGAAGCTGCTGTTCATGGGCCAGGAATACGCCCAGACGGCTGAATGGAATGAGGGCGCGTCCCTGGAGTGGGGACTTTTGGAGTATCCTGTCCACAAGAACATGCAGGATTATGTGAAGGCGCTTAACAGGCTGTACCGTGAGCACCCGGCTCTGTATGAGATGGATTATGATCCCGATGGTTTTGAGTGGATTAATTGCAGTTACCAGAATGAGAGCATGATTATATTCCTGCGAAAGAGCAGGAAGAGTGAGGAAACCCTTCTCTTTATCTGCAATTTTGACAATATGGAGCATGAGAAATTCCGTGTGGGCGTGCCCTTCCACGGCAAGTATAAGGAGATATTCAACACTGATGCCAAAGACTTTGGCGGAGAAGGCCGGGTCAACGGGCGTGTCAAGACATCCCGGAAGCTGGAATGGGATGAAAAGGACGATTCCATTGAAGTCTATATACCGCCGATGAGCGTCAGCATCTACACATGCACGCAGGCGGAAGAATCCGAGAAGCCTGAGGCAAAGAAGCCTGGAGTTAAAAAGGCAGCAGATAAAAAGCCTGCGGCCAGAAAAGCGGCATCCGGAAAAACAGCGGCTAGTAAAACAGCGGTAAGCAAAACAGCGTCCCCAAAGAGGATAACTGCTGTGGCGCAGGAGACAGAAGGCGCTGCAGTTGCAAAGGATGTACAGAAGCCTATGGCTGCGTTCAAGGCAGGGCAGAAGCAGATAATCACAACCAAGGAAGAGCAGAAGCAGATAGGCACGTCCAGGGAAGAACAGAAGCAGATAGGCACGACCAAGGAAGAGAAGAAGCAGATAGGCACGACCAAGGAGGAGCAGAAGCAGATAGGCACTTCCAAGGAAGAACAGAAGCAGATAGGCACTTCCAGGAAGAAGCAGGAGCAGATAGGCACGACCAAGGAGGAGCAGAAGCAGATAGGCACATCCAAGGAAGAACAGAAGCAAATAGGCACATCCAAGGAAGAGCAGAAGCAGATAGCCACGTCCAAGGAGGAGCAGAAACAGCTAGGCACTTCCAGGAAGAGGCAGGAGCAGATAGCCACGTCCAAGGAGGAGCAGAAGCAGATAGGTACTTCCAGGAAGAAGCAGGAGCAGATAGCCACGTCCAAGGAAGAACAGAAACAGATCAGCACGTCCAAAAAGAGCCGGAAGCAGATCGGGACAGCTAAGAAGAACCAGAAGCAGATAACCGCTTCAAAAACCGAAGGCAGTGAAACAAAATAGGTGATTGGGAATAACTGGAGCGCAAGGCCGGGGGCTTTGCGCTCCCTGTTATTATATGGTATAATGGCGAAAGACACTGACCGGACCATGGGCATTCCAGGAGGGATGGCAGGGTGAAGGATGCTTGATACGGTTACGCAGAGCGCAAATTGGACAAACAGCCGGAAGAAAGCAGGTTTCAGACACATTCTGGTGCGATTGGGGTGGGGTATGTTTTCTTATATTAAAAATCAGTGGCTTTCAATCTCGTTGAAGAAAAAGCTGGGTGCATTTTCCGTGGTTGTCATTTTGGTAATGGGTCTGTCCATTGCCTTCAATATGCTGGTCATGAATTTTTCCCTGGAGAGTTTTAACGTGATACTCAATGACAATTCCCTCTGCTATGATGTGCAGGAGTCCATGGAGCAGGAAGCGGATGCCTTTGAACTCTATGTGAGGGAGCGGTCCTGGGAGAATGCAAAGCAATACAGGCTGGCCTGTTTTAAGACGGAGAGCAGTCTGGAGGCCCTGCCCTTTGACTATGATGTCATTGGGCCTGAGCGGTATGCCAGGACATGGAATATTAAGAATGGCTATGAAGGCTACCAGACTTTCCGGGACCAGGTCCTTCACATGGACCAGTCGGATGAAGGATTTGTGGAGCAATTGTACAGGGTATATGGAATGCAGGGTTATCTGCAGACTTACGCCAGAAGACTGATGCAGTCTACCCTGAAGGAGGGAAAGCGCAGCTACCAGGAAAAGGTTCCTCTCCTCTATGACCTACCCTACATGATTATGGCCTGTTCCGTCCTGATGATTATTACGGTTATCTGTCTGACCAAGCTTCTGTCCAATACCCTGATTGCCCCCATGGTAAAGCTGGCCCACAGCTCCAGGGAGATAGCGAGAAATGATTTCGGCGGTGAGGACCTGGTGGTGGAGAACCGGGATGAGATGGGAGAGCTGGTACAGGCATTTAATAAGATGAAGCATGCCACAGAGGGGTATATCAATACTTTGAAAGAGAAAAACGAGATGGCGGAGCGTCTTCATAAGGAGGAGGTGGAGCGCATCGAGATGGAGAAACGTCTGGACGCGGCCCGCCTGGAACTGCTTAAGAGCCAGATTAATCCCCATTTCCTGTTTAATACCCTGAATATGATATCCTGTATGGCTAAACTGGAGGAAGCCCAGACCACAGAGCGGATGATATCCAGCCTGGGAAATCTCTTCCGCTATAATCTTAAGACCTCGGAGCAGATTGTGCCCCTGGAGCGGGAGCTTAAGGTGGTGCAGGACTATATGTACATACAGCAGATGCGTTTTGGCAGCCGTATCAGCCATGACCTTAGGGTGGAGGTGGACGGCAGCGAGACCATGATACCGGCTTTTACCCTTCAGCCGCTGGTGGAAAATGCCATCATACACGGCATAGCCAGGAAGGAGGAGGGAGGGAGGATATTTTTAAGGATATGGAAGCGGAAGGACAAGATAGTCATTTCCCTGGCTGACACCGGTGTGGGGATGGAGGAAGAGGCGCTCAAAAGGCTTATGGATGCCCTTAAGGGACACCGGACAGCCAGGGTGGGAATTGGGCTGGGGAATATATATCAGAGGATTAAATCCATGTACGAGGATGGGGATTTGAGAATCTACAGCAAGGCAGGCAAGGGGACCGTGGTACAGATTATCCTGCCTGCCGCCCGGGAAGAGGACTATCAGAAGATATAAGGGGGGAACGGATGTTGCGTTTACTGATTGCGGATGATGAGATGATTGAGAGGCAGGTCCTTTATAAGACGCTGCAGAAAAATCTGGGGGACAGGTGCCGGATTTTCCAGGCAGCCAACGGCAGGGAAGCCCTTAAGATCTATGAGGAAGAGAAGATACAGATTGCCATTCTGGACATCGAGATGCCGGGCATAAACGGCATAGAAGCTGCCCAGCAGATCCGGCAGGCCGACAAGGACTGCTGCATCATATTCCTGACAGCCTTTGACGAGTTCTCCTATGCAAAAAAGGCCATCACGGTAAGGGCCCTGGATTACCTTCTGAAGCCTTACGACGAGGAGGAACTGATGTTAGTGGTGGAGGAAGCCATGCATATTGCGGGGGAACACCGGCAGGATGAAGGGGATGGGGATGAAAATGAAAATGAAATTCCTGCGCCGCCAGACACAGAGGAACCGGAGGACGGAGGACATGCCCGTCTGTCAAAGGTTACATCCTTAATCAGCCAGTACATACATGAGAATTATATGTTTGACATTTCCATGCAGGATGCCGCAAGGGCCATGAATTATTCAGAGGCCTATTTCTGCAAGCTGTTCAAGCAGTGTTTTGACCAGAATTTCACATCCTACCTGACACAGTACCGGATAAAGGAGGCCAAGAAGATGCTAAGCCAGCCAACGGTCAATGTGAAGGAGATTGGAAGGGCAGTGGGCTATGGGGATTCCAATTACTTTGCAAAGGTGTTCAAGCGCATAACGGGACAGAGCCCCACAGAGTACAGATTGTCTATTTTCCAGAAGGGATAAAGATTGTATAAAGACCATATATGTGATATTTGCATAAATGGATGGGAGAAACAAGTTAAAATCATACTATGATTCACAAAAATTTACTATGTTCAGAAACGCAAAATACTCTTATAATAAAATCAGTGTTAAGAAAACATAAAAATATCATGTGAAAGCATGAAAAAAGTATTAAGAGGAGGACACGTTTCATGAAAAAAAGATGGATTAGTACCGCGTTGTGTGCAGCAATGGTAGCCGGCTCCCTGGCAGGCTGCGGCTTAAAGAGCCCTGATGCAACCACAGCGGCTCCCGCAGCAACTGAGGCACCTACAGAGGCCGCAAAGGCAGAGGGGGATGCTGCTGAGGAGTCAAAGACAGAAGCAGCTGATACCGAGGCAGCAGCTGATACCAGCGACATGCCTGAGGTTACTCTGGTTATGGCAGAGGTTAACCCGTTAGACACCATTGTGGGACAGACTGATACCAAATTTAAGGAGACTGTTGAGGAACTGTCCGGCGGCAAGATTAAGATTGACCTGCAGGCCAGCGGTGTACTTGGTTCAGAGAACGACGTTCTGGATACCATGCTTGGCGGCGGCGGCACCATTGATATTTCCCGTATTTCCGCATTTGCCCTGACAAGCTACGGCGCTGAGAAGTCCGTGCTTCTGTCCATTCCTTATACATTTGCAAACCGTGACCACTTCTGGAAGTTTGCTGACAGCGAACTGGCTCCTGAATTCCTCATGGAACCTCATGACAACGGACTTGGCGTAAGAGGCCTGTACTACGGCGAGGAAGGCTTCCGTCACTTCTTCACAGTTAAGGAAGTTAAGGGCTTAGACGACTTAAAGGGCATGAAGCTGCGTGTGTCCAATGACCCGATTATGAATGGTATGGTGGAAGGCCTTGGCGCAAGCCCAACGGTTGTTTCCTTTAACGAACTGTACTCCGCACTTCAGACCGGTGTTGTGGACGGTGCTGAGCAGCCAATCGCAAACTACAAGTCCAACGCATTCCAGGAAGTTGCTCCAAACCTGATTCTGGACGGCCATACACTGGGCGCAATCCAGGTTATCATCACAGATGAAGCATGGGATAAGCTGACAGAAGAGCAGCAGAACATCCTGATGGAAGCCGGCAAGGTTGCATCCCAGTTCAACAGAACCATTTCTGAGGAAGCTGAGAACAAGGTGCTTGAGGAATTAAAGGCTGATGGCATCAACGTGGTTGAGGTTCCTGATATCAAGCCATGGCAGGATGCTTGTAAAGGCATCATCGAGTCTTCTACAAAGGACCAGGCTGAACTGTATCAGCAGATTCTTGACATGAACAAATAATAAACGGCAATCAGACAGGCACAGGGCAAATGAATAAACTCTGTGCCTGTAGTTTTTGAAAGGGGAATCAATATGCCTGCAATATTTCAAAAGATTGATAAAATCAGGCCTGCATATGATATGACATACAGGGTTGTACTGTTCCTTTGCAAGCTGCTTCTGGTAGTGGATATCCTTATCACCACCATGGCTGTGGCAGGAAGGTACATTTCGTTCATTCCCGATCCTGCGTGGAGTGAAGAGGTTGTTCTGACCTGCATGTCCTATATGGCAGTGCTTTCGGCAGCTCTTGCCATCAGAAGAGGCGCCCATATCCGCATGACCGCATTTGACCGGTATCTGCCCGCTAAGGTGGTAAAGAGCCTTGATATCATCGCTGACCTGGCAGTACTTGCGCTGGCGGTAATCATGATTACAGTGGGCTGGAAGTATGCAACAGGAATCGGCTCCAAAGGTACCTATGTGAGCATGCCCAAGGTTTCCAGGTTCTGGATGTATTTCCCGGTGCCTCTGGCCGGCGTGGCCATGCTGGTTTTTGAAGTAGAGGCCTTATACAATCATGTTAAGAGTTTCTTTGTAAAGGAGGGGATGGAGTAATGGATGCAAATAGCATGGCAATTCTGGTTTTGCTGGGCAGCTTCTTCCTGATGGTATTCTTACGGTTCCCCATCGCTTATGCGGTGGCGCTTTCATCTGTGTTCTGCCTTTTGTTCCAGGGACATAACCTGACTACCATCTGCCAGCAGATGGTAAAGGGAATCAGCTCCTTCAGCCTGATGGCTGTTCCCTTCTTTATCACCATGGGATGCCTGATGGGTTCCGGCGGTATTTCCGAAAAGCTGATTGCACTGGCCAATGCATGTGTGGGATGGATGCGGGGCGGCATGGCAATGGTTAATATTGTCGCTTCTTATTTCTTTGGCGGTATCTCAGGTTCTGCTTCTGCAGATACGGCTTCTCTTGGTTCCATCCTGATTCCCATGATGGTGGACCAGGGATACGATGACGATTTCTCAACAGCAGTAACCATCACTTCATCCTGTGAGGGACTGTTGGTGCCTCCCAGCCACAATATGGTTATCTATGCCACCACGGCAGGCGGTATCTCCGTGGGAAGCCTTTTCCTGGCAGGATATATACCGGGAGCACTGCTGGCCGTAACGCTGATGATAGGATCCTATATCATTTCCGTTAAGCGTAATTACCCTAAGGGCGAGAAGTTCAGCATCATCAACCTGATTAAGCAGCTGAGTGTTTCCTTCTGGGCTCTGGCAGCTGTGCTGATAGTTGTATTCGGCGTGGTGGGCGGTGTGTTTACGGCCACAGAGTCCGCAGCAGTTGCTGTTATCTACAGCCTGATTGTCAGCGTGTTTATCTACAGGGGACTGGACTGGAAGGGCGTATGGAGAGTCCTGGGAGACAGCGTGGACACCCTGTCCATTGTAATGATTCTCATTGCCACATCCAATATTTTCGGATTCTGCCTGACCCAGCTGCATGTGCCTATCCTGGCCGCCAGCGCAATCACCGGCATGACCAATAACCCCATTATTCTGGCCCTGCTGCTGAACCTGATTCTTCTGGTGCTCGGATGTATCATGGATATGGCGCCAATCATCCTGATTGCAACCCCTATCCTGCTGCCTATCGCCACATCCATTGGTCTGGACCCGATTCAGTTTGGTATCATGGTAGTGCTTAACTGCGGTATCGGACTTCTGACACCTCCTGTTGGCGCTGTTCTGTTCATTGGCTCTGCGGTTTCCAAGGTGCCCATGGAGAGGGTGGTTAAGGCTACGCTTCCATTCTATGTGTGTATGATTATCACCCTGCTGCTGATTACCTTTATTCCGGCTGTCAGCATGTGGCTTCCATCTGTACTGGCCCACTAATAAATGAATACCGGAAAGCAGTTTATCATGTTATAATGAAAGTTCAGAGTGGCGGCCATGTCGCCACTCTGTTAAGATTCAGGACATCCGTACAAGGAGCATATGAATGAGATACAAATACACATACAGGACAACAGCGCGGGATTTATGGCAGCTTTCCATGTATTATATATACGGTTCGCTGGCAGGACTTTGTAATATCATATTTACAGTGGCGGCATTTGCCTTGGGCTTCTCCAGGTGGGACCAGGCCCAGGGGATCGTGAGGTGTCTCATTGTGCTGGGGTGCTGCCTTTTTACAGTAATCCAGCCGCTTATGATTTATGCCAAGGCAAAGAAGCAGGCAGCGGGGATTACCCAGGACACCCAGGTTTCTATTGACGACAACGGGCTTTACATCCGGGTGGGCGATGACACGTCGCAGCTGCCGTGGAAGTCGGTAAAAAGGATATCCAGGAAACCTGCCATGATTATCATATTCAGCGATACCACCCATGGATTTATATTTACAAACCGTGTGCTTGGAAATGAGAAAGAAGAATTTTACCGTTATGCCTCCTCTAAGGTGGAAGGCAGGAATGTGCATAATTAAAGGACAGGCCCTCCTTGACCGGGTCTGGTAACTGGGGTATGATATATGCGAAGGGAGGGACGGCTGCTTGAGAAAAAATGTGATTTACCTCATGGGCTGCGCCGCTGTAATGATTCTGGCCGCGTCCTGTGCAGGCAGAAGCAAGGACAGCACGGCGCAGAAGACAGTTCCGGAGTTCGTCCTGACATATGCTGAGAATCAGGCGGAGGATTATCCCACCACCCAGGGAGCTTATAAATTTGCAGAGCTGGTACATGAACAGACCGGGGGCAGGGTGGAGATACAGGTCAATGCGGGCGGTGTTCTCGGAGACGAGAAAACAGTGATTGAACAGCTTCAGTTTGGCGGGGTGGATTTTGCCAGGGTATCCCTGTCGCCCCTGGCTGAGTTTGTGCCCAAGCTGAATGTACTTCAGATGCCCTATCTGTATACAGGAAGAGAGCACATGTGGAAGGTGTTAGAGGGGCCCATTGGCACGGATTTCATGAATTCCTTCGGCGGTTCCAGCCTGGTGCCGCTGTCCTGGTATGATGCAGGCGCCCGTAATTTCTACAGTACGGCCGGGCCCATTGAGTCCCTGGACGACATGAAGGGGCTTAAAATCAGGGTCCAGGAATCTGAACTGATGATGGATACGATTCAGGCTCTGGGTGCCACGCCGGTGCCCATGGCTTTTGGGGATGTATATTCAGGCCTGCAGACAGGGGAGATAGACGGGGCCGAGAACAACTGGCCTTCCTATGAGTCCACCAGGCATTATGAGGTGGCCAAATATTTCACCCTGGATGAACACACCAGGGTTCCGGAACTCCAGCTGGCAGCCCAGTCCACCTGGGATAAGCTGCCGGAGGAATACAGGAACATTATACGGGATTGTGCACAGAAATCGGCCCTGTATGAGCGTGAACTGTGGGATGAGCGTGAGAAGACCTCAGAGGACAGGGTCAGGAGAGCCGGATGCGTGGTGACGGAGCTGGATGCCAGGGAGAAAGAACGGTTCCAGGAAGCCGCGGCCCCTATGTACGAAAAATACTGTTCTGAATATGTGGATATTATTGACGATATCATGGACGCGGGAAGACAGTGACAGGCTTCAGATTGGACAGGATAGAAATAAATTAGAATATAGAGCAAAAAACAGACCATGGTCCGTGCAGTGGATCCATGGTCTTATTTTGATTGATTTTTTTACGGATAGACTCAGATAAGTGTCAGCCCAGGGGTACGATGGTGACATTATCCCCCGAACCGTTATCAGGAGACGGTGCCTGTGATGCCTGGGTAGGTGATGGTGCCTGCGGCGCCTGAGTGGGAGACGGTGCCTGTGACGACTGAGTAGGCGATGGCGTCTGGGGGTCGGCGGGAGACAGGGCAGCTGTTGTGGCCGCGGTGGATTCTGCGGCTTTAGTGGATTCTGCGGCCTTAGTGGTCTCCTTGGCTTTGGTGGTCTCCTTGGCCTTGGTGGTCTCCTTGGCCTTGGTGGTTTCTTTGGCCTTGGTGCTTTCCTTGGCCTTGCTGGTTTCCTTATCCGTGCCCGAACCTTTGGAGCTGCTGCCGTTAGTGCCGTTGGTGCCGTCTGAAGGGAATTCCTTGTCACGGCCGCTGAGGTCTATGCCGTCTTTTACGCTGAAATAGGAGCTTTTTATGGTATTGCCCGCGTAATCCGCCACAAATACTACAAGGGTCTGAGTATCCATGGGGAAGGTGATCTCTCCGGATTCTTTATTAATATGGCTGGGTTTGACAGTCTTTTCCTCTTCATCCGTGGCATAGACAGCATCAAAGTTAATACCGGACTGGCTGTCCTCCGCTGTAATGGTTAGAATGCCGTTTTCCATCACATAATCTTCCTGTATGGTAGGCGCCATATCGTCCAGGGCTTGAATGGTGTCAGACAGTCTGGCAGACATTCCGTTCCATCCCTTCACATATATCTGCAGGGTCCCGTTGCTGGTCAGGGTGGCAGTGTAGACTCCCTTTTCCTTTTCCATTTCAAGGGGCTGGGATTCCATGGTGACGCTGGTTTCGCGTATGGGGAGAAGGGAACGTATGCGGATGGATATATCCACGCTGCGGTAATCCCTGGTGTCAGATACATCATACTCTATCTTGGGTTTGGATGTGGCCACAATGAATATGACCAGATTGATTAGGATAAAGGGGAGTATGTAGAATACCAGGGTATGCAGTTTTCTGTTATCGTTCCATGAACGTTTATTATAGGTGTTGCGTTTTGTGCTTCTGCCGCGGTTGCCGCCGTAAGAACCGGAAGCACGTTCGCTGCGGGGAGCCGAATATGACGAATGACGATCCATGAATTATCCTCCTTAAGTATTGCGGAAAAAATACTTCTATAGCATATCAGAAATTTTCTTTTCTTACAAGTTTAACTTGGAAAATGGCAAAGATTCCACAATACCCTTCAAAATGCCGCCTGAATATGTTATGATAGGTATGATTCCTGACATCAAAGGGAGAGGTACATAAGGAATATAAATAGTGCTATCACAGAAGGAGTAAGACCTATGATTGGAGAAGCGGCTGCGTTTGCAGATAAAGCCCACAAGGGAGCTTTCAGAAAGGGCACGAAGATTCCGTACATCACGCATCCCATGGAGACGGCAGTGATTGTGTCCGCCTTTACGGATGATGAGGAAATCATTGCGGCAGCGCTGCTTCATGATGTTATGGAAGATGCAGGAGTTACCAGGGAAGAACTGGAGGACACGTTTGGTTCCAGAGTAGCGGATCTGGTAGTGGATGAGAGCGAGGATAAAAGCCGCAGCTGGCAGGAGCGAAAGACCCGTACGGTCAGACATCTCTGCACGGCTTCCAGGGAGATTAAGATATTGGCTCTGGGGGACAAGCTCAGCAACATGCGCTGTACGGCCAGGGATTATCTGGTGGTGGGCGATGCCATATGGCAGCGGTTTAATGAAAAGGATAAGCGGAAGCATGCCCGGTACTATTGGGGGATAGCCCATGCTCTGAAGGAGTTGGAGGACCACCTGTATTTCAAGGAATATGTGATGTTATGCAGGGCCGTGTTCGGTGAGGATGTTATTTCCTCAAATAAAGACATGATGCGAGGAGAATGTGAATGATCAGATTTGGGAAAAAGTCAAAGATTCTGGCTGCTGTCTTGGCAGCCGGAATTATTTTAAGTATGCAGGGAATGACGGCATTCGCCGGAAGTACAGGGGTAGGTGCGGCTAAGCCGGCCCAGACAGGTCCGGGTGTGGCAGCACAGAATGACAGCCAGCCGGGTCAGGCTGGGGGGCAGACAGTACAGCCGGAGGGCCAGAACGGCCAGACAGGCCAGGCGGAAGGCCAGGCAGCACAGCCGGTGGGCCAGACAGGCCAGACGGAGGGACAGGCAGCCCAGGCGGAAGGCCAGACAGGCCAGGCCGAGGGCCAGACAGCTCAGCCGGTGGGCCAGGAACAGAGCGCACAGCCGGTTACGGGCCAGGAACCTCTCCAGGTGAATTACAGTGCTTTTATATTGCAGCAGGGATGGAGCGCGGTCACGGCTGATAACAATTTGTGTTCAGCCCCGGTCAACTCATGGGTCACTGCCGTAAAGGCTAATCTGATTCATATTCCGGACGGTACACAGGTGGGTATTCGCTACCAGGTGAATCTGAGCGGTACGGGTTGGCTCTCCTGGGCGGAGGACGGAGCTGAGACAGGAGGAGCAGAAGGCGTCATGCCTCTGGAATCCATACGCATGGAACTGACTGGCAGCGGCGCAGCCGCATATGATTTATACTATAAAGTACTTCAGAACGGCGCCTGGACAGACTGGGCGGCCAATGGCGCGTCTGCCGGACAGGAGGGGGCAGGTCTCAGGGTGGACGGCATACGGGCTTCCATCACGGCTAAGGGTGCAGGGATTCCTGCTGAACCGGTGGTTTCCCATGGAATTGACCCATCCAGGCCCATGATTGCCCTTACATTTGATGACGGACCCAGGACATCCGTGACCAGCCGGATACTGGACAGTCTGCAGGCCAATGGAGGAAGGGCAACATTCTTCATGCTGGGTTCCAATGTGAACGCCAATGCAGGCGTAATCAAGCGCATGGTGGACCAGGGATGCGAGGTTGCCAACCACACCCATGACCACAAATACCTGACTAAAATCGGTGCAGAGGGAATTGTAAGCCAGGTGGGATCTACCAACCAGAAGATCCAGGCTGTCTGCGGCGTATCACCGGTCCTCATGCGCCCGCCGGGCGGATATATTGATGGGGCATCCCTTAACGTGCTGGGCTCTATGGGTATGCCCGCCATCATGTGGTCCATTGATACCAGGGACTGGCAGCACAGGAATGCGCAGAGGACCATTGACACCGTGCTGAGCCAGGTAAAGGATGGGGATATCATACTGATGCATGATATCTACAGTACAACAGCAGATGCGGCGGTGGTGCTGATTCCGGAACTGACAGCGCGGGGATATCAGCTGGTGACAGTAAGCGAGCTGGCGGCCTACAGGGGAGGAATTGCTCCCGGACACAAGTACAGCCAGTTCAGACCGTGATTCTTCAGCTGACAGTGCAGAGGCAGGTAAATTAGAGACGGTATTCCTTCTAGCGGAGAGGGGATACCGTCTTTTTGTCCGCCCTGCTGTCCATTGGGGCCGGGGATTGATTGAGCGTCCCAGCATATAAGTACCGGCATATCAGGCCCGGCATATAAGTCCCTCCATATGAGGTGAATAATATCGGAATTACCCTTGATTCTTGTTCTCAGGTTATGTATAATAAGACCACAGATTGTTTTCTTCAGACATCTGGCTGTGCGTCTGCACAGAGGCGAGGTTTTCTTCTGAAACCCGTGTTTCCCATTTTAGCAGGCAGTTTTCATCTGTGCACATTGACATATTCATATGATTTGTATACTGTTCTCCGGCAGTTTGTAAAATGGCAGATAGCCGGGAGGAATGCTTATGGCATATAGAGAGAAAGGAATACCGCCGGAAAGACGGTTGAATATAAGAGGTAAAATGGACAGGGCTGTGTTTGCTGTGACTGCCGTGGCGGCAGCTGTATTCTGGCTGTCAGGCAGCGGGGCGGCCATGGCGGCGCAGGAACCGCAGGAGGAAGGTTATGGCGCAGAGCTTCGGATCACCCGGGATGTGGAGACGGCAGAGGACGGTGGAATCCGGGAGCCGGCTGACCGGTATTGGGACGGTGATGGAAAGGAGTACCGGCTGGATTCCTGGGAGATAGTGACAATTCCAGGACAGGATGTCAGCCGGCGTCTGGAGCGGAAGAAGGTGTATACTGGTGTGGAAGGGGCTGAAGAGATTCCAGGGTCCATTTCTTTGAAGGAGGATGTATCGGGAAGCCAGGCAGAAGGAACCCTGTTCCTGAGGAAAAGCCGGATTGTAAGAGAGGAGTGGCAGGATGGATTTACGGCGCCTGTCACCTTTCACGCCTACGGTGCGGATGAATACCATGGAGGTTCCCTGGTTATACCGGGGGACGCGGTTTTAGAGACCTGCGTGTCCATGGGGGGACAGCTGCTGGCGTTTATGGGCCTGTCTCCCCTGGAGTACCGCATACTCTCCGCAGACTGGTATGGGGAGTCATACGAGGATGAGGAGGGGAGAATGTGCCGCCAGGCCATGGTCTGGGGACAAAAGCTCCTTAGGGACTATGAGGCTGAATATGAAGGGGAAGTCAGCTGGATTAAACCGGAAACCCAAGAGCTGGAGATGGTTTACAGGCAGATTTCCGCGGTTTCTCCTGCAGCTTTGGAGACAGCTCAGGGGGCAGAACATGTACCTGCGCCGGAGATTCAGGGTGAAGGCCCGGAAGGAAGTCTCTGGTACTGGGTACGCAGCGGTTTTGTCATAACGGTGGGGGCTGGACTCATAGGCATAGGCGTGGGACTGCTGGCTCTTTTGGCAGTGTGGTACAGGCAGAACCGGCGGGAGCACCGAAGAAGATGCCTGCCCCGCATAAAAGGTTGAGCCCTGCGGCTCAGGTATGATATACTTCACATAACAAGGGAGGGATAAACTCCCGTTAGAAAAGGAGAACAGATATGACAAATCCTGTGTATGACAAGCTGAGAAACTGCTATGACAGCATAAAAGGTAAGATTCCCTTTGAACCTAAGGTGGCACTGGTGCTGGGGTCCGGTCTTGGTGACTATGCGGAGCAGCTGGAAATCCAGGGGACCATTGATTACCATGATATAGAGGGATTTCCGGTATCTACGGTACCCGGACATAAGGGCAGGTTTGTGTTCGCCCGTATAAATGAGGTTCCGGCCGTGCTGATGCAGGGACGGGTCCATTATTATGAGGGCTATCCCATGTCAGATGTGGTCCTGCCTGTCCGTCTTATGAAGCTTATGGGAGCGGAAATCCTCTTTCTGACCAATGCGGCCGGCGGAGTCAACTATGATTATGGGGCAGGGGACTTTATGCTCATAAAGGACCAGATATCCTGCTTTGTCCCCTCCCCGCTGGTGGGGCCGAACCTGGAGGAGCTGGGACCAAGGTTCCCGGATATGAGCCACATATACGATGAGGACCTGAGGGACATCATCCGTTCCACTGCCCTTGAGCTGGGAATCAGGATACAGGAGGGGGTCTATGTGCAGCTTACAGGACCTGCCTACGAAAGCCCGCATGAGGTGAAAATGTGCAGGATACTGGGCGGGGATGCAGTTGGCATGAGTACGGCCTGCGAGGCAGTGGCGGCCAATCACATGGGGATGAAGATATGCGGTATATCCTGTATATCCAATCTGGCCTGTGGTATGACAGACGTTCCTTTGTCCCACAAGGAGGTCCAGGAGGCGTCGGATAAAATGGCCCCTCTCTTCAAAAAACTGGTATCAGAGTCCATCAGAAAACTGGGGAGTATTTAAACTTTTATGAAAAATTAAAGAAAAAGACATAGTAAAATAGTGTTTTTCGTAGTAATATGTAACGTGGACAAAGGCAGGGGGAATATGCTGCCCGTCCTGGCATAGTATATGACATATCATGATTTAGAAAAGAGGAGATTATTATGAAGAGACACTATTTGGCAGTTGCAGTCCTGGCACTTGCATTGGGGATGACAGCTTGTTCTTCCGGCAATAAAGAAACTACAGCGGCCCCAACTACTACAGCATCCCAGACTGAGACAGAGAAAGCGACAGAAGCAGAAGACGATATGGAACTGGAATACTTCTATGGTTTTGTGGGAGAGGTAGCTGATAAGGTGGTTACCGTTAAGGACGACGAAGGCAAAGAAGTGAAGTTTGATGTATCTGAGGCTAAGATTGAAGGCGCAGATGCCATTGGAGAAGGTGATGAGGTAGAGGTTGCCTACGCAGGTGAGCTTTCCGCAGACACCACCAAGGCAAAATCAGTGGATATCGTTACATCTGCAGCAGCAGAGGCAGCGGAAGAGGCAGCCGCTGAGGAGGATGACATTGTCACAGGAACCGTAGAGAAAGCAGACGACAATACCCTGACCCTGACCACGGACGAGGGTACATATACCTTTAACACCAAGATTGCGCAGAAGGTATCCAAGGACGGCATCAAGTCCGGAGTACAGGCAGATGTGACCTACTACGGGGACCTGGAAGACGAGACCGACAAACCGGTGGCCACCAAAATTGTGACCGAGGATGCCATGGACTCAGAAGACGCTAAGATCAATACTCTTTCCGGCAAGGTGGCAGAAGTTGGGGCGGATTATGTGGTCATCGACACAGCGGACCCGGAGAATACCCTGTTTACCTTCCTGGGAAAAGAAGGCATGTTTGACAAACTGAAGGTAGGGGATACCGCAACTGTTATCTACGAGGGAACCCTTACAAACAAGACAATTACAGCTACCGGCGTGAAGTAGAGAAGATGCAGCTGGCCGCGGCACAGACAGATAGGGACTGTGCC
>OGZX01001754.1_pt1 | contig 20120 bp, 18 predicted proteins | sample 1576881 | NCBI WGS metagenome assembly OGZX01 (sample SAMEA3541542, study PRJEB24748) | human gut metagenome | biome: human gut; feature: human-associated habitat; material: faeces | place: China | collected 2012
TGCACGATTCTTTTCTTCGTCCCCCAATTGCGGGTTCTACGGTTTCCGGTTGCGGGCTCTTCAGCCCCTGGTTGCGGGCCGTAGAGCCCGCAACTGCAAAACGATATTCAGGACCGTGCTTTTCTGCATTATCTACCGTTGAAATGAGGAAAACTCACCGTTGTTTTCCCCCTTTGCCCCATTGCTTTCCCACAGCAAATAAGGGGGAAAGATCACCACGCATAAGGGAAAAAGGGGATGAATATTTTTGTTTCTAAGAGTAAATAACTTACTTTTGTGTTCGATAACGGTTGATATAACAGGAATGGATTATCAGACCTATCGTATTTATAATCAATATTATAAAGAAACAATACGTAAAAAGTAAAAATTGTATATATCTTAAAACCAGGAAACGATGAAAAACTTTATGGACGAGAACTTTCTGCTGCAGACAGAAACTGCACAGAAACTATATCACGAACATGCGGCAAAGATGCCGATTATAGACTACCACTGCCACCTGAACCCGCAAATGGTAGCGGACGACTACCAATTCCGGTCGCTGACAGAAGTATGGTTGAGCGGCGATCATTATAAGTGGCGTGCCCTGCGTGCCAACGGCGTGGACGAACGCTACTGCACCGGCAAGGATACCACCGACTGGGAGAAATTCGAGAAATGGGCGGAAACCGTACCTTATACTCTTCGCAACCCTTTGTATCACTGGACTCACCTGGAACTGAAAACAGCTTTCGGCATCAACAAAATATTGAATCCGACCACGGCACGCGAAATCTACGACGAATGCAACGAGAAGCTGAAACAACCCGAATACTCTGCCCGCGGCATGATGCGCCACTATCACGTAGAGGCAGTTTGTACTACCGACGACCCGATAGATTCCCTGGAACACCATATCAAGACCCGGGAAAGTGGTTTTGAGATAAAGATGCTGCCCACCTGGCGTCCTGACAAGGCGATGGCGGTAGAAGTTCCCGCCGACTTCCGCGCCTATGTGGAGAAACTGGCTGAGGTAAGCGGAATCACTATCTCCGGCTTCGACGATATGGTGGCTGCGCTGCGCAAGCGTCATGACTTCTTTGCCGAACAAGGTTGCAAACTGTCCGACCACGGTCTCGAGAAGTTCTACGCCGAAGACTATACGGATGCCGAAATCCGAGCTATATTTAATAAGGTATATGGTGGCACGGCGTTGACTCAGGACGAAATACTGAAATTCAAGTCAGCCATGCTGATTACCTTCGGCGAGATGGATTGGGAGAAAGGCTGGACGCAGCAGTTCCACTACGGCACCATCCGCAACAGTAACAGCAAGATGTTCAAGTTGGTTGGCCCCGATACCGGTTTCGACTCTATCGGTGAGTTCAGTACAGCCCAGTCGCTCGTCAAGTTCCTCGACCGGCTGAACTCGGCCGACAAGCTGACGAAAACCATTCTTTATAATCTGAACCCGTGTGCCAACGAGGTTATCGCTACGATGGCAGGCAATTTCCAGGACGGAAAGATTCCCGGAAAGATCCAGTTCGGTTCCGGTTGGTGGTTCCTCGACCAGAAGGATGGTATGGAGAAGCAGATGAATGCACTGTCCGTACTCGGCCTGCTAAGTCGCTTCGTAGGTATGCTGACGGATTCGCGCTCCTTCCTCTCCTACCCGCGCCACGAGTATTTCCGCCGTACCCTGTGCAATCTCATAGGGCGAGACGTTGAGAACGGAGAAATTCCCGTATCGGAAATGGAACGTGTGGAGCAGATGGTGGAAGATATCAGCTATTACAACGCAAAGAATTTTTTCCGGTTCTAATAGGTTCGGAATCAGGTTTATTCTGATTTAATAATTTAAGAAAGAGTGGCATCAAACGATCTTGATACCACTCTTTTTTTGCATCATATCTTCTAAAATCGTATTTTTGCGTACATTTATCATTAAAAATATAATAAAGTAAAGGATGACCCAACAATCACCCCAAACAACGACCAAAGGTTTCAGCAAGGCCTTTTGGGTAAGCAATACAGTAGAACTGTTTGAACGCATGGCATATTATGCCGTATTTATTGTCCTCACCATCTATCTCTCCAGTATTTTAGGTTTCAACGATTTGGAAGCAAGTATGATTTCCGGTCTGTTCTCGGGCGGGCTCTATCTGCTGCCCATCTTTACGGGAGCATACGCCGATAAGATAGGGTTCCGTAAGTCAATGATTGTCGCCTTCTCATTGCTCTCTGCCGGATACCTGGGTTTGGGAGTGCTGCCTACACTGCTGGAAGCCGCCGGTTTGGTGGAATACGGGCAGGTGACACGCTTCTCGGGATTGCCGGACAGCAGCGAACGATGGATAATAGTGCCCATCCTGTTCCTTATCATGTTGGGCGGCTCCTTCATCAAGTCCATCATCTCGGCATCAGTAGCCAAAGAAACGACCGAAGCAACCCGTGCACGCGGCTATTCCATCTTCTATATGATGGTGAATATAGGTGCCTTCACCGGAAAGACCGTAGTCGACCCGCTGCGCAACGTAATCGGCGAGCAAGCCTATATCTATATCAATTATTTCTCTGCCACAATGACGATACTGGCATTACTTTCCGTTATCCTGCTATACAAGTCCACCCATACGGCGGGCGAAGGAAAAAGTATGCGTGAGATTGGTCAGGGCTTCCTACGCATCATCACCAACTGGCGGTTGCTGATTCTGATTCTTATCATCACCGGTTTCTGGATGGTGCAGCAACAACTGTATGCCACCATGCCCAAATACGTTATCCGCATGGCAGGCGAAACAGCCAAACCGGGATGGATAGCGAATGTAAACCCGTTTGTGGTGGTTTGTTGTGTGAGCTTCATCACCCGTTGGATGGCGAAACGCACTGCCATCACTTCGATGAACGTAGGTATGTTCCTCATTCCAATTTCAGCGTTGCTAATGGCTTGCGGAAATCTGCTGGGCGACGACGTGATAGCAGGCATGAGCAACATTACGCTGATGCTGATACTCGGTATCGTAGTGCAGGCTTTGGCAGAATGTTTCATTTCACCGCGCTACCTGGAGTATTTCTCTTTGCAGGCTCCCAAGGGAGAGGAAGGGATGTATCTCGGTTTCAGTCATCTGCACTCGTTCCTGTCATCTATCTTCGGATTCGGTATAGCCGGTGTGCTCTTGACGAAATATTGTCCCGACCCGGCACTGTTCCCAACACGCGAAGCATGGGAAGCAGCCAGTGTCAATGCGCATTACATCTGGTATTACTTCGCCGCTATCGGCTTGATAGCCGCTATTGCCCTGCTGGTTTTCGCTAAAACCACCGAATTCATCGACAAAAAGAAGAAGACATAAGTTCATTATATTGTATACTTTTTGTATATTTGCCGTCACTTTTCGAAAAAGTGACGGCTTTTTTGTAATTAAGGAGAACAGAATGAAAATAAGATTTATATGCCTTGCAAGTGGTAGCAGCGGCAACTGCTACTATATAGGCACAGAGAAATACGGAATACTAATTGATGCCGGCATTGCGGTGCGCACCATAAAAAAAGGGCTGAAAGAAGTAGGTATCGGCATGGAAACGATACGTGCAGTGTTCGTAACCCATGATCATGCCGACCACATCAAGGCTGTGGGTGGGCTGGGTGAAAAGTTGAACATACCCGTCTATACTACCGCCCGCATTCACGAAGGAATCAATAAGAGTTATTGTATGACAGAGAAACTGCATTCGTCTGTCCGCTATCTGGAAAAACAACAACCCATGCAACTGGAAGACTTCCGCATCGAGTCGTTCGAAGTCCCCCACGACGGCACGGATAACGTAGGCTACTGCATCGAAATAGACGGCAAAGTTTTCTCGTTCCTTACCGACCTCGGCGAAATCACTCCCACCGCCGCAACGTATATCTGCAAAGCCAATTATCTGATACTGGAAGCCAACTATGACGAAGAAATGCTGCGTATGGGCACATATCCCCAGTACCTGAAGGAACGCATCACCAGCCGCACCGGCCACATGAGCAACATTGCCACCGCCGAGTTCCTTGCCGAAAACATCACGGAACACCTGCAGTATATCTGGCTCTGCCATCTGAGCAAGGACAACAATCATCCCGAATTGGCTTACAAAACCGTAGAATGGAAGTTAAGAGAGAAAGGAATCATCGTCGGCAAGGACGTACAACTATGTGCTTTGAAGCGCACAATCCCCTCTGAACTCTACGAATTTGAATAAAATGCCGATTCCATCGCAAAAACGTAATGATTTGTTTGGTCAAATAAAATAAAAGGACTACTTTTGCACCCGCAAACAAAAAGAACAAAGAATGCACTCTTAGCTCAGTTGGTAGAGCAACTGACTCTTAATCAGTGGGTCCAGGGTTCGAATCCCTGAGGGTGTACTTAATTATTTATTACAAATATGAAAAAGCATTGTATTTCAAACAAATACAATGCTTTTTCTTTTATCATTTAAGAGCCTCTCGCTGTATTTTAACAGTATTCGCCGGGAAGAACAACATTAATTGCTTCTTTTTTGTTATATACCTATATTTCCTTATTTTTGCAATCATCTGACAAGTCTAACTATTAAGAAAAACAATATGGACAAAGATTCAACAAAACAAGTAGTGGTTCTTTTGGCACATCCCAATATCAAGGAATCACAAGCCAACAAAGCATTGGCAGATGCCATCAGTGATATAGAAGAAGTTGCCATATACAACTTGTATGAAATGCAGCCCGAAGAAATTTCCAATGTAGAAGCATGGAACACAGTTATATCCCATGCCACAGCACTCGTATTCCAGTTCCCATTTTATTGGATGTCGGCCCCCTCTTTATTGAAGAAATGGATGGACGAGGTATTCACCTATTTGGCAAGAACTCCTGCCGTAGCAGGCAAAGTGCTAATGGTAGCCACTACCACCGGTTCCGAATACGATGCATACCGGAGTGGCGGAAGAAACCGTTTTACGACAGACGAACTGCTAAGACCCTATCAAGGGAGCGCCATACATGCCGGAATGAAATGGCAGACACCTCTCGTTGTATATGGCATGGGAACAGCAGATGCAGCCAAAAGCATAGCAGAAGGTGCAAACCGGTATAAACTAAGAATTGAGAATCTGATTAAGAAAGACAATAATACCAGTGATAATTGGTAATGGAATAGAGAGAACAACCTATGCTATTTATAACTGATTCCTTTCCTGGTCAGTTCTCTGAAGTCTTTTTTGTGCATTCCAATGTCATCCAAAGTGCGGGCTTCGTTATGGTCGTTCAGATAAGCCCGCATTTTCTCAGTAAACAAGACGTTGGTTACGGCCAACGAATCGTTCCGACAAGAGGTTTCAATTCCACCTAATTCGAGCATTGTATGGAAGAAGGATGCACTGGAAGATATATTCTTCTGCTTATTCTCCTGCACTGCTTTCTGTAAAGATGGATAGGTCTGTCGGTAGCTATCGGACATCCAAATAAGAAATGGTACATGTATCTGATAATAAGAGGGCACCGGAGATGCATGCAGGAAGAGATGCCGGCTATCATCGAAGATATCCTCACCGTGATCGGAAGTATAGAGCATGGCTGCATCTATATTCTGATCTTGCAACATGCGAATGAGCCGTGCCAAAAAACGATCCGTATATCGAATGGAGTTATCGTAGGCATTTATCAGATTATCCTTGTATTTCACTTTTGCCTCCACGGGTGCATCGGGCAGGAAGAATGCCTGATCCGAGGGGTAACGTTCGCGGTAGTTGAAATGCGAACCATAAGTGTGGAGAACAATAAACAACTTGGAAGTTCCTTTTGCCAGTTCTGCTTCTACCAGCCTCAGAAGTTCTTCATCCGAAGGATTATAGTTAGCATCTGCCACATCTTCTTTAATGAAATCGAAAGTATCGGCTTCCTTGCCAAAGAAGTCGATAAAGGAATGATTGTAGCGTTGGTTGGAGAAAAATGCCGTCCGATATCCTGCCTCTTTGAATGCGGTGATGATACCCTTCCTATAATAGATGGAATCGAAATTATGGGCATCGACCGACGAGAGCAACATCGGAACGCTCTTATGGGTAGTGTTGGACTCCGTCAGTACGTGGGACAGAGCTGTCAGCCCCCGGAGTGACGAGAGTTCCGGGTTGGTATCTCGTTCATAGCCGTACAGAGACCAGTTGCAGGCACGGGAAGTTTCGCCTATTACCGCAACGTAGACTTCTCTTTTATCTGCCGGATGGATATCGCGGGCATGGAAAGTAAAATCTTTCGAGGTATGATGGTAATTCTCCGTCAGGACAGTACGCTGGACAGCAAGCCCTATGTTATAGCACACATTGACAGGATATAACTCCGACTTCAATTCATAACGGTCGCTAAACAGATAGGCACCACCTAACGAAAGAATGCCGATGGCCAGCGCTCCGTAGGCACGCTTTCGCTCCCGATGCATGAAGGCTTCAGATAATTGACGCTTGCGAATAACGGATATCGTGGCAAGAATTAGCGCAGGAATATAGAGAACCACTACCAGCACGATGGCAGGCGCCATGTTGTCCAGCAGTTCCAAAGCCTCGCTCGAATTAGTAGTCACCAGATTCAGAAACATATCCACCGCGATAACGGACTGCCCGAAGAGAGACAGCAGCACAAGCTGGAATGCTCCGAGAAAGAGAAACAAGAACATAAACCAAAAAGTCTTGCCACAATTTCTCGACCAGGTCATTGCTATATAATAGATGGAAAACGGCAACAGGACGTTGCATATCTTTGCCGGCAATGATAACGGTTCCGTAAAACAGAGCACAACATTGGGCACTATCAGGATAACCAGGAACAGATAGAATAAATGTTCCTGATTCTCGAACCACTTCTTTATGTCCTTAAAAAGCTTCATTGATATTGAATATAAATCCGGTCTGGTGTTTGCCAAACCCTAAATCTAACCGTACATTTACCCGCTTCTTGAATTCCCAACGATAGCCGAAACCATAATTCGGAAGGATATGCTTAGTTTCAAAACCCGAGAAGTCGGGAAATATGGTCCCCGCCCCTACCCATGCTGCCACTCCATTTCGCTTCCACACATGCTGTCGGAGTTCCAATTGGGCATCCATGGCACATTTGTCGCGGTAACGCCCCTCGTAGTAACCACGCATAGAATAGGAACTTCCCAAAGTTGCCATCAATCCCCAAGGGGGATTGCCATAGTTCAGCAAAGTATGGAACTGACCTGCCAGCACTCCACCTTTCCAAACGGAATGATAATAGCTCGTTGTCAGTTCCGTGCTGCTGAAAGCGTATTTATTACCCAGAAAAGCAGGACTGAAACGCTGGTCTATCCTCAGATAATAGCCTTTGTAGGCATTCGTCAGAAAGTCGCGCGAATCGTACAACAGAGAAAAGCCCAAACTTAGATTGGTAGTACGCGCTTTCATCCCTTCCCACAACTCGGGGCGTTCAAAATCATGCCCGTACACATAATCGAATACCGCCATCGGACCTATATAGAAATTGCTCGCTACCCGGAACATAAAATCAGCCTTCACTTGCGCCTGAAAGCGGTCATATTCACTCTCATTGTCATCGTTCGCCCCGTTGTCATACCCTTTTCCCCAATAGAGGCTCGGAAAAGAGTAGAAGTACAGGTTGTAATTCAAACGATATTTATCTTCTGGAAAAAGATGGTTTCCACGCACTCCCAACAAATAAAAAAGAACCGTAGAAACATCTCCGTATAATGACACATTAGAAGGCGGAAGAATGGTATCATTCCGGTCGGTGCGATAAAGTCCGGCTGCTACCAAACCTATCCCAAACTTTGTGTCACTGGAATAATGAGGGCCGCCGATCACACTGAAGTCAAACTTCTTATTCTTCTTTTCTTTATTGGCATCATTAAAATAGTCCAGAAACTTCCTGAAGAAACCACGTTTCACAGAAAGTGAATCAGAGACAGGTATGAGTATCGAGTCTGAAGTACTTACTTCTGCAAGATGTGCTTGTGCATGGATAGCAGTACTTGTTACCAGCAGCAATAACGGCAATATGCGTCTTGTTAGTTTTGTGCTCATTGGCTTAAAAAAACTTCAGCGGCAAAGTTAGTTTTTTATTATTATTGTAACAACAATGTAACTTCCCTTTTTGTTTCCACTTTTTCTGTTTTAGTGTTCTATTCTTTAGCCATTTCAAGGTTCACTCTTTTTATCCGTATCTTTCATAGAACTTTCCTTCAACATACAGCGTTTCTTTATATACAAAGAACAACATGATATTAGATTATGAAAACAGCAATGGATATCCCCGACAAGGGAGAACGGAAACGACTGGTTATCGTAGGTGGCGGCTTCGGTGGACTGAAACTGGCACGAAAACTAAAAAGCAATAAGTATCAAGTAGTTTTACTGGATAAGAACAATCATCATATTTTTCAACCATTACTTTATCAGGTTGCCACGGCGGGTATCGAACCAAGTGCCATATCCTTCCCCTTCCGGAAGATATTCAAGAAGCGGGATCATTTCCACATACGCATTTGTGAAGCGCAACAAGTATTCCCCGAGAGTAATCTTCTGGAAACCTCTATCGGCACATTAGCTTACGATTATCTGGTCATTGCTACCGGATGCGATACGAACTATTTTGGAAACAGCGATATGGCAAAACAAACCATGGCTCTGAAAAATACATCGGAAGCTCTGTTCAACCGTAATCAGATCTTAGGTAGTTTTGAGCAAGCTCAGAACACGGGTAGCGAAGAAGAACGCAAGCGATTGATGACTTTTGCCATTGTAGGCGGTGGAGCTACGGGAATTGAATTGGCAGGGGCCTTGGCCGAAATGAAAAAGTTTGTGCTGCCGCAAGATTATCCCGATTTAAACATCAACGAAATGCGCATTCTCCTGATAGACGGTTCTCCCCGCCTCTTATCAGCCTTTTCGGAAACATCCTCTAAGGAAGTGGCTGATTATCTGAAAAAGCGAGGAGTGGAAATCAGACTGAATCTGCGAGTTATGAGTTATGAGAATCACCGCTTGGTACTGAGCGATGAAACTACCATCGAAACCCCAAATGTATTTTGGGTAGCCGGAGTAAAAGCCAACAGCCTGCAAGGATTGCCTGCTGAAGCTTACGGACCAGGCAACCGCCTGAAGGTAGACAGCTATAACCGCTTGTATCAGTACTCCAATATTTTTGCTATCGGAGACACGGCACTCATGATTTCTCCCGATTATCCCAAAGGACATCCGCAAGTTGTACAGCCTGCCATTCAGCAAGCCCGGAATCTGATACTCAATTTGCAACGTACGGAAGAAGGATTGCCCTTGCAACCCTTTATATATCGCAATAAAGGATCTATGGCGACTATCGGACGCAACCATGCCGTAGTAGAAGCTAAAGGACTGCGCTTCGGTGGCTTTCCTGCATGGGCGGTATGGTTGTTCATCCATTTAATGAGCATTGTAGGCGTAAAAAACCGCCTGTTTATCTTCGTAGACTGGATGTGGAGCTACTTTACCTACGACCCTTCTCTGCGAATTATTATCAAACCTTTGCAAAGGACTGATAGATAATGACTTTTATTCTCTTCAGAGCAGATTTTAGATTCTAATTATGGGTATTTTGCATAAAAAGACTATATTTGCAATTAGTTTAAATAGCTGAATGAGCTATAAATAGGTTAAACACAGTAAAATAAAAAGAAGAAATTATGAAAAAATTCAATTTGAAGATGGCTGCAACCGTGATGATTTGTGGCGCATTTCTTTTCAGTTCTTGTATCGGTTCTTTCGGATTGCACAGCAAATTGGTTAACTGGAACCAAAGCATTGGTACCAAGTTTGTAAACGAACTGGTTTATCTGGCATTCAATATTATTCCGGTATATGGAGTCTGCTATCTGGCCGATGCGCTGGTCATCAACTCTATTGAATTCTGGAGCGGCACTAACCCGATAGCAAGCATCGGTGATGTGAAGAAGGTAAAAGGTGAAAACGGAAACTATCTGGTTGAAACACTCGAAAACGGTTACTCCATAACAAAAGAAGGCGAAACAGCTTCTATGGAACTTATCTATGATAAAGAAGCAAATACATGGAATGTAGTAGCTGACGGCGTTAGCACTGAATTGCTGCAAATGAACAATAACGGTACTGCGCAACTTACTTTGCCCAACGGTGAAGAAATGACTGTAACATTGGATGCTCAAGGTGTAGCAGCAGCTCGCCAGGCAACAATGGTTAACAGCTATTACGCTGCTCGCTAATTAAAGAATGAGAATTGAAAATTCAGAATCAGGCTATGTACTATCTGCATAGTAATTCTGAATTTTCAATTCTCAATTTTTAATTAAAACGGATATCCTACAGCAAAGTGGAAAGCAAAGTCACGGCCAAAATCCGGGCGTATAATAGGATAACGTTTTTCACCTTTAGCCGGATTGATAGCTTTCATACCCCCATCAAAACGCAAGACAAAGAAATCCAAATCCATACGTAACCCCAAACCATAGGCTACTGCAATCTGCTTATAGAACTTATCTACCTGAAATTTACCACCCGGCTGCTCTTTATAGTCACGCAGTGTCCAGATGTTTCCTGCATCAATAAAGACTGCTCCTCTGAATTTCCAAAACAGACGCGTGCGATACTCTACACTTGCATCCAGTTTTAAATCTCCCGATTGATTCAAAAAATTGCCGTTATCAGAGAAAGAACCGGGGCCTAATTCACGAACCGACCATCCCCGCACACTGTTGGCGCCTCCCGAAAAATAACGTTTCTCAAAAGGAATCAGCGTAGCATTGCCATAAGGGATGGCGATGCCCGCCCCCACATGAAATGCTAAAGAGTTACGATTATCTATAACAAAGTTCTTGGCAAAATCAAAATCACCTTTCAGGTATTGGGCAAACGGAATATTTAATAAGGTATATTCTCCTTCTTCATTCTTCTTCAGCCGTGCCATATTGGCAATTGCATAAAGCAGGTTACCGGCAGACTCAAAGTTAACCCGAATGGTATAAGAATTGCCAATCACTGCATTATTCATTAAAGCCCTGCCGGCACTGTTGTATGTATAGCTATATCCGGTGCGGACAATCAAACGGTTTTGGTAGTTATATTGCAGAATATAATTCTTATCCTCATCCAGATATTTTTCCTTAAATACCGGATCTATCCAAGGCATATATAGATAGTTGATGTCCAGCAAATCGATGCGGTGCTGCGAACGTTGCTGTTGCACTCCCCATTTATAACTCCAACCGGCTGATGCCACAATACGTGTAAACTCCGGCCGCATCTGATAGTTGTACTGCAATCCGAGTTCGGAAGTAGCCCTGATTCTCCGCTTGAAATCACTGGATATAAAGGGGAACATAAAACGTGGAAAGTTAATGGTGGTTTCTGCACCAAGTTCTATATAATTCTGGTTCAGTCCGCTTTGCAATCCCGACACCGCTTCATACGCTCCACGCAGTCTGAACATAAACGCCTCGGAACCCTTGAATAGATTACGATGTTGAAAAGCCACAGCAGCAGCAGCTCCCAAATCACCGGCAGAGTTTGTACCTTCCACCTCGAAGGAAACAGATTGATGCTTACTTTTCGTCAACATCACATACGCATTCAACTTAGCACTGTCACCCTGTTGCGTTTCAAAGAAACGGATATTGGTATACTTCAAAGCCTGTAAACGCCCGAAGTTGGAGTAAGTGCGCTGCACATTTTGTTCATTGTACAATGCCCCCGGAACAATGCGCAGGCTATTAGTCAGCACTTTGGGGCGCAGATACAGTTTATCTTTATAATAAATAGGAAATCCTTTATAATGCAAGGAGTCATTTACCTCAATGCTACTCAAAGCAGAAGATTGCAATACGTTATAATCAGTAATAAGGCTTACTTTGTTAATGGTGTATTGACGATGATTTTGCGGTTCATCTTCGCGATGCTGCTTATAGAGAGCCACATGTAATGTAAGGTCAACCAAATGGGTATTCCGCACGGTATCTGCGGTATAAGAGATATAATCCTTATTGAACTTATAATATCCGTTCTGCAAGAGATTGTTCACGATACGCTGGCGTTCCGCATCCAGCACATTGACATCGAAGTACATACCTTCGGATAAGTAGGTTTTCGCGGAATCCTGCCGCATATATTCACCGATTTTATGATCGAGAATATCATATTTTAGCGTACGTACCTTATATGGTTTACCGGTAGTAACCTTATAAGCCAATTTTATCTTTTTCTTTTTAGTTTGTATCAATGGCTCCACCTTGGCCCCCATGTAGCCCATGTTTTGCACGGCTTTAGTCATTTCCTCGCCAGTGCGTTCCGTATCTTCTTCACTATAAATGACGGGAGCATCTCCCAGTTTGCGCAGAGTGCGATTTATCCAGCGTGTAGAATCACGCCCGGACCAGTTATAAACATACAACTGTGTTTTTATCAGACTAAACCACTTGGAATTAGGATTCTGGCGAACGTATAATGACAGGTTGGATGGCTTCACTTCCTTATTATCGGTATGTATGCGCACTTCATCCAGCAAATACGAACCATCCGGCACATATTTGGTAGAAGAACAAGAAGCCAATAAAAGTAAGACAGTAGCGAATATCGCGTAGCGGAAGCCTTTATTCATACAAAATAATTGATTGCGCATTAATAGCTACAAATATACTTGTATTTTTTTGTTCCCGAAATAAAAACGCCGGAAGAGTGCCGAGTTTTTGATTATATAGAAATAATCATGTATTTTTGTCAAACGATAACATTTACCCCTATGGCACTAAGTAAAAACCGCATTAAATATATCCATTCGCTGGAACTGAAAAAGAACCGTAAAGCCGATAAAGTCTTTCTGGCAGAAGGTCCGAAACTTGTAGGCGATTTATTGGAACATTTCCCTTGTAGCTTCCTGATAGCTACCAACGAATGGTTGTCCAAGAACAGACATCTCGCCGTCGAAGATATAACAGAAGTATCGGAAGAAGAATTGTCTCGTGCCAGCCTGCTGAAAACGCCCCAACAAGTATTAGCCGTGTTCCGGCAACCGGATGACAAATGGGATGCCTCTGTTATTAATCACTCCCTTTGCCTAGCATTAGACGACGTGCAGGATCCCGGTAATTTGGGAACCATCATCCGTCTTGCCGACTGGTTTGGAATAGAACACATATTCTGCTCTCCAAACACCGTAGATGTATACAACCCCAAAACCGTACAGGCAACGATGGGGGGCATTGCACGTGTAAAGCTCCATTATACTCCCTTGCCTGAGTTGATTCGTTCTTTGAAAAATATCCCCGTATACGGAACATTCCTGGATGGAGAAAACATGTATACACAGCCCCTCACTTCGCATGGATTGATTGTTATGGGTAATGAAGGCAACGGCATAGGAAAAGAAGTAGAACAACTCATTAACCGCAAGCTATACATTCCGAACTATCCCGCAGATCGCGAAACATCCGAATCCCTGAATGTGGCTATTGCTACCGCAGTTGTCTGCGCTGAGTTCCGGCGACAGGCTGCATCGTTGTAAAATTAAAAGGAGAAAATAAGTAAGGTCTTAAAGAGGGAAGTTTCTCTTTTATGCTCTCAGGGACAGATGATAATATGAGAGTTGTATCAAAAGAAACAGTTTCTTCACTCAGTTCGGAGTGACAGAACAAAGCTATAACGCCGGGCAACCATTCCGTATCTTCTATCTCCCCTGTCAATGGGAAAATATGTTTCACACGATCCTCTTCCATCTCTATGGCATACTGTTTCAGATAGCCATACTCCGGAAGAAACAGAAAATGCGAAGCATATCGTCTTATCATCAGTTCCTTATTTTCGTGGCTTTTCTATTTCCTTCATCGTAGGACGAGGACGGACATTTCTCCGGTTTGTGGCATTGCTGCTTCCCTCCTCTTGAGTATTTATTGTCTTAATCTCAGCAGTTTTTTTTTCAGCACTATCCTTTATGCTATCAGTAGCTTGCTGAAGACTGTCTTTCGGAGCAATCACCAAACTATCCGTTGCATGATAACGTATTAAGGAGATTCGGTCGGCCAACAGAGGTTGTGGAGATGTCTGTGTCGGATAATAAATGAATCCTCGTACCTCTTTTATCTTTCCTAAAGTGTCAGCGGACAGACTGATTGTTTCAACACCTGAATTCTTCACCTTTTGAATAGCACTGATTACACTGTCATTCTTCTCATAAATAATCTGCATTGCCATCAAAGGAGCATGTACGCTATCCGGTACACCGTTATGGAAACGGAAACGTACACTCCAACGCAATGTATCTCTATCGTAGAAATTGGTGTCCGATGGTAAAGTAAAGGTAAGTTTATTATCCAAAGGCATTCCCGTCAGCTGATAAATATGTTGCCATATCCATACGTCAATGCTATCACCGGGAAGAGATTCTTTAGGCTTATTATCACGCAGGGCAATCAAATGATTGATTCCGTCTCTTTCAGCTTTCAACCGCAGATTTACTTTTTCATAAATCTTAGTAAGAGTTTCCGGATTGCGGGCATACCAAACCATAGAAGAGTCAAAGTCGGCTTGGGTAATGCCATATTTCTTAAAAACCGATTCAATGTACAGCACTCGCTTATAAGCCTCGTTATACGGGACTTCCTCTCCCATAGCCTTTGCTATGTGATAGTCGTAAAGTACGTTTTCCATCTTGGCATCCGGTAGGACGGTTTTAGGTCTTTTCACCTGACAAGCCGTCAAACAGAACGCCAAAAGGATTACGCTATACCATTGAATTCGATTCTTTCCTTTCATGATTTCTTTATAGCATGATAGGACTCATTCAAATATTTACTGTAGAACAGTAACAAAGCAATGATGCCACAGCTAATTGCCGCATCGGCAAAATTAAAAATCGGGCTGAAGAATATAAAATGTTCTCCTCCTATAAACGGCATCCATTCGGGCCAGTTTGTATCAATAATAGGGAAGTAGAACATATCCACTACCTTTCCATAAAACAACGGAGCATATCCGCCGCCTTCAGGCATGAAAGAAGCTATTTGTGCATGAGTACTTTCACTGAACAACACACCATAAAATACGCTATCAATGATATTACCCAAAGCTCCGGTCAGAATCAAGGAGACACAGATTATAAATCCGGTTTTCATTCCTTGCTTCACAAACTTGTATAAAAACCATCCTATTACAGAGACTGCAATGAGACGGAAAGAAGTAAGAAACAGTTTCCCGAATATTTCCATACCGAAAGCCATACCATTATTCTCTGTAAAATAGATATAGAACCAATCGGTGACACGTATGCTTTCATGCCAGTACATGTGCGTTTTGATCCATACCTTTATTATCTGATCAATAATCAGTACAGAGAAAATGGTAAATAAAGCTATGCGACCTTTCGTAAGAAGTTTACCCATTATTATTTCTTACCATTATTTTTAGCTTCAATGCTCAATGTAGCATGAGGTACGGCACGCAAACGCTCTGCCGGAATCAACTTACCGGTTTCACGGCAAATGCCATACGTTTTATTCTCGATACGCACCAAAGCAGCCTGCAAGCCTTGAATGAACTTCAACTGACGTTGTGCCAGGCGTGTAGTTTCTTCTTTGGACAAGGTGTTGGCACCTTCTTCCAAGACTTTATACGTAGGAGATGTATCATCGGTATCATTACCGTCTGCACCCGTCAGACTGGCCTTCAGCAACTCATAGTCACGTTGTGCCAACTCTAACTTTTCCATAATAATTGCGCGGAATTCTTCCAATTCAGCATCAGAGTATCTTGTCTTTTCTGCCATAATGAAATGTGTGTTTTTAGTAATTATTCTTTTACAACGCTCACATACAGAGAGAAATCGTCGAAATTAAGTTCCGTACCGTTTTCTATGTTGTCTGCCAGCACCAATGAGGTTCCTAAAACCTGATTGCAAATATAGTCTTTATATTCGTTTACCGCATCATCTGTTTGGGGATTTTTCGATAACGTAATATTTATTTTGTCAGTTATCTCAAAACCGCTTGATTTACGGATATTCTGAATACGATTCACCAATTCCCGGGCAATACCTTCACGACGGAGTTCTTCGGTTACGGTGACTTCCAAAGCTACCGTCAACTTTCCTTCATTAGCCACCAGCCATCCCGGAATATCTTCGCTGAAAATTTCGACATCGGATGTCTCAATGATTGCCGCTCCACCATCCAAATTCAAAGTATAGGAGCCGTTCTTTTCCAATTCAGCAATTGCTTCCTGAGACATCTCTGTCACAGCGGCAGCTACAGCCTTCATCTGCTTTCCAAATTTCGGTCCCAGCTTCTTAAAGTCGCACTTCACTTTTTTCACCAGCACACCGGCAGCACCATCCACGAACTTGATTTCCTTCACGTTTACTTCGTTCATGATAAGTGCTTTCACTGCTTCAATGTGGGCACGTTGCTCTTCATCCACTACCGGTACCATGATGCACTGTAGCGGTTGGCGAACTTTGATATTCACCTTACGGCGCAAAGCCAATACCATAGAAGTAACGTCTTGTGCCATCTGCATACGGGCTTCCAGTTCCTTATCTATCATTCCTTCCTTGCATTCAGGGAATTTAGCCAGATGAACAGACACCACACTATCGCGGCCCGTCGCTGATATCAAGTCCATATACAACCTGTCGGCATAGAACGGGGCAATAGGTGCCATCAGTTTGGCCACCGTTTCCAGACAGGTGTAAAGAGTTTGGAAAGCAGACAGTTTATCCTGCGTCATACCACCACCCCAAAAACGTTTACGATTCAGGCGCACATACCAGTTGGAGAGGTTGTCATTCACGAAGTCAGAAATAAGACGTCCGGCCTTCGTCGGCTCGTACTCATTATAGCAAGTATCAACCTCTTTCACCAGTGTGTTCAACACAGAAAGAATCCAGCGGTCAATTTCCGGACGTTCTGCCATAGGCACTTCTGCTTCCTTGTACTCAAATCCGTCCACATTGGCATAGAGAGCAAAGAACGAATATGTATTATATAAAGTACCGAAGAATTTACGGCGCACTTCCTCTATTCCATCTACATCGAATTTCAAGTTATCCCACGGAGATGAGTTCGTAATCATGTACCAACGCAACGGGTCGGAACCGTACTTCTCAATCGTAGTGAACGGATCAACGGCATTACCCAAACGCTTGGACATCTTATTGCCGTTCTTATCAAGTACCAACCCGTTGGAGATTACTGCTTTATAAGATATGCTGTCGAACACCATCGTAGCAATAGCATGCAACGTAAAGAACCAGCCACGAGTCTGGTCTACACCTTCAGCAATGAAATCAGCCGGATATATCTGATGGCTATCCAGCAGTTCCTTGTTTTCGAACGGATAGTGTACCTGTGCATACGGCATGGCACCTGAATCAAACCATACGTCGATCAAATCCGTTTCACGCTTCATCGGCTTTCCGTCTTTAGAAACAAGGATAACATCATCTACGTAAGGACGGTGCAAATCTATCTTATCATAGTTTTCCTGCGTATACACACCCGGTTGGAAACCTTTATCCTTATAAGGATTGGATTTCATCAATCCGGCAGCCACAGACTTCTCTATTTCATTGTATAACTCTTCTACAGATTCGATACATATTTCTTCGCTACCGTCTTCTGTACGCCAGATAGGCAACGGAGTACCCCAGTAACGGGAGCGGCTCAAGTTCCAGTCATTCAGATTTTCCAACCATTTGCCGAAACGTCCCGTACCGGTGCTTTCCGGTTTCCAGTTGATGGTCTTGTTCAATTCCATCATACGCTCCTTGCAGGCAGTACTGCGGATGAACCAGCTGTCCAGCGGATAATATAATACCGGTTTGTCCGTACGCCAGCAATGTGGATAGTTGTGCACATGCTTCTCTATCTTGAATGCCAGGTTACTGGTCTTCATCATCATACAGATTTCGATATCCAATGACTCGGCAGCCTGCGCAGCCAACTCATCGTACTTGCCGTCGACAGTAAATTTCGGATCGTAGGCATTTTTCACCCACTTACCCTGATATTCTTTATATGTATCTACATCGACACATTCCTTCACAAATGTCTCGTCCAGTTCATCCAACAGATAGAACTTACCAGTAAGATCGACCATCGGACGGGTTTCTCCTCGCTTATTGATCATGAATAAGGAAGGTATACCGGCAGCACGAGCTACGTTGGCATCATCCGCACCAAACGTCGGAGCAATGTGTACTATACCCGTACCATCCTCGGTCGTTACATAGTCACCCGGGATTACGCGAAAACCTTTATCACTGACGCTCCAATTACCGTCTTCAGATACATGGACGGGCTTTACCCACGGAATAAGTTGCTCATATTCCATGCCCAGCAAGTCAGTACCCTTATATTCGGCAACTACCTTAAACGGAATCAGCTTATCACCTACTTTATAGTCCTCTAATGCAAGCTCTTCCGCTTTTTTATTGAAGTGAGTATAAAGCAGTGCTTTTGCCAATACCACGGTCATTTTTTCACCCGTATAGCCATTATAGGTCTGCACGGCTACATAGTCAATCTTCGGACCCACACAGAGTGCAGTATTAGAAGGCAGTGTCCACGGAGTAGTAGTCCATGCTATAAAGTAAGGAGTACCCCACTCTGCCATTTCGGGCTTCGGGTTCTTCATCTTGAACTGTCCTACCACGGTAGTATCTTTTACGTCGCGGTAACAACCGGGCTGATTCAGCTCATGAGAACTAAGTCCCGTACCGGCAGCCGGAGAATACGGCTGAATAGTATATCCCTTATAAAGAAGTCCTTTCTTATGGAGTTGTTTCAGCAGCCACCACAGGGTTTCGATGTATCGGTTGTCATAGGTGATATAAGGATCTGTCATATCTACCCAATAGCCCATTTTGTGCGTCAAGTCCTCCCACTCTTTAGTGAACTTCATGACGTCTTTACGACAGGCAGCATTATATTCAGCGACAGAGATCGTTTTGCCGATATCTTCTTTTGTAATGCCAAGTGCCTTCTCCACACCGAGTTCCACCGGAAGTCCGTGCGTGTCCCAACCAGCTTTACGCTTCACCTGAAAACCTTTCATCGTTTTGTAACGGCAGAAAATGTCCTTAATAGAACGAGCCATCACGTGGTGAATACCCGGCATACCATTAGCCGAGGGCGGTCCTTCGTAAAATACGAAAGAAGGACAACCTTCACGTTCTGTCCCCATTCGCCAGAATACCGATTACCTCAAACAGCTTATCAAGATTTTTATTTTGCTTTTTGGCAAGCTTCAAATCCTTTTTAAACTGATTGGTAAACTGAATGTCGTATTTCATACGTCGAGAGCTGCCTTAAGCGCATCCATACTGGAATAACGCGGAGCAGAAGGATCCTTCATCATTTTTCTGCCTTCCTCAATGGCAGTGGCTGTTGTATCATTCGGTACTTCCAGTTTTAATTCAAAAGGAATACCATGCTCACGGATAGCGGTTCTCAGGAACATATTTACAGCAGTTGTCATATTCAGACCAAGCTCATTGAAGATTTCCTCCGCCTGGTCCTTGATTGCCTTGTCTATACGAATATTTAAATTAGTTGTTGCCATACAGAACACCTCCATTCAAGTATAGTATATTCAAATATGTGCCTAATGTCAACACATTGTCATTATATAAGATATATATGAAAAACTGAAATAAATACTTTCTCCCCCAAATTATGCCTGTTTTGTTAAAAAACTTGATATCTGTTGTCCAAGAAAGAAACCAACCTGTGGATATAACTCTTGGATTTCCTGACATTTTGCCTCAATCATTTCCGGTTCATCAGCCCAGATATTTTCATATATTTTGAAAGCTCTTTTAAAATATGTTTTGGCTTGCGGAAGATTGGCAGTCATCAGATAAATGGTTCCAAGGGCTACCTGAAAATCTAGCAATAATGCCTGGTCAGAGTCAGTGCCAATGCTTTTTGTCTTTAACAGATCCTTTAATTCCTGAATGATTACATTCATACCTTTGTGGTAGTTATAGTTATCCATGTATGGAAATTTAACCACACAGACGATAGGAAAGTGTGGGGGATTTCGCCTGTGTCATGACACAGGCAGTGCTTGCTAAGGTTGTTTTTTGCCA
>OGZX01001759.1_pt1 | contig 20112 bp, 13 predicted proteins | sample 1576881 | NCBI WGS metagenome assembly OGZX01 (sample SAMEA3541542, study PRJEB24748) | human gut metagenome | biome: human gut; feature: human-associated habitat; material: faeces | place: China | collected 2012
AGGACGCCATCCGGGCCATCCTGCGCACGGCTGTGTCCAATATACCAACCAACAGAAAAAAGGGAAAGACTTCGGTTACCGTTTCCTCTGGCGATTGCTTCTGCTGGTAGGTTTTGCCACATTGAATGCCGCCTTCTTCCCGGCAGGTGATGTGTTACTGTTGTTCTGCGTAGTGGGAATATTCCTTTTTCTGGTACGTAAATGGAGTGATAAAGCGGTCCTTATCACGGCAATCATTCTTTTATTGCAGCCTGTCGAATGGTTCCATTATGTTGCCAGCCTGTTCAATCCTGAATATACGTTACCGAATCTGGGCGTCGGAGAGATGTACGGCGAAGTAGCCGCTTACACTAAAGAAGGTGATTTCTGGAAATTCATTCTCGGCAACGTGACACTCGGACAAAAGGCCAGCCTGTTCTGGGCAATCGGTGCCGGTCGCTTCCTGCAAACAGCCGGCCTGTTCATGCTCGGATTGCTTATCGGCAGAAAGCAATTATTTGTTACTTCCGACACGAATACCCGCTTCTGGGTAAAAGCCCTGATCATTTCTGCGATTGTATTCGGTCCGCTCTACCAGTTGAAGGTCATGTTATACGATAACGGCGATGTAGCAATGACTAAAAATACGGTAGGTGTAATTCTGGATATGTGGCAAAAGTTTGCCTTCACAGTTGTACTGGTTGCCTCTTTCGTTTTATTATATCAGAAAGAATCATTCAAGAAGCTGACTACCTCATTACGTTTCTACGGAAAGATGAGCTTGACAAACTATATCTCCCAATCCATAATGGGAGCAATCATCTATTTCCCGTTCGGTTTATACCTGGCTCCTTATTGCGGATATACCGTCAGCCTGCTGATCGGTTTCATCCTGTTCCTGTTGCAGGTAAGTTTCTGTAAATGGTGGTTGAAAGGACATAAACAAGGTCCGTTGGAAAGTATCTGGCATAAACTGACTTGGATCAATTCAAAATAAGGGGGAATTCTCGTTTAAAACGAGCCAAATTTCGTTTTAAACGGGGTTAAGGTTCGTTTTAAACGAGATTTTACCCGTTTTAAATGAACTTGAAGTCCGTTTTAAACGAGATTTTTCGATAGCATCTTTGCTTCCTTACTTTTCTCTTCCTAATCACTGAAAAACATAGGCTATTATTTCTTTTCGTTCAATAGCTTTTCAAGTAAGGCAACCTTTTCTTTTTCATTTGCCATCATACGTTCATATAGGGATGCATTTTCTTTGGTCAGTTCGATAATTTTTTCAACGGGATGAATTATCCTATTATCATTCACCTCATTCTCATTAACATAACCTATTCCACTATTATTGCTTCCATTCTCAAAATTATTATTCTCAATAACTACAGAAATCGGCGTCTCTTCCATATTTTCAATAACTTCGGGTGCCACTTTCAGGATAGACGCAATTTTTTCCATATAATCTTTTCCTATTACTTTTTGTTGTTCCAACTGGGAGACGAACTGCTGGCTAACACCCAATTCATTAGCTAACGTTATCTGTTTCATACCTTCATATCGGCGTATCTTACCGACATTAGCACCCTGATGAACTCTACTATCCTTTACATTTTCAGTTTCCATGTTATATATCTTAATTTAAGAATGAAACAAATATATAAACAAATCTCCATATTCTGATGAAGATACAAGGATATAACAGAACATCCGATATTTTTTCTCCTTGTATGAAATTGTAAAATACAAGCCAACAGCTGAATCTTTACAAGTAAAACAACTACAGCCTTTCAAAATTATATGCAGTCTTTTGCATAAAGAATTGTTATGAATAAAATATACACATTACTTTTAATGGCATTAGCCCTATCTTTGCTGGTGTTTTGGACCAGCAAAGAAAAAAGAGAGAAAGAGCCGTTTTGTATTATTTACCATGTTGCCGTACATACACTATCTGCACGCAAACTTATAATCACATATACAAACACCAATGGTCTTGTACAGGAAACCTTTACCGGTAAAAAATGGGAAAAGAAAGTTTGCTTATCCCCCGATGAGATCGCTTCGTTACGGATAGACGAAATCACCGATCCCGGAAAAGAATATCAGTCTTGTTTACCAGAACAAGAAGAATTACAGGACCCAATGGCCCGCGACTTTGCCATAAAACCCCTTTCTATATGGATCGAACATGAAAAGAAAACAGTACTCAATGCTGGATACAACCATTTGCAAATATCATTGCTGACTTCTGAAATAGATCGGTGATTGACAATAGAAACAAAATATGTTCGTTTTAATTCCATTTTGTACAAATGTTTTCGCACACACATGTTAGGAAATTAAATATAAACTACTACTTTTGCACTGGAATATAAAAGTTTATGCCATGGATAAAAAAGTAATCACCTTTGGAGAGATAATGCTTAGACTGGCCACACCAGATTATCTCCGTTTCAATCAGACAAATCAACTGAATGCTACCTTCGGAGGTGGCGAAGCAAACGTTGCCGTATCGTTGGCAAATTATGGAATCGACACTGAGTTCGTTACCCGTTTGCCGAAAAATGATATTGCACGTGCCTGCGTAATGGATTTACGTAAATATGGTGTCGGAACCTCTCACATCGTTTACGGAGGCGACCGTCTGGGTATCTATTTCCTGGAAACAGGAGCCGTAGCCCGCGCCAGTAAGGTTGTTTACGACCGTGCTCATTCTTCTATCGCTGAAATAGAACCGGGAATGATCAACTGGGAAGAAGTACTGAAAGATGCTTCCTGGTTCCACTGGACCGGTATCACTCCGGCTATCTCACAAGGTGCTGCCGATGCCTGTCTGGAAGCGATTCAGGCTGCCAATAAACTGGGCGTACCTGTATCCTGCGACCTGAACTACCGCAAAAATCTCTGGAAATACGGAAAGAAGGCTTCTGAAGTAATGCCCGAACTGGTTGCCGGTTGCGATGTGATCCTGGGCAACGAGGAAGATGCGGAAAAGGTATTCGGTATCAAGCCGGAAGGTTTCGATGTGGCACAGACTGAAGGTCAGGTGAATGCTGCCGAATTTGAATCGGTATGTACACAGCTGATGGCTAAATTCCCACGCGCAAAGAAAGTGATCATCACCTTGCGCGGTTCTATCAATGCCAACCACAATACATGGGGAGGCGTTTTATATGCGGATGGCAAACTGTATCAGTCTCGCCGTTACGATATTACCCACATCGTCGACCGTGTCGGTGGCGGTGACTCTTTCATGGGCGGCCTGATCTACGGTCTGCTTACTTATACGACTGACGACCAGAAAGCGCTCGACTTTGCTGTTGCCGCTTCTTGCCTGAAACATACCATCTACGGCGACTTCAACCAGGTTACTGTCGACGAAGTGGAAAAACTGATGGAAGGCGACGGGTCAGGACGCGTTTCAAGATAGTTGACAGTTGAAAATTGACAGTTGACAGTAATATATTAAGAATATACATAATTATGGCCAGATTTAATAAATTACAGGTATTGAATGCGATGATCAGCACCGGCATGGTACCTGTTTACTACAATAGTGATATAGAAACAGCGAAACAAGTAGTGAAAGCTTGTTACGATGGTGGTGTCCGTGCATTCGAATTCACAAACCGTGGTGATTTTGCGCACGAAGTATTTGCCGAACTCGTAAAATATGCAGCAAAAGAATGTCCGGAAATGATCCTGGGTATCGGTTCAATCGTCGATCCGGCTACTGCCGCATTGTTCCTGCAACTGGGAGCAAACTTCGTGGTAGGCCCGTTGTTCAATCCGGAAATTGCAAAAGTATGTAACCGCCGTCTGGTTCCTTATACTCCGGGATGCGGTTCTGTTTCCGAGATCGGTTTTGCCCAGGAAGTAGGATGCGACCTGTGCAAGGTATTCCCTGCCGGAAACGTAGGCGGCCCTTCCTTCGTAAAGAATATGAAAGCGCCGATGCCCTGGTCGCTGATCATGGCAACCGGAGCTGTAGAACCGACAGAAGAGAACCTGTCAGGCTGGTTCAAGGCCGGCGTTACCTGCGTGGGTATGGGTTCCAAACTATTCCCGAAAGAAGCGATCGCAGCGAAAGACTGGAAAGCAATCACAGACCTTTGTGTCAATGCATTAGAGATCATCAAAAAATACCGTTAAGTTATGAAACCATTTCTTGATTCAGATTTCCTGCTACAGACGGAAACAGCACAAAAGCTGTACCACGAGCATGCAGAAAAAATGCCGATCATCGACTATCACTGTCATTTGATCCCGCAACAAATAGCCGACAATTATCAATTTGCCGACCTGACAGAGATTTGGCTGGGCGGAGACCATTACAAATGGCGTGCCATGCGTGCAAACGGTGTTCCCGAAGAATATATTACCGGCAATAAACCGGCTTTTGAGAAATTCCAGAAATGGGCAGACACGCTGCAACATGCGATGCGTAACCCGCTTTACCACTGGACTCATCTGGAACTGAGCCGCATATTCGGTGTCGACAAGGTGTTGAATCCTTCCACGGCACGCGAAATATACGACGAATGTACCGCCAAACTGCAAACCCCGGAATTCCGTGCACAAGCCATCATGGAGCGCATGAATGTAGAGGTAGTCTGTACGACCGACGATCCGGTCGATTCGCTGGAATATCACAAAGCCATCCGCAACACCCCGTTGAAGACCAAAGTTCTTCCTACCTGGCGTCCGGACAAAGCGATGGCGATCGACAATACGGTTGCCTACAACGAATATCTTGGTAAACTGGAAGCGGCATCCGACACGACAATCCTTTCTTTCAAGGATCTGCTGGGTGCTTTGCAGAAACGTCACGATTATTTTGCTGCCGAAGGCTGCCGCGTGTCCGACCACGGTCTGACCACGTTCTATGCCGCATCGTATACGAATGCCGAAATCGAAGCGATCTTCATGAAAGCACGTATGAACAAGGCTTTAACGGCTGAAGAAGTGGATAAATTCCGTTCTGCCATCCTGTATGAGCTGGCTGTTATGGATGCAAAAACCGACTGGGTACAGCAGTTCCACATCGGTCCGACGCGCAACAACAATGCCCGTATGTTCAAACTGTTAGGTCCTGATACCGGATACGATGCGATCGACGATGCACCGGTTGCGGTTCCGATGATCCATTTCCTGAGCCGCCTGGAAGAAGAAGGAATGTTGGCGAAGTCGATCTTCTACAACCTGAATCCGAAAGACAGCGCTGTCATGATGACTACAGCTTACAGCTTCAATGACGGCTCACAGCCGGGCAAGATGCAGTATGGTGCAGGCTGGTGGTTCCTCGATCAGATACACGGTATGGAAGCTCAGATGAATACACTTTCCGACCTGGGCTTATTGAGCCGCTTTGTCGGTATGTTGACCGATTCACGCAGTTTCCTGTCTTATCCGCGTCACGAATATTTCCGCCGTATCCTTTGCAATATGCTTGGTAAGGAAGTGGAAAACGGTGAGCTGCCGGTTTCTGAAATACCTTTCATCGGCAAAATGGTAGAGGATATCAGTTATAAGAATGCGAAAGAATATTTCGGATTTTAAGATCAATAATTTAAGAAATGATGGAAGCGAAGGTTCGTAGAAATGAATCTTCGCTTTTTATGACATATATGATATATACCGTATATATTGTATATGTCATATATATTCCATATCTTTACCAAAAATTCAATGTGATGGATGCAGTAATACCAACAAATAAAAGAAAAGTAATCGATCTGAAAGACGATACCTTTAGATCATTATCCGTAATGGCAGCACAACAGGGTACTAATCTTAAAAGACTTATTGAAAGCCTTCTAGATCGTACCGCAGAAGAATATAATGATACGGCTATGTACCGAATGCTATCGGAACAAAGACCAGAGGGGAAAATCAAACTTAACCCACAGGAAAAGAAAGATTTTGAAAACTGGTTAGGATTGGATATCAAATGAATGTAGACTTCTCGAAAGACTTTGAAAAAAGTGTCCGGAAATTATCCGGAAAAATACTTTTGTCTGTAAAAGAAGTGATCCAGGAAGTCATCGATGCTAAAGATCTGGATGATATAACGGACTGCATAAGACTTACCGGCTATGATTATGTATATCGGATCAGGATCGGAGATTACCGAGCTTTCTTTGTGTTTCACGTTCAAATTATTGGCGATACGGTAACGTTTGAATATCTGGTATCCAGGGGAGAAGCATACAATAAGAAAATACAACAAAAGCTAAGAAGGAAAGATAAATAAAACAACGACTTATACGGGAAAGGATGTACCAACCGTCACTGATTGATACATCCTTAAATAAAATAATTTAGTACTATGAAAAACGATCACTTGCCATAAATATACACTTCTGCAATGTTAGTAAAAGGTTCACGGTTACTATCTGGCAAGAGAATTTTAAGATAACGGCCCTGGCTTGTATCTATGGATCCGGGAATGGGTAATTCCAAACTATCACCATCGCCGAACACTCCGGTTACCAACTGAACCCAATCTGTAGCATTGGCATCCGGACTATTTCCTACATAAATTTCAACACTTTTCGTATCGGTGGTACCGGAACGGCGATAAACTTCTATTTTCGACATTTCTTTCGGTGATTCCATATCTATAACAGCCCAATGCGGCAGAGGCGTATCACCATCCGTATAATTGGAGTGCCACCAGGTATCCAGTTTTCCGTCAATAATCGCGTCTTTTCCACCACCGTCGCTGGCTGTTTCATCGGAAACGGTTACCTTCCAGCCGCTACGGTCGAACTTGTATTCGGCAGGAAAAGCCTCGTCATACTTACTCCATGCCGTATAGAAAGTATCGATCGACTCTTCTTCCGGAATGAATAAAGAACGAAACTCAAACTCTTCACCCGCCTTGGCATCCGGACAGAATGTTGTATATTCTTCCGACGGCATCCGGATAATACTTTCCATACCATCATTCTTTATGTATCTGACCTCATTGGCCAATAAGCCTTCCGCAGCGGAATACCATTCCACCGACGCACCCTTGTCCGTAAGCGAGATATTTTTTATACGACGATCCATTAGCGTTGCCAGATAATTCTCACCATAGGAAGTTCCGAAGTCCGTTACAGACAAAGAACGATGGTCGAAATTATCCACCAGTTGTACTGTGAATGTATATGACTTCTCTTCCATGTTATCCAATACGACCTCGATGCTGTCATAACTTGAATTAAAGGATACCGGAATAAGCAACGAATCCAATCCGTCGTTCCAATACAGATTCACCGATTTCACGTTCGGAGAATTATATGCCCTGCAAAAAAACAGAATACGCTCTTTTCCCGCAATAAACGCTATTGAATCCGGTTTAGGAGCATAAATGATCTCTCCGCCTTCAATATATTCTTTATGCACATCCATAAAATCTTCACAGGAAGTAATCAGGAGAGTGCATGCAATAAATACTAATAAACTATATATTCTTTTCATGGTTTATATATTCCTTTTTAATTTATACTATTCAACCACTTCCCCATATATATCTACATCAGCGGGGTGACAGAAGGAAGAACCACCCCAAGTATTCAATATACTAATGCGGATATAACGTATCGGTTCCTGTGATAACTCAAAAGCAAACTCATGCCCTTCTTCAGCAGCTGTAACATCTTCATCCGTTACTGTTCCACTCGGAGATCCGGAAGGTTTGACAATCAGGCAATCCATCACTTTTTCCCATTCACTCCAGTCACCGCTCTGAGAAGGTGTTCCTGTTCCTTTGAACACATACACCTCGAAATCCAACGGATTTCCCCAGTTATAATACGAATCGGAATATTTACGCTGGAACATCACGACACGGCTGGGTTTCGCTATACATCCCAGATCGATGGTAAATGCGGCAGGCATGGAATTGGATGCCGAATGGCCGAAAGTATCATGGTCGTCGTCGATCAGATAGCTGTCCATCCCCTCCCAGTTCGTAAAGCTGGCATCAGATCCCAACTTCATAACGACCATTTTCTTTTTATTCAGTTTTTCTTCGAAAAGCGGTGTTATCTGACCTTCCGAAGGGAAAATAGTATCGGAAGCGTTGTCAAAGTTATCCCGCATGATCATCCCGAAATAACGAGGCTCGGCTTTATAGCCGCGCAAGCTATAACGGTTCGAATCAGCTTCCGAAGTCATAATACGCATAGTCTGCATTTGCCCCAGGGAATCCTGTGCAAGAAACTCCATCGTCAAGGGAGCTTTGTCTTCATTCCGCCAGTTATATTGGGCACCGCCAAAATCCTGTACGATCGATATTGTCTTGATGGCTTTGCTCAAAGAAGACTCCAACGGAGTAAAAGTCACTTCCACAGGATCCGACAATTCCTGAGCACGATTGATCACATAAATATTCGCCTTATTCGGGATGGTATCGTTATATCCTTCTATTTTGATCTTATTCTCATAAAAAGAAGCGACTCTTTCCGTCTCTTTTCCATTCGTAAGCGTATAAACGGCTTTTACAGCCAGGATATCCTCCGAATTGGGAATGCGATAAGAAACAACGGCACCACCGGCTATCGGTTCCACATTTACATCGGTCACCACTCCGGGTTTTCCCAGACTTCCGGTTATAGGTTCCAGTGTCTTTTCCGAACAAGAGCAAAGCAATAGAACCGAAGTCAGCATACTGAAATAATATTTCGTTTTCATAATTCTGTATTACATTATTAATTACCACCCCGGATTCTGTACCAATTGCGGATTATTCACAATATCAGATTCTGGTATCGGGGCAAAATAGTTTTTATAAGTAAATGACTGCGTATAGACCGTAGTCAAAGTATAATAATCCACGACCTCTTTGGCATTGACATTCCAACCCTGTATCAGACGGTTCTGCTCTTTCTGGGCTGTTTTCCAGCGGCGGCTGTCCCAATAATAAACACCTTCACAAGCCAGTTCGATCTTACGTTCACGCTGGATGATTTCACGCATCCCTGCTTTGGTCGACGGTTTACTAGCCTGGTTCGAATATTTCTGCCAGCTTTCTACCACCCCTTTCAAACCGGCACGTTCGCGTACCATATCTATATACTTATAAACTTCCGCATCGGGAGCATCTTTCGACTCATTCAAAGCTTCGGCGCATAGTAAGAGAAGTTCGGCAAAACGCATGTCCGGGAAAGCAAAGTTTTCCCAGCTGATATCATTGGCATTACGGAAACTGGAGTTGATCGAAACCAGCTTCTTCGGCCAATAACCTGTCGCATTATAATTACCCGGATTGGCTACCGATGAAAATTCACCGAACCGGTTTTTGGGATACAGACATTCTGCATCGTCATCCGGCACATTTTTATATGAGTTTCCATACCATTTACCACGGTCAAAACCTAATGTCGAATAAAAACGAGGTTCACGGTCAAAGTTCATAGCCGCAGTCTGCTCACCCTTCTGGATATAATATTTATGATCCTCGTCTCCGGTCCGTACATTGAAACGGTTCGAATAATCATAATTTTTATCTTCTTCGATGGGTACACCGTTCTTGGAATAGAACTGTTCGACCGTTGCCATCGAAACACTCATACGTGTCCCATAGCTCAGAGAGGTTGCCTGTTCCAGATAACAGATACACTGTCCCTGCAGACCGTCATTCAGCGGATAAGAAGAATTTCCCCATACCAGCTCACAATTCCAGCGGTCACTTACAGAGCCACGCAGAGTCTGCACCAACCGGGTTTCATCCGAAAGAGTTTTAGTAGCCACATAATCGGAAGTCTGGTATAGACGGATACCGGCACTTTCACAAATATTGACTGCTTCTTTACAAGCCTCCGCTGCTTTTTGCCAACGTGTCTCATCATACGTCTGATTAAAGAACGGTTCTCCGTTATGATTACGGAAACTGTTGTAATCCGTATTCCCGTTATACAACGGACTGGCCCAATAGGTCAAAACTTTTGCTTTCAGCATATATGCTGCCGGACGAGCAAAACGGCCTAATTCACTTGTCTGGTTTTCAATCACCAGAGGAAGCGGATCGCCTTCTATTACCTCATCCAATAATTCCAGGATATAGGAAAAGCAATCATCGACTTTTTCACGATATACCCTGACACCTTGCGTCGATTCGTTCACCGGTATATTTTCACGCAACGGACAGATCGGTCCGTAATAGGTCAGCAGGTAGAAGTGCATATAGGCTTTGATCAGTTTCACTTCTGCAATCATACGCCTGATCTCGTACTGGTTCAGATCTTTTACACCGACAATTCCTTCCATAAAGGTATTACACTCACGAATACCTGCATACAAAGAACGGATCATGTCGCCTGTGCCGCCCCAATAATTGATCAAAGCACTGGTCGGACTATCGGTACCCAACCCGAATTTCATACCATTCTCTGTACTTCCTTCTTTATTGAAGATCATTTCCAGCGATCCGAATATTCCCGGATTTTCATTCCATCCGGCCGACTTAGGCATTCCCCAATAACAGGTAGCCAGATATTGTTCAGCTGTATACCGGTCTGAGAAAGCATTATCCAATGTCGGAACATTGTCCGGGACAACATCCAGATAGTTACAGGAGGCTATTGAAAAAGCAGTGCATATATATATTAAATATTGATATATCGATTTCATATTTTCCGTTTTATTAAATTAGAATCCTAAATTAAGTCCCACATTGATCACACGCTGAACAGGATAACCTAATCCGTTACCCGCCATTTCAGGATCCCATAGTTTGAATTTGCTCCAGCAAAGCAAGTTGGTTCCGCTCACATAAAAACGTAAGTTCTGAACCTTGAACTTCTTCACTAAATCTCTTGGCACGGTATAGCCGATTTCAACCGATTTCAACCGGAGGAAAGTAGCATCCTGCATAAACCAGGTACTTGTCTGATTATTATTTTCAACTGTTTGATTAGCCAGACGGGGCCAGAAAGCATAAGGGTTCCTGTTGTTTTCAGACCAATAGCTATTGGCTATCACGTCCAGTACAGCATTTTGTCCCAACAAATTATCCTGATCGTTATCTCCCGCATCTCCATCCAAGAACGGAGTAATCTTTTTAAGATCCAGCCAGAAAGACTGACGTCCCGATCCCTGGAAAAAGAAAGAAGCATCTACTCCTTTATAACCTACCGACAGACCGAAACCATAGTTGATCTCCGGCGTCGTCGGATAACCGATAGGCACTTTATCCAATTCCGAGATTTTACCGTCACCGTTTACATCACGATATTTGATATCACCGGCCATATATTCACCGAATTGGGTGGGAGAATTCCTTACCTCCTCTTCATCCACAAACAGACGTTCTGCTATATATCCCCAGGTTTGGGTCAACGATTTTCCTACTTTCGACAACCAGGGAGTCTCGCTGTAATCCGGCTCTTCCCATTCTACCGCTTCGCTCGTTGCGTAGGTTAATGTTCCGCGTCCTGTGATCCATAAATCTTTATTGAAACTCTTCTCATAGTTGAGTTCCATATCCACACCTTTTCCTTTTGCCTTTCCCAAATTAGCCTTTACATCAGGAATGATACCCATTGTATTCGGAATGATACGGTTCAGCAAAATATTTTCCCGTCGTTCCGTAAAATATTCAATATTAGCCGAAAGTCCGAATACCGTACGCATCTCCGCTCCCACATTCAGCTTATAGGATTTTTCCCATCCGATTTCATCATTGGCATAGCGGTCTACAATAATTCCTCCCGGATTATAATTCAATTGAGTACCCCAATTCACTTTCCGTTTGTCGCTATTCAAAGTCACTTGCGACAGATAATAGAACCGGTCATTGCCATCCCCAATCTGATCCTGCCCTGTTAATCCATAAGATGCCTTGAATTTAAACTGATCGAACACATTCTTCAGAGGTTCGAAAAAGCTTTCTTTCGAGAGCATCCAGCCGCCGGCTACAGAAGGAAAGAACCCCCAACGGTTATTTTTGGAGAAACGTTCCGAACCATTGTATCCAAAAACAAATTCACCGAAATAACGTCCGTCATAATTATAGGCTGCACGTCCGGCCAAACCGATATTACGACCAGGTAAAGATAATTGGAGGTTATCGGCTATACCGGTCTTTTTACTTTGCATCGTATAAACCAGCAAGCCATTTACTCCATGTTTGTCAAAATTACGGGTGTATTCCGCTGCTCCTTCCAGGTAGAAGTTCGTATTTACATATCTGTTTCCCGGGTTATAATTAATCCACTCCGTACCGGTACTCGGATTCAAACGATTCAATTTATACGAACTATCCAGCAGGTTATAAGATGATATGTTATAGAAGAAAGGATCATAAGCACGGTTTACCGAATATTCGGAATAGCGGTCTATATTAATCTTTGCACGGATAGCAAGCCCTTCGGTCAACATATCCAACTTCTGCTTACCCTCGAACTGAACCAGCATCGTATTCTTACTGTAATCATTATATCCCTTCAAAGCCTGTGCATACGGATTTACATAATTACCGGCACCATAGTTACCGAATAAGATATGCTTGGAATATGCGTACTGTTCATCCGGTTCATAATAAGGTTTGAACAATACGGGATTGGCCATCATCACTTCCTTGTACATGAAAGAACCGCCGCCGATAGGTCCTGTATATTCATCGAACGTTCCGCTCATACGCAATACCAACTCCGTCGTTTTTGTCAGGTTGATATTGATATTCGAACGGATCGAATATTTCATCAGACTGATATTGGAATTAAAATTATTTCTTTTATCGACTTTCATGTTACCATTGTCTTTCGACACATTGGCAGCCACATAATAACGGGCAACCGTTCCACCACCGCTAAGGCTCAGATTGGCACGCTGGTTGGAGATCACATCGTTGAACATGGTATCATACCAGTCCGTTGTCGGGAAGATATCGGGATATAATCCACGTTCGGTCATCGTTATTTTTTCTTCAGAATATAAAGCCAATCCCAGTGGGTCACGGGTTTTAATCGCTTCATTCTGCATCCGCATATAAGTAACAGGATTGGTCAGACCGATTTTTTTGGTCGGAGATGAGAATGAGTTTTCCACACGGGCGTTAATGGTTACTTTTCCTTCTCTACCTTCTTTCGTTGTAACGGAGATTACGCCATTCGCTCCGCGTGCACCGTATAATGCCGTAGCCGTAGCGTCTTTCATGATCGAAAAGCTGGCAATATCATCTGTATTCAAACGGGCCAGGTCATCCGTACTCAATTCAATACCGTCGATCAGAATAAGCGGATCTTTCTTTGCCTCAGCACCAAAAGTCGTAATACCACGGATAAAGAAACTGGCGTTATCCTGTCCCGGCTCACCACTTGTCTGATAGGAGATCAATCCGGCAACACGACCGGCAAAAGCCGTTGTCAGGTTACTGCTCGGGATTTTTAACTCCGTCGGTTTCACTGTCGTAATGGCGGATACCACACTTTCTTTTTTTTGTTTGGCAAAAGCAACGACCGTTACTTCTTCCAGCTCGTCCGCCTTCGATTCCAGTACGACATTCAGGATTTTCTGCCCGGTATACTTAATTTCCTTGGTTTCCATACCGATATACGAAACAACCAGGGTGCTATTAAGAGGACAATCATCAAATTCAAAGTTACCATCCATATCGGCAATAACTCCTTTCGTACTGCCTTTTATCTGTACTGTCGCACCAGGTAAAGGCTCTCCCCCCGCATCAGAGATTTTCCCTTTGAACTTTGACGTTTGTTGAACATTTGATACCACAGGGGAGATTTCGGCTTTTAGTTCCCCGGATGGTACCCACGCAATTGTTAATAAAAATACCGGTAATATCCATCCATATGAATATATTCCCGGCTTTGTGCACTGAATTTTCTGAAACAGATGGCATTTATCGCCATGCATCTTTCGCAATCTAATCATCACACTTACCAATTTAAGGTTAATAAATAAATATAGGTCTAAGAATTGTATAATGAATAAATCATTTAATCACCGCAGTTCTATGAGAACTATGGCATACAAATAACTAGCTATATATTAGACCAATAAGTAAAATCAAGGAGTATGTGGAAATATACAAACCCTGTTTATAAGAATGATGACGATGATTTATGGTTAACAAATGTTATATTATCAGCTTGCGTTTTGCTCTAACATTATTTTTTATATAATTTTGTTTTCATAATGTGATAGATTATTTAATATGAAATAGTTCTCATAGAACTAATATTCAGAAAAACGTCCTCTCCTCCCTTTAAAAATCCATTTCCATAAGAACGATATAAAAACAAAAAGAGACTATCTCATTTTTGTTGAGACAGTCTCTTTTTACTTAATTCTATTTTATACTATCATACAGTAACTTATAGTGCTATTATTTCCCGCTCTCTATTTCATCCAGGAAGCGGAAACATTCATAATAAAATTTCCGGTTATTATCGACACCTTTTATACCATGTCCTAACCCTTCGAATTCCACATAGCGGTGAGGGAGGTTCAGATGTGTCAGTTTACGGTCCAGCAAACGCGAACCTTCGATATCCACACGGTTATCATGATTACCATGTAACAACAGTAAAGGACCGGTCAGTTTCTCGGCATGATACAAAGGAGAACGGTCAATCAACCGGGCTGCATCCTTCACCGGATCACCTGCCTCAAGAGCTGTCCAGTCAGGGATATTGGAATGCATATGTTGGTAAATAATATCACAGAAACCGGCTGTCTCAATTCCAAAACCGAATTTAAAAGAGGCTCTATTTCCATTTACTTCGCCGGGGAATGTGACCAGACGCATCGTGGCATACCCTCCGTGGCTCATTCCAAAGACTCCGATACGTTCCGCGGGAACATCCAGTTTTTTCGAGATATAATCCGCACAATAAATAATATCGATGATCTCGTTTCCACCCAGATCTTTATCATTCATAGCTGCAAAATCACGGCCGAAACCTGCACTACCGCGTGGAGAAGGGCTAAGAACCGTAATACCTGCTGCATTGAAAATTTCATATTCCGTATTATATCTGTTCTCACCACCGTAGAAAGATTCGATCATAATCAATTCCTTCCCTTTTGGAAGAGGATTCTTCGGCTTATAAAGATAAGCATGCAACATACGTGTTTTTCCGGTAGCCGGATCCACATCGAAAGTCGGGATAGAAAGACGTTCCACATCCGAGTGAACCAGTTTATCTTTCAGTGCCTCGGGTAAATCGAATACAACAGAGAGCTTCATGCTTTTTTTACCGACCTCCGCCTTCACAATCTGGAATACTACTGAAGTAGAATTTGCCAGCAGACTTACCTGATCGCCCTGAACCGCACCGATAGACAAAGACAGATCGGAGGATTGTTTGTATAACATCTTGCCGGTTTTGATATCCATCAACATCAATGATGTTTCTATCGGGTTACTTTGCAAGACGAACAAATATTTCTCATTCTTGATCGTTACAAAACGGGCATCTTCTATATCAGATGTAAAATGAGTCACCTGGCTCGCTTTCATCGTCCGGCGGTCAAAACGATACAGGTTCTTATATCCATCCTGATCGGAGAAGAAGAAACATTCATCACCGGATATCCATTTATCCATTACAGAGGTTCCTGCATAACTACCCGGTTTGGAAGGGTCGGTCAGAACTGTTGTCTGTTTGGTTTCCGTATCGATATAAATAATATTTGCATAGGTACGGTCGGCATCTTTCAAAGCCAGCAGCATCAAACCTTTTCCGTCCGGTTGCCAGCTTACATCGCCCCAGGTATAACGAAAATCCGGTTTATCCTGGCAAACCAATTCATCTGCACCGGTCTTCAGGTCGAGAATACGTAATTCGTCCAGCCTCTTTTCATTCTGGGCAAGCCTGGCGACATAAGCGATCTTTGTTTTATCCGGGTTAAAATCCCAAGCATAAATATAAGGTACACTTGTCAGTTTTTCCGGTTTAGGGGAAAGAAGATTGCTCCGGTAGATATTGATGATCTCTTCGTTGTTCTCATCCCCGATCCAATAGACATTCCCGTCTTTCTCATTATAGACAGGTTGCCAGCAATTACGTTTAGAGAAGTCGAGATCGACAACATCGGTTGCCTTCGACAAGTCGTTTTCCTTTGTTATATCCAGCCATTGTAACTTATTCTGGTTGGAGGTTTTAAAAAAGAATAACTTCTGCCCGTCATCACTCAATGAAAACTGAGAATAAGGGAAGTCTTCAAAGAAAGGAGCAATGTCCACATTCCTCCCCTGGAATTTCAATACCAGGTCGGAGGCCTTCTGTTGAGCTGACGAGGCCATACAGGCCATCGTCAGCATCAAAGCTACTATTAGTTTATTCATAATAAAAAAGTGTGTTTACTAATTTCTCCAATATTCATTCTGATCTTCAGCTGTCAGCTTCTTGTTATAAAACATTTCCGTATTCGGTATCGGCAACATGAAGCGCGGGCTGTTTGCCGGCAGTTCCTTCACGCCGGCCCATTGATCGGGACCGGTACGTTTCAACGGTTTGTGTAAACGTTTCATATCATTCAGAGCGAACCCTTCGCCGTATAATTCTTTTCTTCTTTCTTTCCAGATATCGTCTAAAGTCGCATCGGTCGGAGTGGCTCCGCGCATTTCCTGCAAAGTATTAAGCACCTTTTTGGCTTCTACTGCATTACCGGCCTGCAACTCGGCTTCAGCCTTTATCAAATAGGCTTCTCCGATACGGCAGAAAGGATATTCGGCATCTCCGATATTTGCACGGTGTCCGAATTTACTGATAAAATAGCCATCCTCTTCATAAACATACCCCGGGAATAACTTACGGCTGTCGGTATCTTCAAACATATCACGGAAAGAAGCACTGGCACGTACCGTACTATATCCTTTCAACATATTGGTCGCCTTACTTTCTACATCTTTCGGATCTATTTTCGCTCCATATTCATATCCCTGGAAATCGGTACAATACCAATAGAAAGAAGGAATGGAAGCATACAGGTTACAAGTGTTAGATGTAAAATTGAAAAACCATAACCATTCTTTATTATGATCTTTAAAACCGGCACGATATTCCGTTTGCGACATCAGATTTTCACCGGTATAAGAACCGGCAGCAAGGGTTGCATATTTTTCAGCATTCGTATAGTCACCCATATTCAAGTATGTACGTGCCAATAACAAAGCGACACCTTTCTGATTCACATATTGCGCGTCCGTTCCTGTACAATGTTCGTATGCATATGTCAAGTCCGACAGGATTTGCTGATAGGCTTCTTTTACCGTTGTACGCGGTACGTTTTGTGTTTCATCACTGGAACCCGGTTCGAGACGTAACAGGATTCCCTTTGAATCCGGTTGATCCGTATAGGCACGAGCAAACAACTGGGTCAACACCAAAAAGTTATAAGCACGTAAACCGTAGGCCTGGGCAATCATATCCTCTTTCTCCGTACCTTCAGGTTTTAATGTTTCCGCACTGGCGATAATCGTATTGGCCTGATCGATCGATTTATAAGCAAAGCGCCAGATATAAGCGCAATAGCCGGTCCACCAGGGATCATCTACCGGTGTTTGTGCATATTGATAAGAGAAAACAAGCCAGTTATAGGTAGAAAAACCATAAGCGCCGCTGGTCATTGTCAAATCCTCTCCCATCAGGTCAGAGGTTACAGTAGCCAACGTATGATACCGATAATCTCCCAGTTGGGCATAAGCCCCCATTAATGCGGTCTTTGCTGCGGCTACGTCTGTCATGATCGCGTCATCCGATACGGAAGTGGAAGGCTCCTGATCCAACATATCATTTGAACAGGAATAGAATAACGGGAAAGCTATACCGAGCAATAAATATTTTATTTTCATATTCGATTCTTTTTAATTATTCATTTATAATTAGAAATTCAGATTAAAGCCCATCGTAAATGTTCTGGGAACAGGAATGGCCGTTAATGCATTATATCCGCCGACTCCGAAAATATCGATATCGGAATATCCTTTCCAATCATCTTTAAACCAGGTGAAGAGATTATCCGCGCTAACGAAAACCCTTGCGCCTCTCAATACATTCGATACGGTTCCCAGGTTGGAAGGCAATGTATAAGACAATGTGATATTCTTCAGTTTAATGTTTGTCGCATCATACAGATAACGGGTAGAAACACCGTCAGAAGAATTTGTATTGTTGTTGACGTATTTCGGCACATTCGTAATGGTATTGGTCGGTGTCCAGGCCGACAACTCATCTTTATGCATCTGCGCACCTGCCTGATTTCCATCATGCATGATTTGTGAATACAGTGCATCGTAAACCATACCGCCCCAGCTATAAGCGAACAACAAAGACAAATCGAAACCTTTATAAGAAAGATTCGTATTCAAACCTCCATAAAAATCAGGAGTGGCACGTCCTTGTTTTTCATAAGTGGCCTGACTGTACACATTGGTTGTACCACGGTTACCGTTTGCATCGACTTTCACCCATAACGGATCGCCATTAGCCGGATCGACGCCCACCCATGTCGGCATATAGAATTCATACTGGCTATATCCTTTCGACCAGATTTTCTTCGTGTCTGAAATAATCTGATCGTCTCCCACCAGGTCTTTAATCTCATCACGTATAGAAGACAGGTTCAGGTCAACGCTCCATTTGACAGGCGTATCTCTGAAAATATAAGCACCCAAAGTTAGTTCCACACCATAATTGGAAACTTTCGCCATATTCATCATGATCGATTCGAAACCGTTTGAAGCAGCAAGCGGATATTTATAAAGCAAATCCTTTGAACTCTTGTGGAAATATTCGAACGATCCGTAAAAACGGTTCATAAAACGGAAATCGACACCCATATTGAACATTGCCTGCTTTTCCCATCTCAGATGCGGGTTGGCTAACTGGGTATGTCCTGTACCGGAAGAAGTTCCGTAAATATAATCGGCACCCGTATCCCATAAGCCTAAAGACTGGTAACGTTCCAATCCCTGATTATTACCGGAAGTACCATAACTTAAACGCAACTTCAACTGATCCAGCCAGGTGAGATCTTTCATAAAGTTCTCCTGTTCTATTCTCCAGGAAGCACCGGCACTCCAGAATGTACCCCATTTATTGTCCTGTCCGAAAACGGAAGAACCGTCACTACGCAAACTGACGGAGAAATTATATCGGTCATTATAAGTATATTCGATACGTCCCAGATAAGAGATCAACGTCTCTTTAGTCGTTTTGGATTGCGGGCTCAAAGCAGAAGCTCCGGAACTCAATTCATGCATACCGTTCAAAGGGAAGGAGGTAACACCTGCCTCTACTCTCTCATAATCACTTTGCCAATACTCGAAACCGACCATCGCATTCAAATTATGAACTTTTGCAAACTGAATCGAATAATTCAAGGTATTGGTCGATGTGTACATCACATCTGTCGTATTATAACGGTCTGCACGTCCGTTATAGGCAGGTCCGTTACCATGTTCTTTATTCCAGTATTTAGCTTCTGAATAATGGATATAGTCAGGAGAAAACACAGTCTTGAAATTCAGTCCTTTGTATAATTGAAAATCCAAAAATGCCGAAGCCAGGAAACGATAGTTCTTACTCCTGTTCATATCCATCTGCGGAATAGCTATCGGGTTAAAGTCCAGAGAAGTCGGATTGGTAAAATTATACTGTTTATTACCGGAAGCATCCAGGATCGGATTTCCATCGCGGTCGGTCAGATAAACCGGTACCCCGTTAGGGAAAAGCAATGCATTATAAAGAGGGCTTGCTCCTGCACCGCCGCCTACTTCCATATTCTGGACAGAATGGGAGAAGGTTACGTTCATGCCGGCTTTCAACCAGGATGTCACCTGTGAAGATATATTTCCTTTACCGGAATATCTTTTATATGAAGCAGAAGGAGTCACACCGTCCTGATCGTAATAACCGGCAGAAAAGAAATAGTTGCTTTTATCGTTTCCACCTGTTACGTTCACATTATAATCCTGTGTCAGTGCAGTCTTGAAAATCTCGTCCTGCCAGTCGGTATCCACGATAATACGGGCACCGCTAACCAGATTCCCGTTTGCATCGATCGGCTGGTCCACATTGTACGGATTGAACGTGATCGCTCCCTGTGCAAATGTATTGGCTGAAGAAGCGGCATCTGCGGCAGTCATTCCGGTGGCCAGTTTCTGATCGTAATGAGACT
>OGZX01001765.1_pt1 | contig 20079 bp, 22 predicted proteins | sample 1576881 | NCBI WGS metagenome assembly OGZX01 (sample SAMEA3541542, study PRJEB24748) | human gut metagenome | biome: human gut; feature: human-associated habitat; material: faeces | place: China | collected 2012
AGTTTTCCGAAAGTAGATCCTGCTAAATCCTTATCATTCTTGCAGTTAAGTATTTCGCTGTCAACCTTACCTACATCGCTTCCTTCTCCAATTGCTACTGTTGAAGTTTCACTCTGTTTTGTAGGCGCCATTGTTGTCGTTGCCTCTGTAGTTGGGGCTACTGTAGTAGGTGCCTCTGTTGTTGGGGCTTCCGTTGTAGATGCCACCGTTGTTGGGGCTACTGTAGTAGGAGCAACCGTTGTTGGGGCCTCTGTAGTAGGAACTACCGTTGTTGGTACCTCTGTCGTTGGGGCTACTGTTGTTGGCGCAACCGTTGTAGGCGCTGCTGTTGTAGGTGCCTCTGTCGTTGGGGCTACTGTAGTAGGTGTCACTGTTGTAGTAGGTGCCTCTGTCGTTGGGGCTACTGTTGTTGGTTCTTCACTAAATAAGAAATAATCAATATTTCCAACATATGTCTTTCCGCTGTCAGGAGTAAATTTAAGATATACATTATGAACTCCTGCACTTATCTCTTTTTCCAAAGCAAACTTTTTTTCAACATATGTATCCCAACTATCTTCAGCAGTTTCAGTCAGATACAATTCTCCAACAGGTGTCGTATCCAAACTATCTAAATATAATGATACTTTTCCTGTGGCAATCTTACCTCTTACAGAGTAATTCATTATAATACTCTTTGCGGTTTTGGTAAACCTTACACTATCATATCTTGCCCATTCACCGTCATTGGTATTTCCTAGGTATGTATCATAATTAATTGTTCCATTAAAGTCATCTGTGTTCTCTGCTTCAATTTTTGAAAATGCATCTCTATATGCACTATCCGCAAGAACAGTTCCGTCAGGCACTATCCATTCTCCATTTACGGTTTCCATATGGAAAGTTTCCCTTAAGCCACCTATAGTAGTTGAAGTTGAAAGAACCGCCTTGTCGCCATTTGGATCAACACACAAATACTTTCCATTTGCAATTGACCTAATAGCAAAATGTTTATTTTTACTTGTATCTTCCTTGTATCTTTCTATAACAAATTTTTCTCCGGTATATATTGCGGAGGTGCTTGCTGTAAGGTATGCTCCTTCACTTACCATACATATATATTTTCCTGACACTAATGATTTGAAAGAAACTGTTCCATCATCATTTTTAATTATTTTAAACTGTTCCCACTCACCTCTATTATCACTTGTTGCAACAATTGTTGTATCACTGCTTCCGTTTTTACACATTGCATACTGATTTGATGCATCTGACTTTAGGAAAAAGTATCCCTGATCATCCTTTGTTGCCTTAGTAAATTTAAAGTAATCAAAATTACATACATGTGGTGTATCTGACTTAAACACTATGTATACGTTCTGTACTCCGGTAATGCGGGCTGTATCAATTGTCACTTCCTTCCAGTTCTGCCATGTTCCTGTATTTTCAATGCTTGCCTTTGCAATAAGTGGTCCTGTTGTGCTTCCAAGTCTAAATTCCAGTGTTCCTTTTGCATCTTCTTTTTCAGTACTTTTTGAATATTTAAATGTAAGTTTTGACGCACCTGTCTCACCAAAATCAATATTGTAGTAAGCAGCATAGTTGCCGTTCTTTACACCACCAAGACTTCTGCCACCACTTGTTCCGCCGGAATTTTCTGAAATAAGCCCTTTACAATAATCTAAATCTTCTGCTTCGATATTTGAATAAGCATCTCTTTGTAAATTATCTGCATATGTCGGCATGTTCGCCATAAGTGAAATGGCGTTATAAGCCGCAAATGAATCCCATGTTGCGTCTTCAGATGCTTTTCCCTGCCATGCACATTGCATAATTCCTTTTGAATTACTATTCATCCATGCAACTCTTGCATTATCTTTAAAGAATGAAAGATACTCACCCTTATTAAAATCTACAATGAATTTTCTCATATACCTCATGAGAATTCCTCTCATACCTGAAAGGTCACCTGAATTTGTATTCTCTTCTTTTAAAATATTGTTATAGCATAAGTTTTTTACTGTATTTGCCATGACATTGCATGCATCATCATAATACTGCTGTGTTCCATATTTTTCATAGAGCATGATTGCTGCTCCAAGGAAAGTTCCCTGATTATAAGTAGAACGCCAGGCGTTTCCTGCACTATCCCATACATGTCCTGCATCATCGCCTTCACGTACATACAGTGAACTGTTTCTCCATGCATCAAATACCCTTTTAGCTTTTGTATAGTAACTGTCATCGCCTGTGGCAATTGCCAGATAACATGCACCTACTGTTGCAGGTCCGTTAATGCATGACAATGTTCCGTCGCCTCTACCATTTTCATGAGACCATCTGATCATTCCGTCTGTTCTTCCTTCTGTTCCTCTTTTATACATAAAGTCCCAGTTTTTCTTGGCAATGTCTAAATAACTCTGATCACCAAACAACAAATATGCTCTTACGGAATCAAGCACTGCCCAGGCTATATCATCATTAAAATCATTATTTGACCAATAATCTCCATTTCTTGCTATAAAATCCTTATATGTATTTTGAAACATATCCCTGTAAATTGATTTTCCTGTTGTTTCATATCCATCAAGCATAGCCTCCATAACTTCTGCAATTCCCCAGAATCCACCACCTAAGCTGTCATATCCGGTTGTTGAATTTTTAACATAATATTTGTTCTTAAATGCTTCTAAAGCTTTGTCCGCCATTGCTTCAGTAAATGATGAATTCTCAGCATCACTCTTTTGTATTCTCCAAATCTGGCGAGGCTCATAATCTACACTTTTTGCCTTTGTCCATAATCTGACCTGTGCGCCATCCTTATCTTTTTTGTCATCATCACTGATAATTTCAGCATATTCTTCTTCACCATTATCATTTTTTACAGCTGAAACAATATAGTAACATCCGGAATATTTTCCTGATGTAATTGGCACTAACTTCCATCTGTAGTTATCGGAATTATCATTGCCATTTAAGTCCATATTATCACCACTGTTTTTACCGGTTATTTTTATACTTTTACCGGATACTACATTGGTAATATTATAATAATCCCCTGTTTCCTTTAATGTCCATCTTGCCAAATCGCTCATTGCATCTGTGTTCCAAACCACACAATTTGCATAAAATGTTGAAAGGTCGGTCTGTGTTATTGCCTTACCATTATATGCCGATACAATTGTATAAGTTGCACCATTAGTTATTCCTGCAGTTGCAGCTTTTACTTCAACATTTTGACCAAAATTCATACCTACCCCAAACGTGCTAACCATAACTACTGTTAGCAAAATTGAAATAAATCTTTTTAGCATGTTTCCCTCCTATTTTTACTCTTTTTTGTAGGTTATCACCTTACAAATTAAGGCTCAATGTAATATAAAATTTGGTTACCATTTCTAAAAAATGCACACTATTTTTAAGTTGGGACAGATAATACTTTTAGCCTTTATTTAATTGTTTTTGTATCTGGTTCTATCTGGTTATTTATCTCCTGTGAAAAGTTAATTTTTTGCATATAAAAACCGCAATGCTAAGTTTTTAATTTAACATAACGGTTCATATATCTAGAAGAATTCAAAATATGGCTTTCTATTTTCTAGTTTGTAGCCTTTAGCCTCTGCCATTTCAGATACTGTAACTAACTGATATCCCTTTTTTAGTAGTTTTGGAACAATCTTTTTTACTGCATCTACTGTCCATCCATGAATGTCATGCATCAACACTATATCTCCATCATGAGCATCATTCATAACAGACCTTATTGTTTTCTTTTTGCTTTTTGTCTTCCAATCCAATGTATCCACAGACCAGCAAACCATAGGTGCATTTACATATTTACTTACCTTCTTATCCCTGATTCCTGCTCCGTAAGGTGGTCTCACAAATTTAGTTCCATGTCCAACATGCTTCTTAATCAAATCATTAACCCCTTCCACTTCCCATTTGATTTTTTTCGAGGATAATGTTAGCAATGACTGATGATCCATCGTATGATTTCCCATGTCACATCCTAATTCATCCATTTTCTTTAAAATTTCTTCCACCTTTATATCGTTTCTGGAAAGACTTGTACCACACATAAAAAACGAAGCTCTAACTTTATATTTTTCCAATGTTTCCAGCAATTCCAATGTTCTCTCCCCCGGCCCGTCATCGAAGGTTAATGCAATCATAGGTTTATTAGGATCAATAACTCTTTTATTATCTTTTGTTGTTTTCTCTTCGGTTTTACCGTTTTCTTTCTTTGTTTCAGTTGAAGCCTTTTCACCATTAGCTGCAACATTCTTTGTATTTTCAACAACTCCACCATTAACTCTTACAACTATTTTACTCCCTTTGTTTTTTTCTATTAAAGTATAACCGCCTACTCCGATTACTAAACACAATATTAATAACGTGGATACTACACGCATTTTAAGTTGTCTTATTCTCTTTTGTTTTTTTTCATCTCTTGTCATCTTTTTCATCTCCATCATCTGTATTTATGTTTCTTAATTATTTAAAATATTTTTTACTATATCTTTTGATATTACAAACTTAGGCGTCCCTGTACATCCTGGTCCTACCTCGTACTCATCAAATGCAATTACTATATTTCCCTCATTATTTATATAGTAGTTTTGATTGCCTGATATTTCTTTAAATCCTGTAGAAATACCATTATCTTTAATAAAATATACAACGTCTTTAGTCAACATTTGTCGTTTCATTTGTCGTTTTATATCATTACTTATAATCTTTATATAATCAGATTTTTTCTTAAACATATCTTTTAGACTAACAATCTTTCCACTTGATTTATCTATATTGTAATATCTATGAAATTCGTATCCACTTGCTCTGGTTTCATTTATTGTAAATGCTATTGTAAACCACTTATCATTATTAACAACAATTTTATAATCCATATATAAATCACTAAATCCACTTGAACCTAAATCAGCTTTATATTGATTCACTATCTTGTTTGTATATTTTTTTATATCATTATTTAACTTTTCAACTGTTTTTTTGTTTTTAATATCTCCATTAGAATCTACTTTTGCCATATTAACTTTGATATTTTTATCTTTATCATATTTTCTAACTGTTATTACAGTAAAAATATTTCCCACCAAAGGTATATTTTCCAAAGATGATGCCAATGTTTCATTTGTATTTGGCATAATTACAACTAACAACAATGCAGCAACAGAAATCATCCATCTTGCAATTATAACTTTTTTCCTTTTTCTTTTTTTATCAATCTTAGCATACTCTAAAACTTCATTTAATTTCATTTTTTCATCATCAGGAACTTCGACTCCAATATATTGACTTTTTAGTTTTTTTAACATTTCATCATTTACCATCTTAATTTCTCCTTCATATCACAATTTATTTAACTATCATATACTCTTTTAACTTCTCAAGTGCCCTATATATCCTACTTTTTACTGTACTTAAGTTTTCACCTAAAATGTACGCAACATCATTTAAACTCATTTCTTCAAAATATCTTAATACAATTACAGCCCTTTCTTTATCTGTTAATTTGTTCAACGCCTGTTTCAATTCAATCTTATTATCTTCAATCTCAAACACATCTTTTTCATCTTTCATTTCACTTACAATATCTCTATCCCAATTAAACCTGTTTTTTTTAATATAATTAATTGCTTCATTTATAATAATTTTGCATATCCATGTGTCTGCATATTTTACCTGACGTAATTTTTTCGAATTATATATAGCCTTATACGCTCCTTCTTGTACTATATCCTGTGCATCATTTTTATTTTGAGCATAGCTATATGCTATATGATAATATTTGTCATAATTATTTATAAGAAGTTTGCTAATTATATCTTCTTTTTTCTCTTTCAATTTTATCTCCTTTACGCTTTATACTATTTAGACTATTCAAAGTACCAAAAAGTTTCATTTTTTTATAAAAAAGTTGAATGCAGTTGAATGCAAAACTAACTTCTGGTTTGCTTTTTCCATTTTCATTTTGCAGAACTAACTTCTGGATGCCTGTGGATTTGGCTATCCTTTTCGTATCCTCCTGCCTGTTTTCCCAGGTTAAGTGTTGTACTTTTTTTCTTTTTTCAGGCATTTTTCCTCCAATCCCAGGAGGATACATACCTATTATATCATTGCAGGACTAACTTATGGGTTGGTTGTATAAAACAGAACTTTGAAATTCATTTAATTCTTCAGAGATTTCCCCTATCCATTCATGTTTCAAACATAAAATAGATTGCTTCAGCGTAATACCCTTTAACTCTGTATTACATTTTCTGTTCCTCATAAAATTATGATTTTATGTGTAAATCAAGACCCTTGAAAGCCCTTAAAATAAGGTATTTCTCCAATTATTAAAAACTGCTGTCAATAGCCTGTTTTAAGCCTATTTATTAGCAAAAAAGACCCTGACGGTCTGTATTTATACAGAACCATCAAGGTCATTCTTTATGCTTGGACACTCTCACAATCCATGTGAGTTTTATTTTTGCCTACTGGCACTATTGATTCAGTTTTACATTACTGATTCAAATTGATTCATTACTGGCTGAAAACTTTGCCCCAAAAGTGGATAAAAGTGTTTGCCCTGTAATACTTACTCGTGTATTTATTACTTGTTAGCAATAGCTGCCTGTATTGAGTGGCAATCTTGTGGGAGTCGTTTTCTAAAAAAATTTTCCATCTTTAATTGTTGCATTTAACATTTCTATTGCTCTGATATTCCTTGGTTAGTTCTTTCATTTCATTTTCTACAAGATCCTTCTTTTGAGTCTGAAGCATGCGGTAATAGTACTGTGAAGAAACATTACGTTGTAGTGTTCTAACACTCCATGCTTGTTGAAGTGCTTCTTTCTCATACCATTCACGTGCCTTTTCATCTTTTACTTGTAATTAAATGCGATAATGTGTCCATGATAATATCGGTTGAGATTTTCCACTCTCTGAGTGGAAAATCTCTGGATAAGTTTTATAAAAATCCTTTGCATTTCTTCTGTGGGTAAGCATACTTCAAATTGTGGAAGTATTTCATTTCCTGTTTTCTTGTCAAACTCTTTTATATTAGAATTTACAACTAAACATACAATGCCATTTTTGCGGATGCCATGTTCTATTTCTCGCAATTTATTAACAAAGGTTTCTTTTGAATCTACGTGTTCCAAAGATGATACCGCCATTACTAAATCATAATTTTTTTCTTTAATTTGATAATCATCAATCGATTTAACTATTCCACATATATTTGATGTAACACCATATTCATCAGCATTAGCATAAAGTTTTTCGATAGCTAAATCCAGTATATCCACACAATCTATTTTACACAACCTATCATAATAATGTCGAGCAATACATATGCAATTTCTTCCTACTCCACAACCCAAATCCAAGACATTAATTTCTTTGTATTTATCAAACAGCGGAATCAAATCTACTACTGTTTTTATTGGTCTTATTAGCCAACTACCTTCTTTATATAGTTCGGCATTAGAATATATTTCTATATGTGATTTTCTTTCGTTTTTACGTATTTCTTTTAATCTCATTTCTCCCATTTTTCTTTTGTATCTTTTATTTTTACTCCACTGATTTATCACTTTTTCAATCTCCGTTATGAGTTGTTCTTTATTGGTAATATAATAAATATATTTTGATGCAAAATATTACTTACTAATCCTTCTAAAGCATATTCCGCAACCACTGAATCTTTATCAGTGCAAAGAATAATACCAGTTGGCTTATTAGATTCTTCGTCATTTACTATTTGCTAATAGCCCTAATTTTCAGCCTATATTTCAAAATCTGGAGCTTATGACAAGCTTATAACTGTAGCGCACTACAATTTTGTTGTAAATAAATCATAATATAAATATTCTTAATTTAATGTTCCTAATTTAATTTTACTATCTAATTCCCATAACGCAGTTTTATTACTATCATACCTAAGTCTTTTTAATGCAGTTTTATAATCAACCCATTCATATTCTGTATGCTCTTGAGACAATTCCAAAATTGTTGTATCCATCCTAACAGCAAATGTATATTCAGGAATAACCAAACAATTTTCACCCCATATTTTTCTTGCTTCTTTAAAACAGTATGTTGGTATGCTATTTTGTGTATCAAGTACAGAATATTTACAATCCATACCTATGTTTGCTTCTTCATATGCCTCTCGTTTTGCAGATATTATTATAGTTTCATCCTCATCTTCTCCACCACCTGCTATAAATTGCCATACTTTCATATCATTTCTTTTAAATATGCAATATTTTACATTGCCATTTTCAATATGATATGGAATGACTAATACCTGATATTTTATAGACATCTAATCTAAAAACAACAACTGCTTCAAGTTATCTACATTGCCAAGAAATTCATAACTAACTTTACCATTATCTCTTTCTCCTCTGCTCTGGATTCTGCAATCATAAGTGTAATTGCCACCAATGCTCCATCACTGATAATTTTTACTCCATCTTTATAAAGAGCATTGTTGCGTGCTAAAAATTCGAGGAAAAGAGATGCAGCTATTCTCTTACACCCATCAGCATAAGGATGGTCCTTTATTATAAAGTAAAGTAAATTTGCAGCTTTTTCTTCCAATGACGGATACACATCTCCTCCAAACACATTTTGATAAACAGCTGCTAATATTCCTTCAACCTTACCTTTCTCTTTCTCAACGCCGAATACATCTGATTTAAATGAATCTTCCATTTCATCAACCATCCTTCGACATTCTTCATAAGTAATTCTATAAATCGGTTCATTTCCCTCAGGTTTTTGTAAAGACTGGTGATCATATTGATCCAAGAGAAGCAAAGCTTCAGTGTATTGATTTACTGCCTTTAATATTTCTTTTTCCTCCAAATCTAAGGAATATGCTAACATTTTTGTCTGAATATTAACCGTTTTTTGAAGTGCAAACATCCTTTTTTCGTTTATTGCATATCCTTCCATTATGTATTGTTTCAACACACCATTAGCCCAACGTCTAAACGCAATACCTTTTTTTGAATTAACTCTATATCCTACTGACAATATCATATCAAGGTTGTATATTTTTGGTTTTCTACCTCCGGTACTTTTGTCGGAAAAACCGACAGAAGTATCATCCAGCTCACCTGACTTCAAAATATTAGATATATGTTCACTTACTGTTGCATGACTAACTCCAAACAATGTTTCTATCTGTTTTTGAGTAAGCCATACCGTTTCCTGTTCCGGATTTATTTGAACCTCTATGTTAACATTACCATCATTAAATAATACGATTTCATTTGTCATTATATATAATATCCTTCTTCTAGCTTATTATTTATTAAATAAAATATTTTCGTTATACTTATTACTATAACTAAAATCCCGATTTGTTAAGTTCTTTCTATATTCCATCTTCTTGCCCTTCGGACAAGAAGCATCCCTCGCTCAAAGAGCTCGGTCAATTCTTATTTATAAATATCCTCTGTTTTTTGCTTCTTCAATTAATTTAGGTTGAATTAAAGGATAAGTCCAATTTTCAACTAAGTTATCCGTAATTAAAATTTTCTCTATTTCACTATGTATTTCTTGAAAAGAAAATACCTCTGCAAAGAAAAGCATGCCAAATGTTTCATCGTTTATATTTTCCATCACATTTGTTTGTCCTTTAACCGAATACGCACAGATTGGTTTGATGGTAAAATCTGTCGCACCCGTTTCCTCCATCAATTCCCGCTTAGCAGTAGCTAAAATATCTTCGCCATTTTCCCTTTGCCCGCCTGGTACTTCATAAGTATATCTTTCTTTATGTTTGCAAAATATCCATTTACCATTTGTTTTAGAGATGATAACTGCAAATTTTAGAAATTTATCATCTATACTATCATAAAATTTTACTTCTACCATTTATAAACTCCTCTAACTTCAATTCTCCTACCGTAGTAATTTGCTATTATCTACAAATTCTTCATCATATAGCGTTCCCGATACTCCGCATAGCCATGTTTGAGATAAAATATTTTTGATTCTTCAAAGCCTTCTCCACCCAGATGAATTCTTACCACTTTCTTTCCTTGATTTGCTATATAATTTTCTGCCATTTCTAACAAAGCACTTCCAATACCTTGTCTTTTCAAATTATATTTTACAAACAAACGATGCAACCAAACCTCATCGGTGTCTCTTATAGAATTATAACCAATGCTTCCTATAACTCTGTCTTGTTCATCAATAGCCAACAAAAACATATCTCCTACATCCAAGTAGTTCTTCTTAATATTCAATAAATCCTCATTTAATCCCGGAACTCGTCCTAAAGCATTTTTGGCTTCTAATATCATAAAAATCATATCATCACGATATTTATCTTCGTATTTAATTATTTTCATAAAATATTCCTTTAATTTGTTATTGTCTATTATCGTAATTCCTCAATAAAAAGCTGCATTCTTCTTGTCACCAATTCATTAGATTTCATATTTTTCAAAGTATCTTTATCTACCCATTTATAATCCTGTGTTTCTCCCTGTTGAAGAGTAATGTTAGACTTGTCCCAATCCGTAATCACAATATAATCAACATATATTGAATGATTATTATGTTGAACAACTCTTCCTAGCTCCACTAAATTTGTTTCACATATTCCTGTTTCTTCCCTTAGCTCTCTTGTAGCACATTCAATTGGAAGTTCTCCTTGCAGTGCTGAACCTCCTGCTGTAGCTTCCCAATATTCGCCATAGTGCTTATTTTTGTCTCTTTGCATAAGCAAATATGTACCATCTGTATGTTTAACAATAACCTCACACACTAAATGGTACATTCCATCTGGTACGGCTTCACCTCTTATTAATGTTTTATCTTTAATTTTATTTAAATTCATGTCATATGCATCCCAAAGTTCCATAATTCACGTCCTCGTACAATATTACTAATATTCTAGTTTATTTCCTATTCTATATTGTTTCAATTTTTTCTATCAATTCATCCCAATTATTAATTTTAAAATAATCAAAATCTATCTCGTATCCCTCGTTTTGACCCTCAAATGGGTTCTTTTCTTCTGTTTTTCCTTCATACAAAACTGGAAATATTCCTGCATTATGCGCTCCATAAATATCCGCTTTTACACTATCTCCACAATACCACACTTCTTCTGCATTTAGTCCTGCTCTATTCAGCGCTATCCCAAATAGCATTTTATTTGGCTTTTTAAATATATAATCCCCGGAAGTAATTGCAAATTCTAGTTTGTTATTCGGAAGTAATCTGTTCAATCTGTCTTTCAAAGATTTTCCAGACCAACACATATTACTAATGACTCCACTCCTAATGTCATTTTTATTCAGATAATCTAATATTTTATCTGCATTTGGCATAATATCACCTTCTGATACGCCATTCCATATAATGCTTTCTGCCTCTTCCAATGAAACAGATAATTCAATGTTCATGTATCCATATACTAATCGTAAAAAATTTTTCTCACAAATATCAATTCCATTGCCACACTCATTTATCTTTTTAAATGTGCTATTTACTATTTTATTAAATTCTTGAAATGAAATATTTTTAGGATTACTTTTTATGTATTGATATATTGCTTTATTCCCCTTTTCTGCATTATGTCCAATCTCATACAATAATGTATGTCCATAATCAAATAATATCATCTTAGGTTTCTGTATACTCATCTTTATATTCTCCATATATTAAATCTAAAAGTCTTCTCCATAAATCTTAATTTAGTAATTCTTATCTAAATATCAACTATTTCTTTTGCACGATGCAACACCGGCAATTCTCTATTGGCTATAATTTTCCCTAATCTTGTATTTGACCTATATTCATACTCTCTAATAGCTTCTTCATAAGATAATTTCAATGTTGATAAGTGAAAATGATTTATTTCATCTTCTGTCAGGTCTTTTTCACCAAAGAATTCAACTTTGCACAAAAAATAGTTATTAATATTATGTCTATGAATCAGATTATAATAATCGCTTACAACTCCGATTTTGCAGATTACATCTACTTTTACGCCCAATTCCTCTTTAAGTTCTCTTTTTATTGCATCCTGCAATTCTTCACCTTCTTCAACACCTCCACCTGCTGTTTCTATAATTGTTACCTGTCCGAAATCATCATTTCTTTTGGCTCTTACAAAATAAAAATTTCCAACTGTTTAGCCCAATAAAATTGTCCATCTTTGTTTCTCCTTGCAATGCTAAGCCTCCTGCTGTATCCTCTCACTTCACTATTCATGCTCATCTTGTAACACAAGATAATCCGGCAAATCAAAAATCTTTTTCTTTATAAATACCGGATAAATATACTCATTTTGTAAACGTTCAAATTCTATCCACTCAAAGTCATGGGTGTGCTCTCTTTCAATCAGACGAAACCTATTACCTTTTTCCAGCAAATCCGTGTTTGAAATATCTATCAAAAAATAAATGCATAACTCATGATATTTTTCGCCAGTTACATCTTCAACAAAAAATCCCTGATTCAGCCACAATGGTCGCACTATTTTTGCATCAATTTCAAGTTCTTCCTTTATTTCTCTTAATATAGCATTTTCTGCTGTTTCATTTAAAGACACTCTACCACCTGGCAAATAGTAATATGGTGATCTTTCATCTTGCATCGCCAATATTTTATCGTCATTTATAATTACAGCACATACTCTATAATTAAATTTACCTTCTGATGTTTTGAATGTAATATCCATCTTGCTATCTCCTATATCATTTTTGATTTTTTATATCCTATGAGTCTAAGGTTTGACCACTTTGTCACTAGCCTACTTCAAACTTTTTGTATGTATCCCGCTTCAAAAATATCTTTTGTAATTCTAACATATCAGGCAGTAGATTGATATCACATTATGAATTATAAAATTTTATTTAATTTTGACCAAGTATGTTGTCATAGAATGCAATTAAATAAATCTTACAAACAAAAACTCCTGTATACCATTTCTGATATACAGGAGTTAATTGTTTTTAGTAATTATATTCTTTTCACTTTCCAGCATATTACTTGTTTGCAATTGCTACCTGAGCTGATATATTTTATAGGTTGGCTACTGCACTTTCTCTTTTAGCCACATACTTTTATGCCACCTTTGAATAATCTAAAACAACAATTTACTGTATCACATTTACAAAACATACACTATTCCTTCCAATATTCTTCTGTGTCTTCAGAAGTTGTTACAATTCCAAACAGTATTCTCATAAAATCTTCCCTTTCATTTAATACCCTGATGACTCTTACATAATCTTCTTCAATACGATAGAAAATATAATTCTTTTCTGCATATATGTATTGATAGTCACTTACAATCCCCCATCTTTTTTCCAAATTCACACCAGAGTTTGGAAACATTTCAAGATTTCTAACATTTTTCGCAATCTTCCCTATTATTTCTGTAGACTTTTCTTTTCCATACTGATTTTCAATATCTTCTTTAATAAACTTTAAATCATCTAACGCCTCAGGTGAATAACTTATTTTCATCATAATCCAAGTGCTATTTCTGCATCATCTGCTGATATCCACCCTTTTTCTCTTGCAGAAATTTCTCCTTTCTCTAACGCAGAAAAAAGACCCTTGACTGCTTTTAGTTCATCCAATTCCTTCATATCTACTATAGCAAACTCGCCTCGACCATTTTTTGTAAGATATACTGGACTTCCTATTGAAACTTCCTTTAATACCTCTGTATAATTTCTCAAATCTGATACCGGTTTAATGTTAGGCATACTCTGCACCTCCTTTTTTCTTCATTATAACTATGCAGTTCAATATAATCAAGGAAATTATACTGTTAATTTGCATGTTAATCTTACATCATTTATAAGTCATATCTACAAAAATATAAAATATACACTTAAACCCAAACTTTTTTGCACTTTTAATACTTTTTCTACAAACAGCTTTTGTACCCCAAAGCGTCCTTTAAAAAATCTACTATTCTCTTTTCATACTCGCCATATATTATATTTTCCTTACTTTCAGTATCACTTCCATCAACAAAATATTTTCCTGTCTCTTTACTAATTGACAGTGAATCAAGAGGCCATCCTTCAAATCTTTTAGAAGATGCTTTGTCTATCATGTAGAAAGCACCTATATTCTTTGCTGACTCTATATCCATAAACGAAGAAATCTTACCATTATTATAAACAGCTATGCCATCCAAATAATATGCGGACACTTTTCCACCAAGTTCCCATATCAATCTTGAATAATAATCAATCATTTCCTCATCTGATAACCTGCTCATTCCCAGTGGAGTTCTAATATTTAATCCCGGCTGTCTTTCATCTTCTAAACTTAATTCTTCAAAATATAATCATGAATCATTACAGATAACCAAATCAAAATTTTGACCATAGTACTTTGCTTTACATATTGCATTTTCTTCTGGTGTTCTTCCTGTTTCCTTCGGTTCCTCTGCAATTTTCAAATCTTTTAATGTAATAAACTCTATATTGCAATTTTCCAGTAATTTAGAAAATCTTTTTACTTTTGATGGATTAGTTGTTCCTATTAGTACTTTCATCTCTACTCCTTTACAATACTAAAATCTCTCTCCAATTACTCTTTTTAGTCAAAAAATGACGGGTGTCTTACCCGCCAATTGGTGGACCCGGGTCTTACGACCAGCCCCTAATTACAATTTAATTACTTGTAAAACATAACATGAATATTCATACTTTACAAGTAATTTTGAAAAATGTTTGCATCAAAAAACTCCTGCATACCATTACGATATACAGGAGTTCATTATTTTAAGTAATTATATTCTTTTCACTTTCCAGTGTATTACTTGTTAGCAATAGCTGCCTGAGCCGTTACATATCATAGGCTTACTACAGCCACTCCTATTTCTGCTTTATCTTTTTATGCTACCTTTGAATAATCTAGCACTGCAATTTCCTGCATCATTTGCTTTGCTAAATTAACCATCTTTTCTAACTGTTCTGCTACTTCGTCTGTATAATATTTTTCTCCACACTGCTCACATTCTTCACAAGAAACATTTTTAATTACAATGATACTATTTTTGTAATTAACAACATGAGTTGTAGTACTTTGTTTAACTGTATCACATTTGCAAAACATACACATATCTATTTCCTCCTTGTCTTTAAATCTTTTTCAAACTTGATTGTATTTGGAAAGTATGCTGTAATAATATAAATATATTTTCCATCACTTCCAGCAACAACATATATTATTTTATCATTTATAGTATATCCAAAAATTAAACAACTAGGATGTGGAAAATCATCTGGATAATCTTCAATTATTTCACCTTCCAAAACACATTTTTTAACATCTGCTCTTGAAATGTCTCTTTCCAAATAAGTCTACGACTTTTGTTCTATATTTACATTATACTTATCCGTGTGTTAAATATCAATTAAACATTTTTTCTTTTCTCCCCCCTTTTGTACACAATAGTAATGCTATATTCTGTAGCTGAAATATATAGTTCAGAAATCCACTGTTCACCCTTGTTTTCAACTAATATATCTTTAAACTCACAATCTTCTTTGTCTACAAAATATTTTTTCATTATTTTGCTATGTTCCTTTTCTTCATCAGATATTAATAGGAAAACACATCCTCCATCTTCTTCTAAGCTTCTTTCGCTTCCATAATTCAAATCTACGGGTTAGTACATTTTTCCCCATTACTTCTATACCATACATATCATCTCCATCGTCATTTCTTCCTATATAGTACAACAAAAAATACTCATCTTTTACACTTTTCTTTTTTATCGAATTTTTCAATCTATCTTCTCTATCCATTCCTAATATGTCCAATATAGTGGTTTTACCTGAACCATTTTTACCTACTAATACAGAAATATTACTTATATTTTCTCCCATAAGATATTATAATTTTGATTTTACACTATTTTATGTGAAAAAAAACTCCTGCACACCATTTCCGGTATACAGGAGTTCATTATTTTAAGTAATTATATTCCTTTCACTTATCAGTGTATTACTTGTTCGCAATAGCTGCCTGTATTGAGCGGCAACCTTGTGGGAGTCGTTTTCTAAAAAAATAATAGTGTTATCTTTTTCGTTTCCTTCCACTTTACATAGCACCGGTTCTGTGGATGTTCTAAGTCTCCATTCAAAATAATCATCATGAACAACTATCTGATCTATGAATGTTTCCACTATGTCTTCTGGAATATCTCCACTGATAACATCATACTTTTTTTCCAGCAAATCCGTAAGTAATTGAATCTGCGTTTTTACATTTGAAACTATTGCGGAATTTTTCACATCACGCTTCAATAGCTCTGAATCAATGTACTCAATCTGCTTTTTGAAGACTCCTTTCTTTTCCTCATAAACTTCTTTTGAAATATCTCCTTCAACACGAAGTTCAACAAGATTGGAAAGTTTTTCTTCATATTTCTTTCGTTTTTTATTTAATTCTTTTACTTCATCAGTATAATCTACAACATTTTCATCTTTAATTGTTGCATTTAACATTTCTATTGCTCTATTAATAATTTTGTCTCTTTCTTTCCATAAATCATTAAATAGCCAATGTGCAACTATCTTTAATTTCCACTCCTGTATCACATCGCCAATAGTATTGTAGTCTCGCTGGAAAAGTTCCTCGCTTATCTGTTTATGTAGCAGCTCCCACGGAACTTTTTCCATGATTTTTGTTATTACAAAATCTTTGCTTTTTTGCTTATACTTTGGCATATTATTTATTTCCTGAATGCGAGCCAGTTCCGGTCTCCAAAGTATGCTTAATTTTCGTTTCATTTTGTAAGTTTTCTGAGCCCTTTTATTAATCCCCGGCTCTCGCAAAATTTGAAATTTTATATCTCCTTCATCTTCAGTCGCCACTATTATTCCCCAGTATTCACGGATATGTTCATCTATATGTTTGGAGTGACTGCTGCCTACAACTACATAATTGTAATCAAAAAATTTATTGTAATCTTTTATCTGTCTGGCAAGTCTTGTGTAAGTATCTGCATCACTTTTTATTTCCACCCCTACAAGAGTTTCTTCCAATACAAGCATTACATCTGCTCTTGATTTTGCAATCTGCTTTTCCTCTATTATTCTCACCTTACCAAATTTTTCATCAAAAAAATCAAATAAAGGTTCCCTTATATCCTTGTCTTTTAACATTTGTATTCCACCTGATATTGTTATATTTTATTGTTTACCTTCATTTATAACCTCCTGAATATTCCTATACGGAACATCTGTAAACAGTGACCTTATTTCGTTTACCACACCTAGACTGGTTGCTATTTTTATTAAACTTTTAAGTGATATCTGTCCTGTTGACTCAAATCTTTTTATTGAGCCATAACTTACACCACTTATTTCTGAAAGTTTTTCCTGGGAAATGCAATGCCGTTTTCTTATATTTCTTAATCTTCCAGCTATATTTTTATCTATTTCTTCTGTGGTTTCCCACACATATGTCTTCATATTTTGTTCTCCTTTACTGATAATATATTATCTATTTTCACGTTTTTGAGCCATTTTTAGATAAAATATTATCCATAAGTATTATAGCAAATGTTTGTTGTATTTCAAGTTTTATAATATTTCCTAAGCAAACTACACCTGAATATAAAGTAATAACTGTTATAATATATACTTTTCTACAATATACAAAAGACACCCTTTAAAGGTGTCTTTACTTTCCCGTGTTAATATTTATACAAAAATGTATCCGATTTTTCTACAAAGCAGCTTAATTGTTATCTTTCTTTCCCCTTCAAATTGATGGATTTGAAGGGGAAAGAAAATCAATACTCTTACTTAACAACTTTGATCTTTGACCATTTACCAAATTTTTTCACTTTTCCATAAGAAATATATGCCCGAACACGAACATACACTTTTTTCTTGGTTTTCTTTGAAAGTGTCATTTTAAATTTAGCTTTTTTGTAAAATTTTGATTTTACAATTTTTTTAAAGTTTCTCTTATAAGATATTTGTGCATGGTAACCAGAAGCACGCTTGAGGGCTTTTAGTTTAAGATCGATTTTTTTGCCGGTTTTCCTTGCTTTCTTTATTACAACCTTATTTGGAGCAATTTTGCGTGTGGTTGTAATCTGAGATACCTTTGTAGAAGGTTGCTCTTTAACAGTTGTGCTGTTTTCTGATGTTGGTGTTTCTGGTTTCACAGTTGTGGAATTATTTATAAAATGAATTCTTTCCTGACCATTGATATTTCTATATTCTTCAGGGATTGTTCCACCTTTTGAAGAGATATAATCAGAAACTAAGTCGGCATCAACCTTTTGAGCATCTACATCTACTAAAGCTTTGCAATTTAAGAACATCGTCATTCCATCATTTGTGTCATGATAATAACAATCATCAATCGCTAATGTATAAGTTTTATTTAAGTCTAAAGGTTCTGTACCAACTTTTACATTTTTAACGCGATATTCACCGTCTACTGAAACAAACTGTCCGTTTTCATCAATTGTGACAGATGGTTTAATATCAGTGTTTATATCATAAGTCAACCCTGAAGTTTGAATAAATCCACCGCATTGTTCAGGCCATAAATGAGCTCCCATTTCAAGACAATCAAGCAACTGTTTACCAGTAACTTCAAGCTTAACAACATAATCACTCCATGGTAAAACATTTAAAATATCTAAATAGGTCAATTCTCCTGAAGCTAAATCGGCTCTAATATTTCCACCATTAGAAAAAGCAACATCAGCATCCATACCAACTCTAAACGCATCAGTTATAAAATCACCCAAGTTTGTTTCCTGTGAACGGATAATTCGGTTTCCGGTATCCGGATTGTAACTATACAATCCAAAGTCACTTTCTCCAACTTTTCTAACTAAATTAGAATATTTTGATTCGATTCCTGTTACATAAGAATCTATAGTTTTGTATGAAGATAATTCTTTTTCTTCATCTGTGATTTGATTAACAAGATTTGTTTTAGAAGACAAAGAACCATCTTTGTTCAGTGTGATTTGTAAGACACCTATGTTAACTAGTTTTGTTCCAGTAGATGATAAAATAACATTCTTGCCTTCTTTATTTTTAACAGTATCGCCACTAAGAAAACTGTGAGCATGACCATCTAAAAATACATCAATACCGGTTGTATTGGCAATTAATTCACGTGAAGACCAACCATCAGTAATACCTTCATCACCAAGATGTCCCAATGCTACGATATAGTCTGCGCCTTTTGATTTCATTTCGTTTACAGCTTCTTGCATCTTTCCGTAAAATTCATTCAAGTCTGTTCCACAAAATCCATAAATGTAATTTCCGTCCTCATCCTGATATGTAGATACTGAACCTTTAGTTATATTTTCAGGAGTTAGAATACCTACGTAGCCAATCTTTATTTCTTGACCGTTAACATTATATGTTTTTATGTCGTATGGCTGTGAGATATTTTTATTTTCCTTTAAATCAATATAGTTTACAGCTAGATATTTAGCAGTGGAGTATTCCATAAAAGTTTTAGTCTGAGATATTCCATAATCAAACTCATGATTACCTAAAACCTGATAGTCATATCCCACATGGTTCATAATATCCAGGCAGTCTAATCCGTCTGATTGTGAGCAAATAACACTTCCTTGTAGTGCATCTCCCATATCTACCAATGTGACGTCGGCAGCAGACTTAGCAGCCTCCTCTTTTAAGGCGGCAAGTCCTGCAAATCCTAAACTCTTGCTTGAACCTGAATATTGTGAATGATTACTTACACCTCCATGTATATCATTTGTATAAAGAACGACAATTTGGTTATTATTTACATTCAAATCAGAAAAAGTAGTGGTATCTGATTCTGCACCATAAATCATCGTACTGGACAATAAGCTAATTATAAGTAAAAATGACATGCTTATTGAAAATAATTTTTTTGAATACTTATGCATTTCCAAATTCTCCTTTCATAAAATTAACTCGAAAATTGGTCTTAGTACTAATCCATTTTGTTATTTTATTATACCAAAATAGTGGCTCTTTGTCAAGCATGGGGGTAACCCAAGTTTATAACCAGGTTGTGAATAACATTCATAACCTGGTATTTTTAAAT
>OGZX01001769.1_pt1 | contig 20046 bp, 16 predicted proteins | sample 1576881 | NCBI WGS metagenome assembly OGZX01 (sample SAMEA3541542, study PRJEB24748) | human gut metagenome | biome: human gut; feature: human-associated habitat; material: faeces | place: China | collected 2012
TCTTAACAAACGGAGCATTTGTCGAGAAGACGTTAGATAAAGAATCCTACTACCCCTATCTGGACGGCGTGGACGTCCGGAGGGTTTCCGAGAAATTTAAAGCTCTTTTTGAAGAGATTAAAAGCAAAGAGACTGAAAAAGGAGTCACTCTCTACTCCAAAGGCGTAGCCACTTACGGAACCAAGATTTCCGAAGTGCAAGACAGCCTCAATAAGAAATTCGGAAAGAAGACCATCGATGCATTAATTGACAACGGACTTCTGAAAATCGTTAGCAATCCTCAAGAAGCTGAAAAGTACAGTTCCAATGCGATTAAAGAATCCAAGAAAAATACGAAAACCGGTTTTGTTGTGCCGGATGAGTTTGCACACGAACAAAATCCTGAAGGAATTGTTGCAACCCTCAACCTAAGAGAGAATTTAAAATTTCCGAGCGGAAAAGTCATCGTAAAAGAGGGATATCACGTTGCATTACGACATAGAGGATTCGGAGCTAAGCATCTCACGGGAAACACCATAGAACACCCTCGCAGAAATTTATATCCTGATTTGGACAATAAAACAGAAGCAGGGTTAAGAAGCTTAGAAGACGTGCTCACAAGCAGTACGGAGCTTTTTAGAACTTCTGATAATTCTTATGTTTTCTACTCCCAAAAATACAAAATGGGAGTTCCTTGTAAATTTTATGAGAGGGATCGCTATTTCTCAGTCGCGACAGTGACACCGACCTCGAACAGATTCAGAACTTGGGGAAATGACTGCGTAAGAGTGTCAGGCGCACTTGAGCCTCCTGACCGCGCTGCATTCGTAACAACGTCCCCTTCAGTACCAGCCACTGAGCAAAAACTAAACGAATCCCAGTCTGTGAGAGCGCTCGGGGATCTCTATACAGAGGTTAATTATACACAAGAGATTAAAAAGAATATAGAAGACGCAAAAAACAAAAACTCTATAAAAAAATCGTCAGCAGTTGAAATCCAAGGTTTCTATGATCCTGAGAATCAACAATCAGTTTTAATTGCGGCAAACCTAAAGCCGAATACGGCCTCGGGTGTTTTGCTCCACGAAATTGGTGTTCACATGGCCTACGACACAGTCTTCCGTGACAGGATGACTCCGATTATTGAGGCAGCCCCGAAAATCCTCATGGAAGCCCTTAATAAAAACGATCCGACAGCCGAACTTGCAGCAACTAAATTGCAGGCAGCAGGAATCAGTAAAGAGCATCCGCATTACAAGGAAGAAACTTGTGCTTATTTAGTGGAGGCTTGTGCTGCGAGACAAGCAACTGAGCCAAGCTTAATTCGTTGGTACAAGCAAATTAAATCTACTGTGAGCCTATGGATGGTTAAGCATGGCTTTAAAGATTGCAAAACGCTTACGCCTTCAGATTTGGTCACTATCGCCAAGGCAAACGTCCAAACGATTGCAAAACACCCGGAATTCGCAAAAAGAACGCGAGGTACCGAGGCATCCGTAATCCGACAGAGCATCGCTCCCAAAGAAGCAAAAAATCAGAGCGCCGGCATGGAACGATAACTTTTAGGAATAATCATGAAACTTTTTATTGCAGAAAAACCGTCAGTTGCTAGAGCGATCATTTCAGAAATCGGCTCAGTGAAAAAATATAAAGGATATGAAGAGTGTCGGAATGATACCGTTGTCACTTGGTGCTTCGGTCATCTTCTTGAGCAGGCTGAGCCCAATTACTATCTTGGCGACCAAGAGAAAAAAGCAAGATGGGCGCTGGATACGCTTCCAATCATCCCTACTAAATGGCGTTTGGAAATTAAAGCCGATAAAAAGGCTCAAGTCAATACTATCGGAAAACTCCTTAAAAAGGCTTCTGTAGTTGTTAACTGCGGAGACCCGGACAAAGAAGGACAACTCTTAGTGGATGAACTCTTGGATTACTTCAGCTACAAAGGAAAAGTTTTGCGGTTTTGGGTCTCAGCTCAAGACTCTGCATCAATTAGAAAAGGTTTAGCTTCACTGAAACCTAATGAGAATTATATTGGTATGAAATTAGCTGCTCTAGGCCGAAGTCGCGCTGACTGGTTACTAGGCATGAACCTCACACGCCTCTACACGCTTATTCACTCAAAAAAACTAGAGACGAGTGTCAAAAAAAATTCCCATCCAGTGGTAGCCGTCGGCAGAGTACAAACTCCTACTTTAGCTATTGTTGCCCTCAGAGACAAAGAAATTGAAAATTTCAAACCAGTGCCCTACTTCGTTTTTAATGCTCAATTAGAGGCTAAGGGAGTTACCTTTACCGCGAAATGGAAACCTTCTGAAACTCAACCGGGAATTGACTCGGAAAATAGACTTATTGATTTCAGCGAAGCCAAAAAGCTGTACAACAAAATAAAAGATGCCAAGGAAGCAACCGTTGTTTCATTTCTATCGGCCCCGAAGAAGAAATCTCAGCCTAGACCATACTCTCTAGCTCAGTTGCAATTGGAAGCTTCAGAAAAATACGGTTTTTCAGCAGAAGATACTTTGAAAACCTGCCAGTCTCTTTATGAAACTCACAAAGCTGCAAGTTATCCTCGAACCGACTGTTCTTTCTTACCGGAGTCTCAATTCGAATCCGCGCCCTCCGTCATAAAAGCAATTTCTCTGAGTTGTCCGGCTCTAGCTAGAAGCGCGGCCTCCGCTGATCCAACAATTAAATCCGAATCCTGGAACGATAAAAAAATCACGGCCCACCACGGAATCATTCCAACAGTCAAGACTATCGACTGGGCTTCTTTGAACGAAAAAGAACAAAGAATCTACGAACTGATTGCAAGACGCTACTTAGCGAATTTTTACCCGGCTCATGAGTTCATATCTACGGACTTAACTCTAAAAATCTGCGGCGAGTTATTCCGATGCTCAGGCAAAGTAGTAACAAAAAACGGATGGAAAGATATTGATGACAAATCAATAGAAGCACCTCAAGAACCTTCACAATCCTTGCCGTTTTTAAAACCAACCGATATTTGTAGAGTTAATAAACTCTCTGCAACTCAGGAAAAAACAAAGGCCCCTGCTTCTTTCACAGAAGGCACTCTGATATCCGCAATGGAAAACATCTACAGGTATGTAGAGGCTCCTGAATATAAAAAACTTTTAAAAGACGGTGACGGTATTGGAACTCCGGCAACTCGCGCTGCGATTATCAGCGAGTTAAAAAACAAGGGATACCTTGAAACAAAGGGCAAAAAAGTTCATGCCACTGTATTAGGCATGAAAGTATTAAGTCTCGTTAGTCCGCTTATGGCAAACCCTGTTTTGACCGCTTTATTTGAGCGTTACCTTAAAGATGTTGAATCCGGAAAAATGAAGTTAGACGAATTCTTGAAAACTCAAATTGACTTTCTAACAAAAGAAGTGATCAAAGGAAAATCTTCCAATGAGTGAAAATTCGCAAAAAGCACTCGAAGAACTGTTTCCTCCGATATTTAAGAGAACAAAAGGAAAGGTTGCCAAAATTAGCCTTTCCTCAAAACAGTTCTCTAGCGGCGATAACAAAGCATTTTTAACCTCGAAAGAGAAGGCCTGGGGTGTCGTCAAACGCTCCCCTGAAGTGATGATGAAATTCGGCAAGGCAGACGTAAAAAGTTTTTCCCACCTTAAGCAGGTAGCTGACTATATTGCAAGGAACGGAAATATCCAACTTGAAGATCAAGACGGTAATATTTATAACGAAAAAAGTCAGTACCAATCTCTATTAAGTGCTTGGCAGGAGATACAAGGCATTCCCGAAACCAATGGCATAAGATCTCAAGCACGTCGGTTCATACTGTCAATGCCTGAAGGAACCAACATAAACCGGTTTGAAGGTGCGTGCAGAGAATGGGCTAAAAGAAATCTTTCGGATTTCGATTATTTGATTGCCTTCCACAATGCGACGAACGATAAAAGAACCAAGCAACCACATTGCCACTTACTCATACGAGGCATATCACGTTCCGGAAAACGATTACATATTGATAACCAGCAACGCGATGCAATGCGGGAAAGTTTTGCCGCCTGTTTAAACGAATTTGGAATTAAGGCAAATGCAACTTCCCGCTGGGTTAGGGGTAAAACCGAAAAAGGATTGAAGCAAGCGGAATACCATGCTTCAAAACGTTTTAAATCCAACAAGGACAGAGCTAAAGTTTTCGCAATTAGCAAGAAACGAAAAAGTAAACAGTTCAACACTACCTTGTCCAAACAACAGGAAATAGAAAAGCACTTGCATCAAAACACTTTCATTGCGGATCATCCGGGCATAACACAGGCAAAAATTAGAAGAAAACACCTTCAAGGTGTGGTAGGAAAAGTTATTTCCGAGCTATCCAACTCTACTGACTTCGATGATCGTCAATTGGCTCAAAATATGAGAAGCTACTATTCGAAATTAATGCCGGTTGAAAGTCGGCAGCAGAGGGAATTGCGTGAAGCACGAAACGCTAAGGCTACAAATATAAGACGTATGCAGGCGGCAAAGAAAAGGCTTCGAGAAGAAGAACGATAATTTATGAAGTCCCCTTTGATATTCGGAAATTTGTAAAACCAGATATCTAAGCTACAATCACCAAACCACGAAAGGAAGTGAGCTCATCCGAAGTCCTCGCCCTCGAAATCTACGCCAATCCCTTAATTTAAGGAATTAGCAAAGGATTACGGCGTATGCCGTAGAGGGCCCCGAAAGGGATCAGATGCGACAAAGCCCGGGTGGGACCGGGCTTTGGTGAATCTAAACAATTCTTATGAGGGATGAGATGGTACCAACATTTCTAACCTCGTGGGAGATTATCGCACATAACACGGTTGTCTGGACAGGCGATTTCAATCTTGATTACAAGATTGTGCTTGTTCTGGTGTTGTGGGCAGTAATCCGCACGAAGCTCTAAGAGCTGAAAAGAGGCCGATTCCGCAAGGGTCGGCCTTGTGCGTTACTTAGTCCCGAATATCACAGGAGCAATCTCTTCGAGATTACAATCTGTTAGTGGATTTTTGACCACCAACTTTTGGCTTTTCCTTTATATAATGTTTTAGCAGGTAATTTAAAGAGTAAATTCTATAATCATTTGAATAATAATTATTATCTATGGACGCCGCCTCCACCACAAGACATCATCGGGCAGGTTATCCGAATGGGATGCCTGCTCAAATTACATCTGCCGACGATTCTTTCATTTTTAATCGACGTCGAGGCTCACATGCTCTCAATGCCTGGTAAAAACAACTTCGGTAGTCGTTTCAATCCCTACAGATGGTCTGCTCCAGTCTATGAAAATCCGGACGAACTTATTGAAGCAATACAGTCCGCACGCTTCCTTTCTAAACGGCTTAAGTCAGTCCGCGTGATAGGTGAGGCACGACCTTGTTTCAAAACTAAAAGGGCAGGCTCTGCGCCCTTGGATGAGACACGAGTAAATTGCTTTGAAGCTCGGGAGCCTTTCATTTTCGATTTTGAAGACGGTTCCTCTTTAGAGTTTTGGCCACAAGGCCGCGACTACGTCCGCATGGCCTGCTCGTCAATCCCTAACCGCATCGAAAACGGATTGTCCTTTAATACACCCACCTTTCAGGAGTTTTTTATCAGTGTTTTGGGTGAGAACTGGCAAGGATACGAACTCAAAGATTTCGAGGTCGTCAGGATCAAACACAAAGCTGTAGTTACCTCTTTAATTAAAGGAAAAATTAAAGAGGATATCGGGGACGAAATCTTTTATCGTTTCAAATTCGGGAATGATTGCTGCTTTGAATTTAGGCCTCAAGAAAGAGAAAACAAATACGACATCTTCTTCTCGCATGGCTACTCAGATTTTGTGGCACCCTCAGAACTCAAAAGCCTTGCTCCGACCATCACCCTGCCGAAACATATCTGCTGGTCGACCGGACCTTTTTGCGATTCTGTAGACATTTCCCTATACACGCCCTTTGTTAAAAACGAACAAAAGCTCCCTCGTACCCTTAAAAGATATGTAGAAACACAAGTGGGTTTTTCTGTATCGGAAGATTTTGTGCCTGGTTGCTTGTTTGAATCTTGGTGTAATCATTACGACTCAGACTGCAATAACGGCGAATCTTTTGATTGTTACGGTCTGAGTTTGTTTACCCTCGAACAAATGAGTCAGGTCTGCGAAGAAATTAAAGACTACATAGGAAAACTCAAACACGCTTCAATTCCATTGGAAGAGCAATCCGAAATTCTGAGATGGTCGGAAAATTATTCTTCAAGCCCTACAGAAGCCGAAATTAAGGAAGCAAATTCGCTGCTCGTTGATTTCTTAGAGCAATACTGTGAATTGACAGAAGGAATTATGTCGCTTTGTCCAGACTGTGAATACATTTCCATCATGGGGCCTTAGCCTTATTCCCAAGGGGATTGGTCGGAAGGTCGAGGTAAGCAAGCCGAAGATTTATTCCCACTGTCAACTTCTTTTCAACTAAGCAAATGGGAAGCTCTCTCTAGCGCTAAATTTACCTACAACCGTTGTACGTACAATCGTTGTAGGTAAATCGTCAGAGCCGATATGAGGCAATACAGAGCGAAAGCTACGATTCAGATGGAAGAGTTTTTTACTTTCTACTTATCCTCGTTGATGGGGAGGTAGTTGATCTCTCCGCAACCCACGCCCTTCTCGGCAATCGTGTTTTCACAAAAGACTTTCAATTTGTCGTAAGGTCCTTTGGCAATCACGGCTTCAACACAAGTGTCATGAGTCGCATGGACATGCATTGAACTGATGACCATATCTAAATGTTCGTGCTGATGGTCAACGTTGCGCTTAGATAGAAGCGCTTTTCTGTGATCATAGGCATAGCTGACAACGGCCACACATTCCTGCGAAGGGTTCACCAAAGCTTCCTGCGCAAGCTCTTTCTTTAAAAGGTCTCGGAACGCTTCTGACCGATTTTGATAGCCTCGTTTGGCAATGAGTTCATCAAACGCTTGGGCCAGGGATTCGTCTACGGTAATGGAGATTCTTTGCATAATCTGCGGATTCGTTGTTTTTTGGCGATTCTAATTTTTTTTGTTGTGAAAAGTCTTTGGATGCTACTTAACCGCGATTACTGCAAAACGCACAGGGAGACGGTTCTCTTCTCCTTCCCAAAGCAGCACTTCGGCCTTAACTTCTGCGGCTTTTAATCGGCTGAGAATGTCCTCGTCCCATTGAGGACGGACTTGTCTGCTGAGCGGAAGTTCACGCGCTATGTCATCAATCACATTCGTTTTGACTCCAAGAAGAACGTGATTACTTGACTCGTTCACTTTCGGTTGGATGGAAGCATAATCTTCGTTGAAAAGATAGCAGTAGTGGTTGCCGTCAAAAACAAAAAGCTTTCCGCCGGGTTTAAGCACTCTCAGCCACTCTTTGTATGCAGCCCCCGGATCTTCAAGATTCCAGACAAGGTTTCTGCTGACCACCGCATCAAAAGAAGCATCCGCAAACGGGAGATGCTGTGCGTCAGCTCGGCAGAATTCGACATTGTGATAGCCGTTTCGATTAAGCAAATCTTTTGCTTTTTCCAACATCCCTTCGGAGTAATCGGCCGCGGTCACTTTCAAGCCGAGAGAGGCCAAGAGAAGCGAAAAGAATCCCGGGCCGCACCCGATATCCAGCACTTTTGAGCCCTCGGGTATCTGCCGGAAATACTCTTTGTAGAACTCATCCTTGTGCTCTTCTCTTTCTTTCTCAACCTGTTGGCGATAGCCTTCCGAACGGGTGTTCCAATACTCTCTGATCTTTTCTAAATTATTCATGGCGGTCTACAAAGGTTTAATCGGCGTCATAGTCGTAAGCCCCCTGCTGTTCTTCTCAATCAGGCTTTCAATCTGATAAATCGGATCAATCGTTGCAGAGTTAAGAACGGCTTCGGGGGTATCGAAAGCATGCGCCACACCGTTATGAAGAAACAGCACAGCATCGCTGAAACGAGAAGCCAGCATTAAGTCATGGATCACGTAAAGAGCGATTGCATTTCTCTTCTTGCAGTAACGATGTACGGTCTCCATCACAACAAGCTGATGACGAACGTCCAATGCGCTGGTCGGCTCGTCAAGCAAAAGCAGCTTGGGCTCGGAGACAAACGACTGAGCTAAGAAAACAAGCTGCTTCTGCCCTCCGCTCAAACTTCGCACCGATGTATTGGCAAAGGTATCCAGCTTCAGCTCTCGGATGACTTGAGAGACTTTTGCAAGCTGAGCCTCCGAGACTTTCCAGCTTAATTTTTTGGTCAGTCCGAGAAGAATCGTTTCAAAGGTCGTCAGCGAAGAGGTTATCTTTTCGAGCTGCGGTAAATACGCAATTGAAGAGCGATCGAGCTTCTTGCCGTCCTCTTCCAGAACAATGCTGCCTTGATGAGGAATCAAATCCGCGATGCAGCGAATAAATGTCGTCTTTCCGGCGCCGTTTCGCCCCAGTACAGCGGCCATTTCGCCCTGCTGAAAGGACACTGTGATGTCCTTAAGAATCTCTTTGCTCTTAATAGAACAGGATAAACCGTCGATCTTCAGTTTCAGCATCACTACTCCCGTGATCTCAGCAGAAGGAAAAACAGGAACGGGACACCGACGATCGAAGTCACAATTCCCACAGGGAGCGTCGCTCCTTCAGACATCAGTTTGGAAATGATCGATGCGGCAAGCATAAGCGCGCTTCCGACCATGGAGGATCCGATAATCAAAAATCTTTGATCTTCGCCTAAAAGCAGTTTGGCGCAGTGAGGCGAGATTAAGCCCACAAACGCTACTGTACCGATAAAAGCCACGGCTGAGGCGACAAGAACGGAACTCACCGTAAAGACAAACATCCTTAGTTGATCCGTATTGATGCCGAGACCGCGAGCTCGTTCGGTTCCGTCGCTGAGCGCGGTGAGTTTCCACGAATAACAAAAAGAGATCAGAAGTACGATCGTCCAGCACGTCGAGGAAACGCCGGTGCTGATCCAAGAAGATCTCTGAAGATTGCCGAATGTCCAGCCGGAGATAATTTGCGCGATTTCGGGAGAAGCTCGGTACTGCAGGTACTGCTGTAGCGCCTGAAAGAAGAAATTCATAATGACGCCCACAAGAATAAGCGTCGTTGCTGTAAGCGAGCGCTTACTACCTAGATAAAAGATGAAGGCTGATACCGTCAGCGCCATGACAAGTGCGGCCAGCGAAACGCCGAGCCAAATCTGCCCGAATAGCGCAAAACCGGTCGTAATAGCGATGGCCGCTCCGAAACTCGCTCCTGCTGTCACACCCAGCGTATACGGACTGGCAAGAGGATTATTCGTGATCGTTTGAATCAAAAGTCCGGCCAAACTCAGGGAGGCACCCACAAAGAGACAGGTAAATGTCATCGGCAGGCGGATCTCCCAAACAATAAAAGAGGCGGAAGATCCTCCTTCAGGTCCCTCGAGAACAGCCTCAATCAGGTCCTTCAAGACGATAGACGAGGAGCCGATTTGAATGTCCAAAATGACTAAGACACACAAAATTAAACCGACCAGCAGCGTAGACAGGACCCTTTTGCGGATCCTGTTTCGGTACTGTCGGACAATGAGATCTTCTGAGCTCATTTCTGATTCAAATGGATCATGAAGGTTCCGTCGTACTTGAGTTCAGGCAAATAGGTCTTGTAGTAGTTATTCAAGTTACCGACAGGATCGATATCTTTAAAAGCTTCCGGATAAAGAACCTTTGCCATGTACTGCGTGAAGGTGTAGTCAGCCATGTTCCTTAAACTGCCGTGATCTACCCCATAGACACGTTTTTCCTTGACGGCATCGAGCATGTTCCAGCCCGGGCGCTTTGTAAAATTGGCCAATCTTTCCTGAGCCTGAGATTCGGGGACGGTAAAGCCCATCCGCATCTGATCTCCCTCGGATTTATTGCGCCAAATACTTCCGCCGATGAAAATAACTTTCGGATTTTGAGAAATCACATACTCCCTGTCGAGAGCCATGTAAGGCTGAGGAGAGTTTTCGGCAAGATTTGCTGCTTTGATATTTTTGAGGATGGCGCCCCAAAGCACATCTTTATTGTACGAATTGCCGTATTGAGCCAACCCCTTGCTGGCAGTCTCCATATAAACCTTCGTGCCTAACTGATCCTGAGGAAGTTTGGCAATCGTCGAATAAACGTGATCAAGAGCTTCTTTATAAGTTTTGTTCTGGGCTTCGGCAATCTTTTCTCGACCAAGGAGTTTACCGAGAATCTCGGTACTCAAGGTATGGTTAGCGGTTGTCATCGCGTGGTAATCCAAAACGACAACCCTGATTCCGGCCTTTTCGAACGTTTTAATTCTCTGGCTGTTTTCCGCGTATTGAGTCCGTCCGATCAGAAGGACATCCGGATGGAGGCTGAGAATCTTCTCGGCATTGAGAATGTCGTCGTGATACCCGCCGATACTCGGCAGATCTTTCATCTTAGGAAAGGATTTCGTAAAAACTTGGTACTCACCGTAACGAGTATCTTCCCAGCCGTCTTTGGTCAGAGCAACAACTTTTTCAAGGCCGGGCGCACCGCCCACCATCATAAAGTTCGCGATGTAGTTAGCGACGACAAAGGTTTTGGGCTGATCCTCGAAATGAACTTTCCTGCCCTCGATGTCCGTAACATCAAAGGCTGCGGCAAGCACAGAACCGCTAAAGGCCGCAAGAGTAGAAAAAGATACAGCAAGAACCAACTTTCTCAGCATTGTGATCCTCTCAGGTTAGGGGTCGTCGTTTCAATCACGACCCGAAAGTCAGAAACTCGGCGAATAAAACCTCTCACGCTTGGAGTTCACGAGCTGTCAACAGCCACTTTTTGAGCGGACTCGCTTTAACTCGGCTTTATTCAGGAACTTGAGTTGTTAGAAAGTATTACTTTTTTCTAAATTATCATATTCATAAGGCAAACAACCGGCTCATAAGATAATTTTCGAATTCGTCTTACTCATTTTGACCTACAGCCTCATGGCCTCACCGTTCAAGACCTACCAAAAACAAAACCTCCGGCGAAAAAATCGTCGAAGGCTGAATCTGACTAACGACTTTAGCTTACTGTTAGGCGATGCTGTTGACGACTGCAACCGCATTCAATGTTCTCGGAAAACCGTTCAAGGGAACGGCCACCTGGAGTGCGTCGATGAGGTTTTGCTTTGTTGCACCTTCTTTAAGATTTGCACCTGCGTGGGCCTTCAGCTGAGCTTCGCATCCGCCGAGCGCAGCAATGGCTGCAAAGACCACTAATTCACGATCTTTCACAGACATTCCGGTGCGAGTGTAAAAATCACCGAAGCAGTAACCGGATAAGTCTTCAATCATGAGCGGCTTCATCGGCTCAGTCGTGTTCTTGTGCATCTGAGTAATTGCGTCCCCGAAAATCGCTGTCTGGACTTCAATGCCTTTAGCCAAGCGATTTTGATCGTTGACGGTTGTCTGAGATGCTAAGGGAAGACGGACTCCGGCATCTTTAAGAGCTTCGTTAACGCCCTCTAAGGCTTCTTTAACTCGTCCAACCCCTACGTACGGTGCCGTCTGATAAACCGCTTCTTTGATCACAATCGGTTCAACGCCGGCTTTCAAAGCAGCGGCTGTAACATCTTCGGCTTCTTCGGAAAGGCCCTGGGCTGCACATGTCGCTAATAAAACAAAATATTTTTGATTCGTAGAAAGTGTTGTTCCGCGCTTAGTAACGTTCATCATTCTTGCGATGATGGCGTCCATACCCGGATCTTGATTTCTTTGTTTTGCATTAACGGTATTTGTCATAACTGCTCCTGCTGCACCCACTGTGGCAGACAGTAATACGTTTCTTAGGTTCAAAATCATTTTCTGACCTCTTTTAGTGACATACCCAACAAAACCCGCTCAGTAAGTTAAGGGTTTCATCTCTTCGGAGTAAAAGACGAAAATTTACGGCTCCGTCCGAGTTGACATCAATCGGGTGCAGCGAATTGAGATTTCCGGCGACCTATAGCTAAAGGCGCGCTGTTCGGCCTTCTCCTGAAAACATTGCATCCCTCTTCTTTAATAAAAGATTTCTCGAGCGTTTTACCCTTCCAATGCCTTTACTCCTTTTAGGCAAGAATTTTAGAAATTTTGTACATTTATTTCCAATGCTTATTTACAATCGTACTTAATGCAATAAATACATGAATAGATAATCCCATGGATCTCAGAGCTTTAATGTCGTTTGTTACCGTCTGCAGACTCGGCAACATTACGCGCGCCGCTGAAGCGCTTTACATTTCGCAGCCTGCCCTGACACGGCAAATTCAAGAGCTGGAGCAAGAGCTCGGCTGCCAATTATTAGTAAGAAGCACACGCAGTTTGTCTCTCACCGAGAACGGCTACCTCTTTATGCTTCGGGCACAGGAAATACTGGACTTAGCCAAGCAAGCTAAGAACGAACTTTCCGAAAACGGAGATATCCTCCACGGCGTCATCCGCGTCGGCATCGTCGAAAGCAAAATCATGGATTACTTTGCCGATGCCGTGGTGCAGTTCAATAAAAAATATCCGCACGTTCAGTTCGAGGTTTATTCGGCAGACGGCGATGACTTAAAACGCAACCTCGATGAAAACAAACTCGACATGGCACTCCTTATCGAACCGGTTGAGAGTGCCAAATACACCAAGATTCCTATTGAAGTAACGGAAAAATGGGGACTTGTCATACGAGAAGAGGAAGTCTCGCCTAAAAAGAAAACGCTGAGTTACGAAGAAATTATCGAGAGAACGCTGATTCTTCCCAGACGCTACATCATTCTTTCAGAAATCAGCAGCTGGTTCAAAGTACCGGAGAGCAAATTTAAGGTCATCGCCTACCACAACCTCGCATCCAACGCTTTAATAATGGTGGAAAAAGGTCTCGGCTCTCTGCTCTGTATTGAGGGAAGTTTTACGAACCGCCCTAGGGAAGGTCTTCGCTTCCTTCCGCTCTCTCCCGAAAGAACGACTTCTCATGTGGCCGTTCGCAAGAAAAACCGCAAGCTCTCCAAACCCTGCGAAATTTTCTGGGCGGATATTGAACAGTATTTTCCTGTCCGCAAATAATTAAGGCCCGAGCATATTCGCTCAGGCCTGAATCTTTCTTCAATCCGACGATTTCTCAACCGTCGGATTTTTTGTTATTTAGGCATCGGGAGCTGGAGCACGTCTCCGAGAACCATGCAGACGCCTGAAATAACGATGATGGAAATGACATTCAGCCAGAAACCTGCTTTGATCATTTCACCGATTTGGATACGGCCGGTACCGAAAATGATCGCATTCGGCGGAGTCGCAACCGGCATCATGAAGGCGGCAGATGCACCGATCGTCGTGACCAACAGTACCTGTTCAGTCGGAATACCGAGAACAGGAGCCGCAGCCGCCAGAAGCGGAAGCATCGTCGCAGCCAAGGCGGTGTTAGAAGTGAATTCCGTCGCAAAGATCACCAGGGTAGCAACGCCTAAGACCACCAGTACAGGAGGCAGACCAACGAAGGCGGTTGCCTGAGCTGCAATGAGGCTGGCTGCGCCCGTTGCCTGGATACAGGCAGCCATAGAAAGGCCGCCGCCGAAGAGCAGGAGCACGTCCCAAGGAATGTTGTCGCAGTGCTTCCAATCGAGCGCTCTTTCACCGCGGGAAAGGTTCACAGGGATGCAGAAAAGAGACACGCCTGCGGCCATTGCGATCACGGCATCGCTGACCATCCTGAAGGGACGAACACCGTTCTCAAGCGTGAAAGAACGGATCTGAGAGCCGAAGCACCAGAGAACAACGGCACAGATGAAAACGATCAGTACAGAGATCTCGCCGCGGGTCGGTTTTCCGATGTTCTTTAATTCGGTACGGATCCACTCACGGCCGCCCGCAATCTTTTGAATCTGCTCTCTGAAAAGCACCTTTGTTAAGAGGAGCCAGGAAAGGGGCATGAGCAGGAGCACCACCGGCATACCGACCTTCATCCACTGAACAATAGAAACATCGACGCCGTATGTCTGCTGGACAAAGCGAACGAAGATACCGTTAGGAGGCGAACCGATGATCGTTCCCATACCGCCGATGGAAGCGCCATAAGCCACGGCTAACAGGACACAGATACCGAAGTTTCTTTCGCCTTTGGTAATGGTCGGAGAGTCGGAATTCTGACGAACCACGGACATAACGGCGATTGCAATCGGAACCATCATGGCTGCGGTTGCCGTATTCGACACCCACATGGAAATGAAACCCGTTGCGATCATCACGCCGGCGATAATGGCGCCGGGAGAGGTACCGACAAACTGCATCGTCTTTAAAGCGATGCGTTTGTCCAAACCCCAGCGCTGAATACCGGCTGCCAGCAGGAAGCCGCCTAAGAACAGATAGATCGTGTCAGAGGCGTACGGCGTCAGTGTTTTGGCAAGTGTTGTGACGTCACAAAGAGGATAAAGAATAATCGGCAGCAGTGCTGTCACGGCAATCGGCACAGTTTCCGTGAACCACCAAAGCGCCATCCACAGCAGAATGGCTAAACAGGCTTTAGCAGCATGGGAGACGGGAACCGAAGCTCCGGCGCCGTTAACATACGCGTCCGGAAGAACCCAATATAAAAGCAGGGCTAAAACTGGGGCCGCAAAGAGAGCAATCGTTTTCGACTGCCTCGAGAAGGAACCCATTTGCAGTGGTGCTTCCATTGATACTCCTATGTATTTGAGTTATCGAGCAGCTAAGCTCAAAGCGAAACAGGTTTATTTAATCATAAAAATTTGTTTATTCTTCGCGGTACGGATTGAAAATTTCAGGAAACTAAAAGTAAATAGCACTATGTGAAAATTAATTCCGCATAGTGCTATTTATTCCTTAAACCTCTTGTGTCTCAGGCTTTCCTGCCTTCTGGTGACTAAATTGAATTTTGTAGAGACGAGCATAAGGTCCGTCATTTTCCAAAAGCTCGAAATGGGTGCCGGCCTCAACGACCGCCCCCTGATCCATCACGACGATCATATCGGCATCCACAATCGTAGAAAGACGGTGCGCTACCACAAAACTGGTACGGCCTTCTCTGAGTTTGTCGAGAGAAGCCTGAATGTATTTCTCGCTTTCGGTATCGAGAGCGCTGGTCGCTTCGTCAAGCAGGAGAATCGGAGCGTTCTTCAAAAGAGCCCGGGCGATGGAAACACGCTGCCTTTGGCCTCCGGAGAGCTTTGATCCGCCCTCGCCGATTCGGGTTTGGAGTCCCTCCGGCAAGGAATCAATCAACGGCTTGAGATAAGCCGCCTCTGCGGCCTGCATAATTTCTTCATCCGTCACGGGGCGTCCGGCACCAAAGGCAATGTTGGCCGCAATGGTGTCGTCAAACAGCATGACTTCCTGAGTCACAATCGCCACCTGACGGCGTATGCTCTCCAGCGTCATCTCGTTCTGAGAGGTTCCGTCAAAAAAGATCTCTCCTTTTGTCGGCACCATGAAGCGAGGAATCATGTTAATGATGGTGCTCTTGCCGGCGCCGGAAGCACCCACAAAAGCGATCATCTTTCCGGCTTCCGCCTTCAGGCTGAAATCCTTAAGCGAAGGCTCCAAGGTGTTGGGATACTTGTACCAAACGTTTTTAAATTCGACGTTGCCTTTAACGCGTTCGATGTCTTTCGAGCCGGGGTCCTTCTCAAGCGGGATATCGATCATCTCAAAAAGACTCTCAGCAGCGGCTCCCATACTAGCAATCGTGCCGTTCAAGCCGGCGAGCTTACGAATCGCAGGCATCATGAGAAGCATTGCAGAGATATAGGTCACAAATTCGGCCAAAGAAAGCTGACCTCTCTGTGCTTGGAGCAAAGCCACACAAACCACGATGGCAACACCGCAGATACTGACCAATTGGGTTGCCGGGGTGCCGAGACCTTTGACGATCTGCTGACGCATCGTCAAGCCCTTTAAACGGCGGTTGATATGACCGAAACGCTCTTCTTCAAACTTATAAGCGTTGTAAACCTTGATCAGACGTTCGGAACGATAGGTTTCATTGAGCTGACTTAGGATCTGACCGAAGGTCACCTGGCTGTCGGAAGTCAGTTTCTTGAGGCGCTTGCTCACCGTTCTCAATATATAAATCAGGATCGGAGCAACAATGAACGTTACTAAGGTCAGCTGCCAGTTATGCCAGAAAAGAACACAAAGCAAAGCTGCAACCTGCAAAGAATCACGCACAAGCACGGTCAGCACTTGAGAGGCGCCGGACAAAGCTTGAGAAGCTTCATTCACAAAGCGAGAAACCACACGGCCCGATTCCTGGCTCTGGACGACTTCTTCGGGCCAGTGAATCATGTGGTCAAACATCAGGGAACGGAGTTTGACCAGGATTTCCTGAGAAACTTTTTGAAGCAAATAAGAAGAACAGAATTGGCCACCGCCGTGAAGAACGGAAATGCCGATCAAAGCGATCGGGGCCCAAATTGCCACCAGACCGTTTTTTTGATAGAAACCTAAATCGGTGAGCTTGCCCATCAGCAATGCCATCAGAGATGAGCCAGCTGCCGCGGCGACCATGGCGATCAACGCGAGAAAGATGTAGAACTTGTAAGGCGGTAAGTAGGCAAAGAGCCTCATTAAAGGTTCTTTTTTGATCTTAACGGATTTCAACTCTATCCTCGTTAGCTTAGGTGCAGGTAGTTTAGCGAGTCGGCAGGCGTTAGACTAGGAAAACACATATATCTTTGAAACAGTTTTTATGGCAACACTATTCGTCAGGTTACCTAATCATGTCGGCGACGCCGTCATGACCATGCCGGCCTTAAATCTTTTAGAGGCCGCCGGATTTAAGCTTTACCTTATCGGCAAACCCTTTGTCGGAGAGTTATTCGAAGGCACTAACCGCCGCTTCGACCCGATCGAAGGAAATTTGCTTGACGACATCAAACGCATTCGCGATTTAGCTGCTTCCGTTAAGAATCCCCGCGGCATTCTTATGCCGAACTCTTTCGGATCCGCTCTTTTATTTAAGAGCGCAGGCATCCAAAGCACGGGGCTCGCCACTGACGGACGTTCCATTCTTTTGGAGCATGCCATTCCGGAACCTCCGAGAATGCATGAAGTCGAACGTTTCTGGTACGTCGCGTATGAGGCACTCAAGGCGATGGGCATCAAACCGCCTTACACCAAGCTCACGAAACGCATCAACATGAAGCTGGCCGCCCGCAACAAAGCCGGCGCCCGCAACTTAGCCGCAAAAATCGGACTGCCAAAACGCTACGCCATTCTTGCGCCGATCGCCAAAGGCCGTCACGAAGGTAAAGAAAAGTACTGGCGCCACTTCAATGAGCTGTGTAAGCCGCTTCGCGACAGAGGCATCGAACCAGTGGTCTTCCCGGCTGTCGACGAAGCGGAAGCTGCTAAGGCCGCTTGTCCGGACGCGACTATTTATGAACCGACGAGTCTCGGAAACTTTGCAGCTCTGTGCGAAAAAGCCGCCATCGTTATCGCGAACGACTCGGGCGTGAGCCATATCGCCGCAGCTGTAGGTGCTCCCCAGGTCACCATCGTCGGTGTTACCGACACGGACCGCACGAGCCCTTGGAATGAGAAAAACGTCATTGTCGGCCGCAAAGGACGCTGGCCCGAAGTTGATGAAGTTATTACTGCCATCGATGACGTTTTAAAGACCAAAAACTAATTAGTATGTGACATTGTTTGAGGAGCGCAAGCTCCTCGATTTGTATTCACTCGAACTTCGTACTTCACAACATGTTTGCGCAATCGCTTTGGTCCTTAGCTGCTGCGGCCTTCTTTTCCATGATGGCCGCCTGTGTGAAGTACTGCAATGATGTATTCGGACCGCTGGAGCTGGTTTTCTACCGCTCTCTTTTCACTACGCTTTTCGTCTTTATTACAGTTTCGCTTCGCGGGGAAACCTTAAAGACCCGATATCCGATGCTGCATCTTCGGCGCGATGTCCTCGGATTTGCCTCTGTCGCGATTTGGTTCTTTACATTAGGGTTGCTGCCGCTCGGCACCAATATCACGCTGACATATTCGACGCCTCTCTTTTTAGCGCTGAATTTTATTTTGCTGGCGCTCTGGAAAAAAGAGCAGCCCGAGTGGCCCCTGATCGGCTCCATTCTTCTCGGCTTTGTCGGTATTGTGGTCGTCATGCGGCCATCTTTTCTGAGCGGGGATGCTCTTCCGGCCCTTCTCTGCTTATTTGTCGCATTTATTGATTTGTTCGGATACTGGCAGATCCGCTTTTTAGGCCGCGTTCATGAACCTTCCTGGCGCATTGTCTTCTACTACTCTCTTTTCTGCACGGTCGGAGCTCTGTTGGGTGTTCTCTTTTTTGAAGACGGATTTCACATGTCCAATGCCAGGGCTGCTGTCGCTGCCTTCCTAATGTGCCTTCTTGCTACGGCCGGAATGCTGGCCAGCACACGAGCTTGGATCGGCGGCAATATGCTTTTGGTTTCGTGCCTCGGATTTTCTGCGATTCCGTTCTCCGAGCTCATCGGCATCTTCTTCTTTAAAAACATTCCCGACACACTGTCTCTTATCGGTATGACGATCGTCGCCGCCGCCGGGATGATCGCTACCATCTACACCAAAAAAGCGGAGAAAGCCGCCTCAGTCTCAGGACAAAAAGATTCATAGAGGCCGACATTCTTGGAGTTGCACGGTCAAATATCCCGTGTTTTTGCATCTATAATTGTTAGAAAATATTTCATTAACTTCCCAAGAATCCCAAATGCAAGCGATTTCACTTTGGCTCGCTGCCGCTATTGTCATTTTGACAGGCTGGGCAATCGTTAAGAAGTACCTTAAATCAAAAAGAACGCAGAGAAACACTCAGCCCCCTTCAAAAATACTGTGCGCTCCTCTCCTGTGTAACGGCTCAGGCTCTTCCTGAGGCCGCAGAAAAGATCGTCCTCAGAGCTCTTAAAGAAAAAGTATCGCCGCTCGAAATCAGAGAAATCGTTTATCAGTGTGCTCCTTACGTGGGGATCGGACGCGTCCAGGAAACCATGGAAGGCGTCAACGATGCCTTTAAGAAAGCTCATATACCGCTTCCTCTGCCGACGGCCACTACCGTAACAGATAAAAATAGAAGAGAAGCCGGAGAGCAGATGGTCATGAAACTCAACGGTGATCGCATGAAGCAGATTTTGTCTCAGGTCGCAAAGGATGAATATGACCTTAGAGTCAACGACCTTTATGACTTCTGTTTCGGCGATTTTTATACACGCTCCGGATTAAGCCTCAAAGACCGAGAACTCGTGGTATTTGGTGCAATTGCTGCCTTGGGAGGCTGCGAAGCTCAGCTGCGCAGTCATATCGGAGCAAATCTCCGCGAAGGTACAACAAAAGCGCAGCTGGTTGACGCGCTGAGAGTCATGCTTCCGTACTTGGGATTCCCGAGAACCTTGAATGCAATGAACCAGGTCACCCAGCTGACTAAGGATTCAAAATGATTAATCGCAGAACTTTTACGTTATTCAGCATGTGTGCAGCCGCCGGTGTCTCCGGCTTAGCCAATGCACAGGCTGCAAAGAAGCCCAAAATCTTAGTTGTTTACTTTTCTAAGACGAATCACACAAAGAATATTGCTGACACGATCGCTCGTTTGACGGGCGCCGATGAGCTCAGAGTGGAGGTGGTTAAACCTTATCCGGAAGCCTATCGTCCGACAACGCAAATTGTTAAGGAAGAGTTAGAAAAGGGCATTGTGCGCGAGATTAAGGCGCCGGAAGTTGACCTCTCTAAGTACGACGTGATTATTTTCGGAACGCCGACCTGGTGGCACCACGTGGCTATGCCGCTTCAAACCTGGATCAAAGCTCATCCGATGCAAGGCAAAACAATTGCTACGTACAACACCGACGGTGGCGGCGGAACAATGCATACACGTGAAGACTTTGAAGCATTGCTCAAAGGCAACAAACTGCTTCCGCACTTCACGATTTTCGGGACGACAGACGATGAGACACCGGCAGTTTCGAAATGGCTGAAAGAAATCGGCTTGCTGGATAAATAAGAGCCGTAGGTGAATGAAAGAAGTTAGCACTCCGAATTGAAAGTTAAGGAACCTCTGCACAAAAGGTGGGTGATATGCTATAATTAGCACACTACCGAAAAG
>OGZX01001774.1_pt1 | contig 19992 bp, 22 predicted proteins | sample 1576881 | NCBI WGS metagenome assembly OGZX01 (sample SAMEA3541542, study PRJEB24748) | human gut metagenome | biome: human gut; feature: human-associated habitat; material: faeces | place: China | collected 2012
ATGATTTTTTTATTTAATCAATAACTAAATGTTGTTAATATGTTGCAAAGGTAGAAAGGAATCTATCGGTAGGCAAATAAAAGTGGAATTTAAGAGGGAATGAACGCTCTTGATAGGCTAATTATCTGATATGTAATGTTGTATTAATGAAAAAAGTGAGTGTTTCAATAAACGTTCGTTTAATTGAACGCAAAGATAGAGGGTATTTTTAGAACTACAAAATGTTTAATAAAAAAAATGATTTTTTGCCTTTGGATATTGTTTTAATGTATTGAACCATAGGTGTTTATGAATTAATAAAAAACAGTTTATTATCTGTCTGATTTTGTTTTCTGTTCTCTTCTGATTTATATACAAAAAACATGTGTTTTTAAACGAACGTCTATTGAAACACTTTTTGTTTTCAATGCCCTCGTTTAAAGGCTATTATAATAAATAACTATTTTCTGCCTCTCCTTCTGTGATAGTGGAGGGTCATTAAATAACATGGATGCACTGAATTTTTCATTAAAATCCGCATTACATAACTTGACCGGGAGGTATGCTTCGCTACTCCGGTGTCCCCAAAGAACATCCTGACGTGAACGACATGACAACATCCGCATCTATCGAGTCTTCGATGGAGCGCTCTCAATCTATCCTATCTTCTTCCGCTTTGAACTGGTATGCCTTGCGTATCACTTACGGGCGTGAATTGGCTTTGCAGGAGTACCTCAATTCGGAGGGGATCGAGAATTTCATCCCCATGCACTACGAATATACCATTAAAAACGAGCGTCGGGTTCGTAAGCTTGTTCCCGCAGTTCATAATCTGGTTTTTGTCCGTTCCTCGCGTAGTTGTATCGATGCCATCAAAGAGAGCAGGAGCGCCACGCTTCCTATCCGTTACATTATGGATCGTGAATATCATCGTCCCATCATCGTTCCTGATTCCCAAATGCGTAATTTCATGGCTGTCTCTGCGAATTATGATGAATCCCTGCTTTATTTCGAACCTTCTGAGTTGAACATCCGCAAGGGTGCCCGTGTGCGTATCACCGGGGGGCTTTTCGAGGGGGTGGAGGGCGAGTTTGTCCGTGTCCGCAATGACCGTCGTGTCGTAGTCACCATCGAAGGGGTTATGGCTGTCGCCACCACCTTTGTCCATCCTTCATTGGTCGAACCTGTCACTGAAAAATAACATAACAAGATATGAACTATTTAGAATCAGAAATCTCCGCTCTTTATGCTTCTGCTCATGAACTTTGCTATCTGGGCATGGACGGTCGGCCGATCTACAGTGATCAATTCACCCGTCTGAATCGTGATGTTTTTTCTCAGGCTAATGCTTTGTACGACAAGCATGGTGATAGTGATGAAGAAGAGGCCCGGTTGTGTCTGTCGCTCCTGATGGGATATAATGCGACTCTCTATAATAACGGTGACAAGGAGGAGCGTATCCAACATATTCTGGATCGTTGCTGGGATGTACTGGAACATCTGCCTGCCTCTCTGTTGAAAGTCCAACTGCTGGTTTATTGTTACGGAGAGGTTTTCGATGAGGAATTGGCCCGGGAAGCTCAGGCTATCATCGATACGTGGCAGGACAGAGAGTTGTCAGAAGAGGAGCGTGAGGTGATGGAACGCCTGAAGGATGTGCAAGAGAATCCGTATCCTTGGAGTGAGGTGGAATGATTTCGATCTAGTAATTTAATTTTAATAATTATATTGATGAAAGGTATTGTCTTGGCCGGTGGTTCGGGCACTCGCTTATATCCGATCACCAAAGGTGTCAGTAAGCAGTTACTTCCGATATTTGATAAACCGATGATCTATTATCCTATCTCTGTACTCATGTTAGCAGGGATTCGTGAAATATTGATTATCTCCACTCCATACGATTTACCCGGCTTTCAACGTCTGCTGGGTGACGGTTCTGACTTTGGAGTACGTTTTGAGTACGCCGAGCAACCTTCTCCTGACGGCTTGGCGCAGGCGTTTATTATAGGAGAGGAATTTATAGGTGATGATTCTGTATGTTTAGTCTTGGGTGATAATATTTTTTATGGGCAGGGTTTTACCCGTATGTTGCGTGAAGCAGCTCATACAGCCGAATCAGAGAACAAAGCAACTGTTTTTGGCTATTGGGTAAACGATCCCGAACGTTATGGTGTAGCTGAGTTTGACAAGACTGGGAATGTTCTCAGTATCGAAGAGAAACCTGCTGTTCCTAAGTCCAATTATGCCGTTGTGGGTCTTTATTTCTATCCTAACAAAGTGGTGGAAGTTGCTAAGAACATTCAACCTTCCCCTCGTGGAGAATTGGAAATCACGACGGTCAATCAACGGTTTCTGTCCAATCGGGAACTGAAAGTCCAGCTTTTAGGGCGTGGTTTCGCCTGGTTGGATACAGGTACTCATGATTCTTTGTCCGAAGCAAGTACATTTATTGAGGTTATTGAAAAACGTCAGGGATTGAAAGTGGCCTGCTTGGAAGGCATAGCCTTGAGACAAGGCTGGATTTCTCCTGAAGAGATGAAAGCATTAGCAGGTCCGATGCTGAAGAATCAATATGGGCAATATCTATTGAAAGTTGTCGATGAATTATCCATAAAGTAAAATTTTTATTCCAATGAATATAATAAAAACATCAATCGAAGGTCTTGTTATCCTTGAGCCCCGTCTGTTTCAGGATGACCGTGGCTACTTTTTCGAATCCTTCAATCAGAGGGAGTTCGAATCAAATGTATGTCAAACGACTTTTGTCCAGGACAATGAATCCAAATCGAGCTACGGTGTCATTCGCGGGCTCCATTTTCAGAAATCTCCTTTTGCCCAAAGCAAACTGGTACGGGTAATCAAGGGTGTAGTTCTTGATGTGGCTGTCGATATCCGGAAAGGTTCTCCCACATTTGGAAAACATGTTTCGGTTGAATTGACAGAAGACAATCACCGTCAGTTTTTTATTCCGCGTGGCTTCGCACATGGTTTTAGTGTGCTGAGCGAAGAGGTCATCTTTCAATACAAGTGTGATAATTTCTATCATCCGGAAGCTGAAGGGGCGATTGCTTGGAATGATCCGGATTTGAATATCGACTGGAAAATACCCACGGAAAAAGCAATTCTTTCGGAGAAAGATTCTTGCCATTCAGTTCTAAGAGATGCTGATTGTATATTTAATTATCAAGAAAAGTTTTATTAATATGTCGTATCAAAGAAATATTCTTATTACTGGTGGTGCCGGATTTATAGGCTCTCATGTGGTTCGTCTATTTGTAAATAAGTATCCAGAGTATCATATTGTTAACTTAGATAAACTAACTTATGCTGGTAATCTTGCAAATTTGCATGATATAGAAAGTGCTCCCAATTATACTTTCATCAAAGCTGATATTTGTGATTTTGATAAAATGGTAGAAATCTTTTCTGAATACCAAATAGACGGAGTTATCCATTTGGCGGCTGAAAGTCATGTAGACCGTTCTATAAAAGATCCGTTTACTTTTGCCCAGACTAATGTAATGGGAACTCTTTCTTTGTTGCAGGTAGCTAAATTGACTTGGGAAGTTCTTCCTGATAAATATGAAGGAAAACGCTTTTATCATATTTCAACAGATGAGGTGTACGGCACATTGCAGTTTGATGGGACATTCTTTACAGAGTCTACTAAATACGATCCACATAGTCCCTATTCTGCGAGCAAAGCGAGTAGCGATCATTTTGTCCGGGCTTATCACGATACATATGGACTACCAACTGTTGTGACGAATTGCTCGAATAATTATGGTCCTTATCAATTTCCAGAAAAATTAATACCGCTTTTTATAAATAATATACGTCATGGAAAGTCGCTACCTGTGTATGGTAAAGGACAAAATGTGAGAGATTGGTTGTACGTAGTAGATCATGCTCGTGCTATAGATTTGATTTTTCACAAAGGAAAAGTTGCTGATACATATAATATTGGTGGTTTCAATGAATGGAAGAATATAGATTTGATCAAAGTAATCATTAAGACGGTTGATCGTTTATTAGGAAATCCCGAAGGTACTAGTGATCACTTGATTTCTTATGTTACCGACCGTGCTGGACACGATTTGCGTTATGCTATTGATTCTTCGAAGTTAAAGAATGAACTTGGTTGGGAGCCAAGTTTGCAGTTTGAAGAAGGTATCGAAAAGACAGTACAGTGGTATTTAGAAAATCAAAAATGGATGGATGCAATTACGAGTGGAGAGTATGAAAAGTATTATGAAATGATGTATTTTGATATGAACTAGATGATTTCTTATATAAAAAGCATAAGAAAAAAAGATGATCGAAGTACTATTGCATTGTTAAATGTAATAATGTCTTTTATTATTAAAGGGATTTCTATACTGGTATCTTTGGTATTGGTTCCTTTAACCTTACATTTTTTGGATACTTATGAATATGGTTTATGGCTAACAATCAGTTCCATATTGCTTTGGATAGACTATTTCGATATAGGATTGGGCAATGGGTTGAGAAATAAGTTGTCGGAAGCATTGGTGGCTAAGGATATGGAACTGGCAAAAGAATATGTCAGTACTACTTTTTTCGTGTTATTGGTAATAGCTGCCTGTTTGTTCGGTCTTTTTGTCTTAGTAAATCAATGGATTGATTGGGGAAGTATTTTAAATATTCCTCATGCCATAGCAATTCGAGTCGCAAATTTGCTCATTTTCGTTTTTCTTTGCGTAACAGTTTCTTTTGTCTTGAAAATTATAACGTATGTCTATTTCGTGAAACAATTGCCTGTAGTTAATGGATTCATTTATTTATTATCTCAGTTGTTGTCATTGTTTTTTATCTTTTTGCTAGCCAAATCTAATGTTGATGCCAGATTGGAATGGGTCGCTTATAGCTATTCTGCATCTACGACTGTTGTTTTGCTTCTTTTTTATCCAATAACTTTCTGTATTAAATATAAGGAATTGGCCCCCTCTATAAAAGCTATTAATATGAATCGAATGGGCGGTTTGATGGATATAGGATTTAAATTCTTTTTGATACAGTTATCTTCTTTAGTGATATATACTACCTCCAATTTAATAATATCTAACAAACTCTCTCCGGAAGAAGTAACTCCTTATAGCATCTCTTTTCGGTATTTTAATATTATATTTATGGTTTTTACAATTATAGTGTCACCCATGTGGAGTGCTGTTAATGAAGCCTATAATAGAGAAGAATATGATTGGATAAAAAGGTCTATGAAGACATTAAATAGAGTTTTAATGGTGTTGGCTGTAGTTGTGCTTTTTATGATTCTTTTCTCTGATATAGTTTATCGTTTATGGTTGGGGACATCAGTGATTGTCCCGTTTGATTTGACTGTTTTGTTGGCTACCTATGTCTTTCTGTTGACTATAAGTTCTCTTTATTCAAATTTTTTAAATGGAATGAATAAATTGAATATTCAATTATATACGTTGGTTATAGCCGGAATTGTTTTTATTCCATTGTCTATCCTGTTGCTTGAAGTGATGGGAGTGTCTGGGGTTGCTCTAGCTTTATGCATTGTAACTCTTCCAGGGGCTATAATTAATATTTTTCAATATCGGAAAGTAATTGGTGTTTATTAAATGATTTATGTATGAAGAAATTGTATTCGATTATAACATTATATTTATATACATATTGTTCTCGTATATTATTTTTTAAAACATTGAGTCGAATCAGAGGACTAAGAGTGATAGGTTTTCCTATTTTGGAAGTTGATGTGGCTGGTAAATTTATTGCTGGAAAGAATTTGGTCTTGGTTAATAATTCATCTTCAACATTAGGAAGAAACACCCGATGTAAATTTCTTGTGTATCCAAATGCATTGATATGTATTGGTGACAATGTGGGTATGAGCAATACTACTATAGTAGCAACAAAGCGAGTATTAGTCGGTAGCAATGTTTTGATTGGCGGTGGAACTACAATTGTAGACTCAGATTTTCATTCTATGAATCCCAACGATTGGCATACTCCTAATGATGAATTGAATATGTTGTCAAAAGATGTGGTAATTGGAGATAATGTGTTTATTGGTATGAATGTTATTATATTGAAAGGGGTTCATATAGGTAATAATGTGATAATTGCAGCTGGATCGGTTGTCAGCCAAAATATTCCGGATAATCAGGTTTGGGGAGGAAATCCTGCTACTTTTATCAAAGTAAGAAAAATGGGTTAATTGAAAACTTATGGATATTATTCTTCTACATAATGGTTTGGGAAACCAAATGTCTCAATATGCTTTTTATCTGAGTAAAAAGAAAAACGGTATACATACCTCATATATATGCCTTAGTAATGACCATAATGGCATAGAATTAGATAAGGTTTTTGGTGTAGAATGCCAGATGGGATGTAAGAAAATCTTTTTGCTTTTTATCCTTCGTCTGTTAATGAGTAATAGGACTGGTTTTTTGATAAGAAAAGTTAATCTTCTGTTCTCAAAAATCAAAATTAAATTGATAACTGAAAATCTAGATTATAGTTTCCATCCATCCTTTCTTAGTGCTTCACCCTATTGTTTAGCTTTTTGGGTAGGTGGGTGGCATCATCCTCAATATTATTCTGAGATATCTTCTCAGATAAAAGAAGCGTTTACTTTTAAAAGATCTTTATTGGATGAGCGTAATATTTGTATAGAGAAGCGTATGCGAGAGCCTAATAGTGTTTGTCTGCATATTCGGAGAGGAGATTATCTAACAGGGATAAATTATGAGTTATTTGGCAAAGTATGTAATGAGCAATATTATCAAAAAGCTATTGATTATATTGAGGGTAAGTTGAGTGATATTTGTTATTATGTCTTTTCAAACGATATGGAGTGGGCAAAAAAAATATTGCTAGGAAAAAATGCTGTTTTTGTTGATTGGAATCGGGGAGAAGAGTCTTGGAAAGATATGTATTTAATGTCTAAGTGCTCTAACTTAATAATTCCTAATAGTACATTTAGTTGGTGGGCGGCTTGGTTGTGTGAGCATCCTGTGAATATAGTATGTCCCAAGTTATTTGTATATGGGGATGAACAGTCTGATATTTATTTAGATAATTGGCATAAAATAGAATAACTTTTTTAGATTAAGTAAAGTGTATGAGTAGCTGTGTTTTTACAATTGTTGCTAAAAATTATATTGGTTTGGCGCAAATACTGGAAAAATCCTTTTTGTTATATAATCAGGATGTTGATTTTAAGATATTTGTTGCTGACGAACTGTTCGATGTTAGTGAGAATAGTCTGCCAAATAATGTGTATGAGGCAAAAAAAATATTGAAAAATGTGCCTGAAGAGCAATGGTATGAGATGGCCTTTAAATATAACCTGACAGAATTCTGTACCTCTATAAAACCTTTCATTTTTTCATATTTATTTGAAGAAAGAAAATATGATAAAGTAATTTATTTAGATCCGGATATACTTGTGTTCTCTACTTTTTCTGATATTCTGCAAAAATTAGATAAATACTCTATATTATTGACGCCACATGTATCTTTGTTGCATAAGGTATACAATGGAGAGTTGTCAGAAAATAGCTTTCTTACTACTGGAGTATATAATTTAGGATTTCTTGCTCTGAAAGGAGAGCCTGAAGTTTATTCTTTTCTGGATTGGTGGTCTTTGAGACTTACTAACTATTGTTTTAATGAACAACTGGATTCCTATTTTACAGATCAAAAATGGATAGATTTTTTACCGTGTTTTTTTACCTCGGAAAAGTTGCTGATTTATAGAGATTTAGGATGTAATGTGGCCCCTTGGAATTTCTTTGAGAGAGCCATAAAAGTCTATGATAATGGAAATGCATACGTCATCCAGCGAAATAGTAGTATTGAGAATGAAGTACCACTTGTGTTTGTGCATTATTCAGGCTATAATTATAGAGAAATCCTCAAAGGTAATATTGTCCAAAATAATATAAAAGATGATATTAACTATGTTGATATAGATTATTTGTTTTCGAAATATAAAGAATTCTTGTTGGAAAATAGGGAGTTGTTTGAGCACTATATTGGATTGGATTATACTTATAATTATTTTAGTAATGGGACTCCTCTTATCTCTTTTTATCGTAGAATTTTTCGAGCATGTTTGAATAAAGATAGAACTCTTGGCAATCCGTTTGATATAAGGGGGGAAACTTCTTTCTATCGACAATTAGGAAAGCATAATTTATTAGATAAGTCTTCTGTTATGGTTGACAAGATATCTAGGTATAATGTGCCTAATATATCCAGAAAATTGTTTGGGGTGAATATCATAATGCTCATTCTAAAAAAGGTGTTAGGGATGAATCGCTTTCTATTACTTATTCGTCTGTTTCGTGCCTATTCGAGGTATGAAACATATATATTCATGTATGATTGGAAGTATAAAAAATCTAATTTATTTGTTGACCGATGAAAATATGGTATATTAATACATTCTCAAAAGGGAATCATCATGAAATTTATAATGCTTCTATACTTAAACTTTGTACATTGTGTAGTGATGAAGTTGTTGCTATTTCAGATAAAAAGACTCTTGCCAATTATTGTGAGTTGGCTAATATTCAGGATTCAGGTATACATAAACATAGTATCTATTGCTTTGGGCAAAAGAAAAGATTATTTTTATTGCTTTCATACATATGGAGTGCTATGTTAAATATTGTTATATTATTTATTTCTAAACGCGATTCGGTATTGATTTATGTTTTTAATAATTCATTTTCTACATCTATATTGAATCGAATTAATATGTTACTAAAGCGTAACGTTTTACTCTGTTTGCATGGTGAACTTGAACTGTTATCCACAAATCAGGAAAGTAGAAAGTATGGTGTATTGTCAAAAATATTGCAGTTTTTAATTATTCACTATTTTAGAGGTGACAAATATTCGCTAAAGATGCTTTTAATGGGGGATAGCATAAAGAGAAATCTGGAATTTTATTTGAAAAAGAAGATTTTCAATATTTTTGTATTAGATCATCCCTATATACAGACTACTTCTTTTATAAATATTCCTACCTTTTCATCTGTGTTAAAATTAGGTACAGTAGGAACAATGAGTGTCAATAAAGGTGCCGACAAGTACATAAGCTTATTACAAATGGTGAAAGCTGAAAAATTACAAAATTTACAATTTTATGTTATTGGCAAAGCAGAAGGTGATGTTTATGATAAATTAAATGCTGTTAATGTAATTTTTCCATGTGTGGGAGAAGGTATGTGTTCTAGAGAATCATTTGATAAACATGTTAGTGAACTAGATTATATTCTATTTTTCTATCCAGTAGATTCATATCGTTTGACTGCTAGTGGAGCTATATACGATGCCATTATGCAAGAGATTCCGATTATTTCTATAAAGAATGAGTATTTTACTTATCTTTTTGATAAATATGGTAAATTTGGATATTTGTTTGATAATGTTGATAATATTTTTTCTTTTATAAAAAGTGGTTTAAAGAGAGAGAATGACTTTTTTAATTTCTTGGATATAAAACAAAAAATATCTCCAGAAGCATTTCTTGAAGATTTTGTAGAAATAATAAAGAAATAGATGCTCTTTTATTTTCTTATTTGGTTTTGTCTGTTTGTCTTTTCATTACTAGAGATTAATAATCTCCAAAAAGAACATTCTTTTTTTCTTTTTGCTATATCTACTTTTTTTCTTTTTTTTCTCTCTTTTGTCAGATGGGAAACTGGAACCGACTGGGATGGTTATTATGAATATTTCAATCATATTTTTTATTATTTTCAGGATTCAGATTTTGAATTTGGTTTTGCGCGAATAAATGAGATTATAAAGTTAACATTTGGGAATTATACGATTCTGTTATTCGTATTTTCTTGCATTATCTTTTTTTTCCAGACTAAAGTTATACTTAAATATTCACCTTTACCATTGTTTAGTCTGTTTTTTTTGTGGTCCATTTCTTTTGCAAATGTTTTCTATATACGACAAACTGTCGCTATTGCTTTATTGTTTTATTCAACAACATTTCTTGTTAATAAAAAGACGTGGTTGTTTTTTATCTGTATTTATATCGCTACTTTGTTTCACTCAACCTCGTTTGTATTTGTCTTTGCCTATTTTTTATTCAGACTAAGAATCACAATAAAACAGATGTTCTTTTTTTTGTTGATGTCTTTTCTCTTTTCGATTTTTTTGGTGTCTATTTTCAATAGTATACTGCCTCTTGTAGGTGGGATTATGCAGCATAAATTGGAAACATATCTGGCTCTAGGGGAAGATGGGGGGACCATGACTCAATCTTCTCTGGGTGAAGTGTTGATAAGGGGAATTGCTAATAAATTGTTTATATTTGTTTTATTGATATATTTTTCATCCAAGGAGATGAAAGAAAACTTAATTTTTCGTGGATATTTAAATCTCTATTGGTTTGGAGCTATTTTGTATTTCTCTATGGCATCTATTTCTATTGTTTTTGTTCGTTTTTCCTTTCCGTATGATATTGTTCAAGTAATTCTGTTGCCATTGCTACTTAAAAATGTTTCTTCAAATAATAGATATGTCTTGTATGCTATTATTTCAGTATTTTTATTATTTAGATTTTACATTACTCTTTTCGGAAGTTATTATGATTTATATGTTCCTTATAAAACAATTTTTCAGTTATAAAGCAAGAAATCATATGTATGAATTTTGAATTGTAATTAATAAAAATATTTATGTTAAAAGTAAGCGTCCAAAAATGACGTCTTGCTCTGTTTCGATTTGCTCTTTACTTTTGCTGCACACTAAAAAATAATTTTATGTACAGCAGCAGTGTTTCTGAAAAGTTATGATTCCTCTACAAGACTAAGGGTGAACCCAAAGGATGTTCGATCAATTCGTTTTGCCTGAGCTAAGGTGTTTCTTATCATGATTTTAATACTTGGTTTTTGAAAATTCGTAATAAAATCGTTCCAGTTCAGATTGAAGGTATTCCTTCTTCTGCTTCCCCTATGGAAGAATCCTCCGCTCCTGTTTGTGCAGAGTCGGGTTTGATACAGACTAATCCCCGGATGAACCCAGGCAATATCCTGGTCACCATTCAGATTTGTGATGGTCTGAATATCCGTAAAAGCAATTTAGACTACCATGGTTTGAAGAATTTCTATTATCTTCCTACCTTTCACGATATGCGTTGCAAGGCTCCTCGTGTTTCAGAAATCATCCGTTCGCGTTACCACCGTGATCCTCTTCAAGGGGATGTTTATATTTTCATGTCAAAAGACCAAAAGAAGGTTAAAATGATCCATTGCGAACGTCATACCTATTATTGCATGAGAAGAGTTTTACGAACGGTTACCGTTTTATGCGAATTGAGTTGGAAGAAGGTATTACGGTTTATAAGATTGACTGGCAGAGCCTTGTATCCGTGCTTGAAAGTCCTGTTATTAAGTCCATACGCTTATAGAATGTTAGCATATATCATGCATGTTAAATAATAATATATCAGTGTATTATAATAGTTTTTGTATGTGTAGTTCTTTGATTTTGAGTATCTTTATGTCAAATAAAGGCCATGGATCAAGAGGAATTACATAGCCGAATATTAATGCGAGATTATTTCGAGAGGCGGGAGTTGAACGCTTCTTCTGTCTGTACCGATCTTTGTGCCAATATGGAGCCAGATGAAATGAGACGTTACGTACGTTGCCTTCTCGGTCAGTTGGAAGAGAAGCAGGAGCAGATGAACCGTGTGCTAGATGATTTATCGGAACTTAAGGCAACTTCCAGGGAGCAAAGTAAGATGCTTGAACGTATGGTTATGATGGTAGATAAGTTCCGATCAGCTTCGCAAGGCGAATGCGGAATTGGCCCCTTCTAATAAAAAGCTTGAAGAACGTTTGGGGGTGGTTAATAATGACCATTAGAACACCTCCAAGAGTCGTAAGTGCATCGATAAAGGTAAACCTGTGAAAGGCAGAAACGATGATCGTTCAGATTTTGATGGTACCGCTCCTACAACTCCTGCCGAAACGGCTTCAGTAGTAACCTCTGCTCCTGTTTATTCAGGTCCTAGCCGTAAGGGTGCTACCTATAAGAAAGAAATCGTAGGTGATCCTATCGAACATAAATGCGACCGTTCAAAACTTTCAGCCGGAACAGTAATCCTAAAAGTGATGAACCCCAAACTAGTCCGCACGGTTGTCAATCTGATTGAAGAACATCATTTTGAAATTCTGAAAGTGGAATATCCCGATGGAAGTATCAAACAAGTATATTTTTCTTGTGATGATGACAATCAAGCTCATTTATACGATGAGGTAGTTCCTGGTACTCATATCACAGCCTCTTTGTTATCGTATCTTCTGTTCAACCGTTATCAGATGTGTTCCCCCGATTATCGTGAATCAAAGAACTGTCTGTCTGATATGGAGTGGAATACCTGCCGTCAGAACCTGGCCAATTGGACTGACAAAGGTGCCGTTCAACTCAACAAGTTGATCCCTGCTCTGAAGAGCATGGCTTTAGAGCAGGGGGGCTAATGTGAATGTTGATGAAACGTGGTGTCGTTACCAGACCCACTTGGGCCATAGGAAAACCTACATGTGGTGTCTTGTAAACAGGAAAGCGGCTATTGTGATCTTCTTCTATGCAAATTGTCTGGATGAGTCGGGTAATAACCATGAGGGCGGTCGTGGTCGTAGCGTGCTGAAGGATTTTCTGGGTGATGCGCAAATCAAGTCCTTGCAGAGCGATGGTTATAACGTCTATATGTATCTTGATAACGAGCTGATGGAGGTGGAATATTTATGCTGCCTTGCTCATGCGCGTAACAAGTTCAAGGATGCCTATAATCAGGGCTGTGAGAAAGCCCATTTCTTTTTGGAGCAAATAGCCAAGCTTTATACACGTGAAGATGACTACCGAAGGTTTAATTTGACTGCAAGCAAAATTAAGGAAAAACGCAACGATGCTTATACGAATGGGATTGTTAACGCTTTGCGGAGTGAACTTTATGATTTGCTTGCATTGCCTGAAGCGGGTATGAGTGATTTAATGCGAACGGCTTTGAATTATCTCCATAAGTTTTGGAATCAGCTTTTTGCTTATCGCAAAGACGGTGAGTATACGATAGACAATCTTGCTGCCGAACGTGCGATACGCCCCTTGGCTGTTCAGAGAAAAAACAGTCTGTTCTTCTGTAGTACGAAAGGAGCTTTACGCTCGGCAGTTTACAATACCTTTATTGAAACCTGCAAGTAGGCAGGAATCAGCTTCCGATCTTTCTTCTGCAAATACATGACGGAAATCCGGAAGAGTCGAACGGATTATGAGAACCTGCTTCCCATGACAATAGGTCTAACGAATTAGTGAAAACAATTTAAAACTTAATATCCAAGACAAGTGACGGGTGCCTACTGGCACTCGCCTGAAAGGTGTATACCATGTTTTGGACGCTTACATAATATAAATGATATCAGTGTGCATAGCTACTTATAATGGAAGTAAGTACATAAAAGAGCAGATAGACTCTATTTTACCTCAATTAGACGAGTGTGATGAGATTATTGTTTCGGATGATTCGTCGACAGATAATACCCTCTCTATTCTTAAGTCCTATCATGATAGGAGGATCATTATATTTACTAATCAAAAGTTCAATTCTCCCATATATAATTTTGAAAATGCTTTAAAGCATGCAAAAGGTGATATTATCTTTCTTTCAGACCAAGATGATATTTGGGAGTTTAATAAGGTCCAAGTAATGATATCCTTTCTTCAGAAAAAATCATTGGTTGTGTCTGATTGTTATATTATTAATCAAGATAAAAATGTAATTTGTGATTCGTTATTTAATGGCAAAGTTCCAAACGCCGGAGTATTCATTAATATACTTCGTAATCATTATATTGGTTGTTGTATGGCGTTTCGGCGAGAGATTTTAAATGCAGCATTACCTTTTCCTTCTTCTTTAGCCATGCATGATATTTGGTTAGGATTATGTGCGTCTGCCTTTTATTCTGCTGTATTTATACCTAATCGGCTCATAAAATATAGACGACATAATAGTAATGCTTCTCCGACATTAGAAAATAGTAATTTGCCATTATTGTATAGGGTACAGTATCGATGGACCTTGATTATAGCACTTGTAAGAAGAGCGTTGAAAATAAGTAAGCATCTATAGCTTTTATTATATTATTGAGAAATTATGGGCTTTTTATTAATATTCATTTATGTTCTTATAAAGGAATATCTAAAATATATAATTGCGGTAAATATTTGCATTTTCGTTTATTGATCCTATTGTTAAAAAATGTCTCTTGAAGTTTTGAAAATTTCTTTTATTGTTGTTGAATATCATTCAATAGAAGATATTATAACGTGTTATTCATCTATTATTGGTATTATACCTTCTAATTGGCAATGTGAAGTGATTGTTTCTTCTAATTCAGTTTATCCATTAAAGCAGCAGGAGGAACTTAAAACTTTATATAAAGATATTAAATGGAGGTTTAACGAAAAGAATGGAGGATTTGCTTATGCTATGAATCAAGGTTTATCAATAGCAGATGGTGATATTCTTGTAATAATGAATCCTGATGTTAGGCTGAAAACGGGAATTGAAAAGATGGTAACTTATTTGTATTCCCATAATGAAATAGGAGTTATTGCTCCTAAAATAATAAACATTAATGGTAAAATACAAGATAGCTTTCGGGATTTTATTACACCAATGAACTTCATAAAACGACATTTGAGCCGTATATTCAAATCTACTAATCAGATTGGTATTATTGAGGTCACTAGTCAAGTGGATTGGGTAATTGGAGCTTTTATGATGATGCCGCGTCAAGCTTATGAGGTAGTAAAAGGGTTAGATGAATATTATTTTTTATATTGTGAAGATATGGATTTCTGTAAGAGGATACAATTGGAAGGTTTTTCTGTGGTTTATTACCCTGAAAGTGAAATAGAATATGAAGGAACACGCTCTGCAAGACGGTCATTGAAATATGCTTGCATATTTTTAAAGTCATTGTTACGATATTGGACTAAATTTGGATTCAATTAGTAAGCATTCAAATTAGAGCTCGATTTTGAAATATCTATCTTTGTTGCCTAACCAAAATTATATCCCTATGTTTAGCAGTGGAGATATGTCCAAAGATCGTAAAAGCTGTTATATCAGTTATCTCGTTGACTGCGTCAATGAGACTGAGTTGGACAAGAAAACGCTGGAACTTGTCTTGGAGGATTTTCTTAGTGCCTGGAACGATATGAAAGCTGAACTGGCTGAGCTGCAAAGGAGACAAAACGAAATGGGTTTCCAAACTACAGGAGTCAGCCTCTGAGCTTTGTGAGGAAGTAAGGAAGCGTAAGAAAGCCGAGCGTGAGGTAGAACAACTAAAGTCTCACCTCAAGTTCTCTGATAAGAATAAGTTCAGTGACAAGCGGTAAAAGGTGAACTGGGGTGACGATGCAAAAGCCGACGAGGACAACCCCTATCACATTGGCGAGAAAGATAAATTAGATGATACTCCTAACACGTTGGATACAAGTTCCGTGTCAACTCCATCGATACCCTATCTCTAAACAAGGGAAAGCGGGAACGGGATTTAACGAACCGTCCTGATGTATATACGCCCTTGGAGAGTATCATGTTCGATGGCTACAACGCTTACGTGTTTATAGGTGATGAGTTGTCTGCTACGTTTAAGGATACGGAGCACTGGGTTTGCAGGTCCATACGAAAAGTTGAAAACCGCACCGGAGAACGTTTCAAACTATCTGAAAGAGGCGGTCAATTACCTAGATAAATTTTGGAATGAAATATTTGCCTATCTAAAGGATGGTAATTATCCGATTGATAACAACACTGCTGAACGAAGTATTCGCAAACTTATCACGTAGCGAAACTGTATGCTCCACTTCGGCAGTGACGAGGGAGTAGAGATGGTTGCCACGTACCATAGCCTAATCAGTACTGTGAAGATGCAGGGACGGTTCGCTTGGGAGCTTCTCTGTAAGTTTTTTACTAATATTTTTAACGGTTGCAGAGATTATTTGAATCTCTCACCGAGAAATATCGGACTGGCACTATGTCAATAGTAAATAAATCACTGAATCTTTTAACAAAACAATTTTAGGCACTCGAAAAAAGTGTCTAAAAATAGGGGTATGGCCTAAATTGAGTACTTACCGGCTTTCCTTATGTGATATGTCAAAATTGGACGCTAACTATTTAAATAATGGAATCTAATGAATATTCTTATTACAGGGGCTTATGGATTTGTAGGCACTAATCTAATTAATAATTTAAAAATTAAACACAACCTTTACGGACTTGATATTGTGTGTCCGACAAGAGAAGGAGTACTGAAAACATTTTATTGGAAAGATATTAATCCAGAGTCATTCTCATTACAAAACCTTCCTAAATTTGATGCAATCATTCATCTTGCCGGAAAGGCTCATGATACGAAAAACCAATCAGCTGCTCAGTCTTATTTTGATATTAATACCGGTCTGACTCAAAAGATATTTGATTTCTTTTTGGAGTCTTCTGCGAAGAAATTCATATTTTTTAGTTCAGTAAAAGCTGCGGCTGATAGTGTAGTGGGAGATATGCTTACTGAGGATGTTATTCCAGCTCCTGTTGGTCCTTATGGGGAAAGTAAAATAAGAGCTGAAGAGTATATAAAGGAACATTTTGCATTTCCCACTGTCTCCTCCTGCGAGTGTTCTCCTTTTCGGGAGATGACTTCGGTTACAGAAAAACAGGTTTATATATTAAGACCTTGTATGATTCATGGTCCGGGGAATAAAGGAAATCTGAATCTATTGTATAATGTGGTGAAGAAAGGAATTCCCTGGCCATTAGGTGATTTTGAAAATCGTCGTTCATTTACTTCAATCGATAACCTATGTTATGTGATTGAGGGATTATTGACAAAAGATGTCCCTTCGGGTATTTACCACATGGGTGATGATGAAGCTCTGTCAACGAATGAACTGATTGCCATCATGTGCGAGGTAATGGGAAAACAGCCTCACATCTGGAAAATGAACAAGCGTTTTATGGAAGGATGTGCTGGACTGGGGACTTTACTCCACTTGCCTTTGAATACCGAAAGACTTCGTAAACTGACGGAGAACTATGTAGTAAGTAACACCAAGATAAAGGTTGCTTTGGGGATTGATAAAATGCCTGTCACTGCTAAAGAAGGATTAATGAAGACCATTCGTTCATTTGAAGAAACTAAATAACTTATGTATTATCTGATAATCTTAGTTCTGCTATTTCTGGCAGAACTTTTTTATTTTCATATTGCCGATAAATATAATATTATCGATAAACCGAACGAACGTAGTTCGCATACCCGGATTACACTGCGGGGTGGAGGAATTATCTTCTACTTGGGTGCATTGGTTTATTTTCTGACAAGTCAGTTTGAGTACCCTTGGTTTATGTTGGCTCTCACTCTGGTGACGGTGATCAGCTTTGTAGATGATATCCGCTCCATATCACAAGGACTTCGTCTTGTTTTTCATTTTACGGCGATGGGCGTGATGTTCTATCAGTGGGAGTTGTTTACTCTTCCCTGGTGGACTGTAGTTGTGGCTTTGATCGCATGTACAGGGATTATCAATGCCTATAATTTTATGGATGGAATTAATGGAATCACGGGGGGATATTCGCTGGTTGTACTTGGAGCTTTGGCGTTTATCAATCATTGGGTTGTTTCGTTCGTTGAACCGGGTTTGATTTATACCATGCTGTGTGCGGTGCTGGTTTTTAATTTCTTTAATTTCCGTAAGAGGGCAAAATGCTTTGCCGGTGATGTGGGGTCGGTCAGTATTGCTTTTATTATTCTGTTTTTAATCGGTAAGCTGATAATCGATACGGAAGATTTTAGTTGGATTGTGCTTCTGGCAGTATATGGAGCAGACAGTGTGTTGACTATTGTCCATCGATTGATGTTGCATGAAAATATTGGTCTGCCCCACCGGAAACATTTGTATCAGATAATGGCTAACGAACTGAAGATACCTCATGTCGCGGTGTCATTGACCTATATGGTGGTGCAGGGCGTAGTTGTGGCGGGATACCTGGTATTGCGGGAGTACGGATATGTATATTTGGCAGGAAGCATATTGCTGTTGAGTATATTATATCTGTTGTTCATGAAGAGATTCTTTCATCTGCACCAGTTTTGAGTTAGTCGGTGGTGGGAAATAAAAAGAAAGGCGACTTGATTGCAAGCCGCCTTTCTTTTTATTTAATCTCAAATTCTTCCTTCATATCAATCTCTTCTCCATGTGAATCGTAGAATACGTATTCAAGAAAAGCGAGTTTCTGACTCGGAATAATTTTAATACCAAATCCGTATTTCATCTGCCATTTGCGTTTCAGCGACATAAGTCCCTGATTCAAATAAGCAGCCACATACGGGTGGATGTGCAGTGAGAATTTCTTTATCTTCAGTTTATTGACCAGATAATCAATTTTACTCTCCAGTGTGTCCGTAAAGAGGATGGACGATTTAATGGTGCCTTTACCAAAGCAAGTCGGACAGGTTTCTGTAGTGTTCACGTCCATGGCCGGGCGAACCCGTTGGCGTGTAATTTGCATCAGTCCGAATTTGCTTAAGGGCAGAATGTTGTGACGCGCCCTGTCTTTTTGCATATTGGCACACATACGTTCGTAAAGCTTCTGACGATTTTCGGCTTCATTCATGTCGATGAAATCCACCACAATGATACCACCCATATCCCTTAGTCTTAACTGGCGTGCCAACTCATCGGCAGCTCCCAGGTTAACTTCGAGTGCATTACCTTCCTGTCCGTTGGCATTCTTGGTGCGGTTACCGCTGTTCACGTCTACTACGTGAAGCGCCTCAGTGTGCTCAATAATCAGGTAGGCACCACTCTTGTAGGATACTGTTTTACCAAAAGACGATTTAATCTGTTTGGTGATACCAAAATTGTCATAAATGGGAAGCTGACCTTTGTATAATTTGACAATGCCTGCCCGTTCGGGGGCAATCAGTGTCACATAATCCCTGATTTCGTTGAATACCGCTTCGTTGTTGACGTAGATATTTTCGAACGAGGGATTGAAAAGGTCGCGTAACAAGGCTACGGCACGGCTGGTTTCCTCATAAATCAGTGTAGGAAACTTTGTAGCCTTTTGTACCTTGGTGATACTTTCTTCCCAGTGCTTCAGCAATACTTTAAGCTCTCCGTCGAGTTCGGCAACACGTTTGCCTTCTGCCACTGTGCGTACGATCACTCCGAAGTTTTTCGGTTTGATACTCATCAGTAACTGTTTCAGGCGCGCACGTTCTTCGCTCGATTTAATTTTTTGAGAAACGGAAACCTTATCATTAAAAGGAATCAGTACCAGATATCTTCCTGCAAACGAGATTTCGGAAGTCAGGCGTGGTCCCTTGGTAGAGATAGGTTCCTTTACGATTTGCACCACTACTTCTTGTCCTACCTTTAATGTATTGGCTACAGTGCCATCCTTGTCAAGGTCGGGAAGCAGGGTTGCTTTCGAAATGGGATTAAGCTTTTTTTTGTCGCTTAAAGTCTGCTTTACGTACTTTTCGAGTGAGTTAAATTGAGGACCCAGGTCTAAATAATGAAGGAAAGCATCTTTCTCATAACCGACATCCACGAAGCAAGCATTCAGTCCGGGCATCAATTTCTTGACACGGCCTAAATACATATTGCCCACCGAAAAAGAAATATTTCTTCCTTCGCTTTGAAGTTCCACCAGACTCTTGTCCTCAAGTAGGGCGATGGATACTTCTTTGGGCTGTACGTCTACTACTAGTTCGCTTGTCACCTCTATTTCCTATATTATTTAATTTTGTAAAAAATGAACGAATAACTCAATGGGTTTGTTCATTCAATCGGGCATTTAAACAAAGAACAAACTCGAAAGACATAGCTTCACAAGTTTGTTCTTTATTTCTGTCCAGATTCAGACTAAAAATTACTTTTTGCTTTTATGTCTGTTCTTTCTTAGTCTTTTTTTAC